>ERZ1106963.2982-NODE-2982-length-15359-cov-2.857358_pt1 | contig 15359 bp, 10 predicted proteins | sample MGYA00403681_ERZ1106963 | MGnify/ENA primary metagenome ERZ1106963 (study PRJEB35170, sample SAMEA104062407) | human gut metagenome | biome: human gut; feature: human-associated habitat; material: faeces | place: Denmark | collected 2012-05-03 ...
CATTTGTTAACAGTTCCGATTTGGTATTAGATAATGGAACAAAAGTATATATTCTTTTTGCAAAAAACAACGAAAAGACATATTTTTTTTATGGAATAGTCATCTAAATTGATTGAAAAAGTAAAATCAAGCAACATTTCTTTCCAGAATTACATATTTGATGTAAAAACACTACAAAAACAATGGATTATAATTAAGTTCTGATAGAACTTATCTAAGTGTAAAAAGTGAGTTTAAATGTTTTAGGGCTATTTAATAATTTAAAAAGAGATTTATGAAGAAAAAATTAGCGCTGCTATTTGGATACCTTTTTATAGGTATCGGGCTGATAACAGCTCAAACGCAGAAAGTCACGGGGACAGTGATTTCCGATGATGACAAACAACCTGTTGTAGGGGCTTCAATTGTTGTAAAAGGCACTAACTTAGGTACAATAACAGACATAGACGGGCATTTCACATTATTGAATGTGCCAAATTCAGCAAAAATATTACAAATCTCTTATATCGGTATGAAAACGGAGTCGGTTTCTGTTCAACCGACTGTTAGAGTTATCTTAAAGTCTGATACACAACTGATGGATGAAGTTGTTGTGGTAGGTTACGGATCAGCAAAGAAACTAGGGTCAGTAGTCGGTTCGGTAACAACGGTTAATAATAGCAAGATAGCTAATAGACCGGTTGCTAATGCCGGAGATGCATTACAAGGACAAGTTGCCGGTTTACAAGTATTTACTCCCAGTGGAGAACCAAGTGGAAGTGTTGTAATGCGATTGCGTGGAGTCAGCTCGATCAATTCAAATACAGAACCTCTCTTTATTCTCGACGGTTCACCTATATCATCCGGAGCATTTACAGCATTAAATCCGAACGACATCGAAAGCATGACCGTATTGAAAGATGCTTCCTCAACAGCTATATATGGTTCTCGTGCTGCTAACGGGGTAGTAATAATGACTAGCAAGAAAGGAAAAATGGGACAGAAGGCCCGTGTTAGTATCAATGCACAATATGGCTGGTCGAAAATGACAGGAGATAATATAGAGATGATGAACACCGAACAATGGCTTAACCTGCAGGAAATGCTAGATCCGGGAAAAGCATACGACACTACATTTCAAAAACGGAAGAAGTTCTATATAGATAATGGTATATCTACAGACTGGGCGGATGTCTTCTTCGGAGATGCAGCTCCTACCCAACAATACGATGTAAATGTGGTTGGCGGTTCCGAAGGTATCAACTACTACATTTCATTTGGACATTATGATACAGAGGGAATCATGGACGATTCCTCATTGCGCCGTGAGACTTTGCGCAGTAATGTGGAAGTAAAGGTAACCGACTGGCTGAAAGCCGGGATTAACGTGAACCTTTCCTATCAGAAATATAACACGACAACTTTCGGAACGGAAGCTAACAGCGTTTATAATAAAGCGTATGCTGCCCGTATTTATCGTCCTGACCAAACAATAAACGAGATATTGACAGACGAAGAAGGTAACTTTACAGGATATGGAAAACGATTGGACTATTTTGACGATATGGGATATTATAATCCGTATTACTTGGCAGAACTTCAACCGAATGACCGGAGTACGGTACGTATCAATGGCAATACCTTCTTTAATATAAACCCAATAAAAGGATTGAATATACGTACCTCGCAGGCAGTAGATGCCTTTGATTATCGTAACTCCCATAAAGCCTATCCGGAAGGCCCCTTTGAAGGGGCAGGGGTGGCGTCCGAGTCTTTCGAACGTTATTATTCATTTACTTTCACCAATACGGCGGAATATAAGTTCAGTCTGTCAGACAAGCATCTTTTTACCGTGTTGGCCGGTCAGGAGTCCATTATCACAAAGAATGAGAATTTCTCGGCAACTTCTAAAAAAATGGTAGATTCACGAATGATGCTGATGGCAGCTGGAGCAGAGTCAGAAGTGCCGATACATTCGATGTATGACAAGGTTTTCAATTCTTATTTCGGCACAATCAGTTATAGTTTCGCTGATCGCTATTATGTCGATTTGGCAGCACGGCGGGACGGTTCTTCTCTGTTTGCCAAAAACAACCAGTGGGCAAACTTTTATTCTTTGGGAGCCATGTGGGATATGAGAAAAGAGAATTTCCTGCAGAACGTTTCATGGTTGAACAGTTTACAGTTGAAAGTGAGCTATGGAACAACTGGTAATTCCGGTATCAGCGCCTATAATGCGTTGGCATTGGTCGGCTCCGGTTTGCTGTATAACGGACAACCGGGTATTGCTCCTTCTACCGTCGGAAATGATAACCTGACATGGGAAAGTATGAAAACACTGAATGTAGGCATCAGTACAAGAGTGTTTGACCGCTTTTCTGTAGAACTGGAATTTTATAACCGTCAGACGGACGATATGTTGATGGGTTATCCATTGTCATACACTACCGGACATGGTAGTAGTGTGGAAAATGTAGCAAGTATGCGTAATCGTGGTTTCGATATTACTCTGGGAGTGGATATTCTGAAAACGAGAGATTTCTCATGGAGTGTCTCCGGGAATCTGAATTATAATAAGAATGAGATAACTAAACTGTTTAACGGATTGGATGAATATACCTTGCCCGATACTGGTTTAAAAATGAAGGTCGGCAAACCTTGGGGAGAATATTACTATGTAAGATGGGCAGGAGTCGATCCGCGTGACGGATATAATATGTGGTACGACAAAAATGGAAATTTGACGAAGAGTTACTCCGAAGAAGATGCAGTTTTTGTCGGCAAACAACGCTATGCGCCATGGTCCGGTGGCTTTGGTACCCAGTTCGGATGGAAAGGGATTTCTGTTAGTGCCGACTTCTCTTTTATGCTCGGCCAGTATATGTTGAATAATGAGCGCTTTTTTACAGAGAATCCCACTTTTGCAGGTTCGGACAATCAAACTGTAGAAATGCTTACCATGTGGCAGAAGCCGGGAGATATAACCAGAATTGCCACTCCCGACTCCCCGATGCAGTTTGATACGCATTTACTGGAAAATGCTTCATTTATGCGTATGAAAAACCTGACTGTCGGGTACACCCTTCCGCCCAAAGTGATTCAGAAAACAGGAGTAATCAGTAACGCCAGAATCTACTTTGTAGGACGTAATTTACTCACAGTGACTAAATATAAAGGATATGACCCGGAAGTAGACAGTAATATCCAATTGGGTAACTATCCCAATACGAAACAATATTCTTTCGGAGTCGAACTAACTTTCTAAAAACATAAAGAATGGTGAATATGAAGAAAATATCTATGATAGCATTGACTATACTGACACTTGGGGTGACTTCTTGTGATATGGATAAAATGCCATACGATGCTGTTCCTACAGAAGAAGCGTTAACGACCATAGTCGGTTTTGAAGAAGCACGTGCCGGTATCTATTCCGTATATTTAGGACTGACAGGAGGAAGTTATGTATTAGCTCCGGAAGTTCAGGCAGATGCCTTTAATGCAGTGGCGGATTTCTCTAATAAATATGGTGAGTTGCACCGTTGGACTTTCGAGAGCACCAACTCTACCGTAGAAACAATCTGGTCGAACTACTATGCCGCTATCGGACGTGTCAATTTCTTTATTGACGGGGTAGGTAAGATTGATGAGAACCCGGAAATCGAATTGACTGAAACCCAGAGACAACAGATTAATGTATATGAGGGGGAAGCGTATTTTACAAGAGCATACTGCTACTTTTATCTAGCTACTTTATTTTGCCGCGATTACGATGTAGCTACCGCAGCAAGTACTCCGGGACTGCCGCTTCAGGTAAAATATGAGCCTAAACTTTCTGCTACCCAATATCCGGGACGATCTTCATTGGAAGATACTTACAAACGGATATTGGAGGACCTCGAAGAAGCCGAAGAACGTATAGAGACTGCAAAAAATGGCATTGCTGATTATGACAGGTATATTAATGGTGCATACGTGACAGTCAACACGGCTCCCAAGAATTGTGGGAATTATATCACGGTAGATGTAGTGACTGCCTTGAAAGCGCGTGTTGCCCTGCAAATGGACGACTATGAAAATGCAGCCAAATATGCAGGTGACCTGGTTAATTCGAACAGATATCCATTATCGAACACAGCAACAGATTTTGAAAGCGTATGGAAGAATGACAAGGGAACGGAAACCATCTGGCAGATTGCCATGACTAGTGCCGACGATGCCGGTGTACCTCTGGGGACTATTTTTATCGGTTATCCGACTGCAAAGAAGGATTATATTCCTACACAAACACTGATTGACCTATACAATGAAAAAGATATCCGGCTAAAGACTTATTTCGGAAAATATCACTTAACCGTATCATCTGGTAATGCGGCAGACATCTATTTCTTTAATAAATATCCGGGCAATGAATATTACAATGCATTAGGAAGCGAAACACGCTATTTGAATCAGCCGAAACCATTCCGAATTGCTGAAATGTATCTGATTGCCACTGAAGCTAATGCTAAGATTGGAACGGCAGCTGCTGTGAAAAAGGGTAATGACGCTTTGAATGCATTAAAAAAAGCGCGAATCGAGGGATGGACTGATGCAACCTACGATCAGGAAGCTTTATTAAATGAAATCATGAACGAACGGGAACGTGAGCTTGTAGGTGAGGGATACCGGTTGATGGACTTGAAACGTTGGGGGAAAGGTGTGAAGCGTGGAAAACCGCAAAGCAAAGGACTGGTGCTTTTCCCGGGACAAGCAAGTACTGACGGACTGGATAAACTTATGGATGACCAGCGGATGCTTTGGCCTATTCCTAAAACAGAAATGGATGCCAACCCTCAATTGGCAGGTCAGCAGAATCCGGGATATTAATCAATGAATAACGTAAATTATCAAACACTTGAGTAAAATGAACTATCTGAAAATATACACCCTTTTTCTATGTGCCGTTCTGATCGCCGCCTGTTCGGACGATGAGGAACAGTTTAATTCCGGAGCGGCTACGGTAAACTTGCAGGAAACTGCAATGACGGTGAAAGAATCTGCCGGTTTGTGTACTGTGCCTGTTGTTGTGACGGGCGAACATACCGGAACTATCCGTGTGACGTTCGAATTAAAAGATCATAATGCCAAAGAGGATGAAAACTATATTGTCACAACCAAAACGTTACTTATTCCTGCCGGGCAGGAAACAATGAATTTTGAGTTTAAGACCGTTGATGACAAGCTTGTTAATGACGACCGTTCTTTTGATGTTGAAATTGCTGATGTGAAAGGGGCGTCTATTGGTGAGAACAAGCGACTGACAGTGACTATCAAAGACAATGATTCAAGCTTTTATGAAACGCTTTCAGGAACTTGGATATTTACCGGAACGGCTTCTGCCACCAATGTTTCCAATGTGCCAGTGGGATTCTCCGTTAGAGTAAATACAGCGGAAGAAGGCACGGAGGCATACGAACACTATCTGGTCTGTTCGAATAAGAATGGATTTGATCCGGATAATGATATTGAATGGGAATTTAGTTGGCGGTTGCATTATGAATATGATTCGGAGGTGCAGAAAACCTACCTGTCCATTGTGCCGGGTGAAGATGTCGCTTCTTATGGCCCGTATACCATTCGTTTCAGGAGACTGGCTTTGGACGGAAGTACATCTGACGTATATCGCGGAGAATATGATGCTGAAACTAAAACTGTCACTTTCGAGAATGCCAATTTGATAGGCGATATGTATAAGGACGGCTTGATACAAATACAGAAATTCAGGCTATTTGGCTGTAAGATGGAACACATCAGATAAAACAAGATTATTAACATAACAAATAAAAAGAACTTATGAGAGCATTAATTGTCTGCATTACGCTGTTGTTCGCTTTTCTAACTTGTACCATGGCACAAATACCATCAGTCAAGGTTGAAAATACGAAAGGAGCACAGGTAAACACCTCCTCCCTGATTAATCACAAAACACCTATGATTATTTCTTTTTGGGCAACAACCTGTAAACCATGTATTCGTGAATTGGACGCCATAAATGAACAATTGCCCGATTGGTTGGAAGAAGCCAAATTCCGTGTTGTAGCTGTTTCGACAGATGACAGCCGTTCTACTGCTAAAGCGCGTGCATTGGCAGAGGGACATGGATGGGATGATTTTATCATGTTGTATGATAAAAATCAGGAATTCATGCGAGCTATGAATGTGAGCCTGACTCCACAGGTATATGTAGTGGATGCAGATGGGAAGATTGTCTATTCACACACCGGGTACGCGCCGGGAAGTGAGCTGGAACTACTGAAAGCGATAAAAAAACTACAGAAATAGAAACTGTTATTATTCATAGATAAACGCAATGACATGACTAGAATAAGAATTCAGGTGTTGGCTTTGTTAGCGTTAACATCGACATTGACCTATGCGCAGGAAGATAACAAGAAAGGTTATCTGACAGGGAGCTTTGAAACGAATACGATATATTACAAAGATGATAGTAAAACAGAAGCGGAATCACCGGAAGATCATTTCGGATCGAACAATTATCTGAAACTGGATTACTATCAAGGTAAGTTTGCCGTAGGTGTACAGTTGGAAGCCTATGAACCGGTACTGGTGGGATACCCGACAGAATTGGAGAAAGCAAAACTAACCAATTATTACGTATCTTGGGCCGACAAGGATTTTTCCGTAACAGCGGGTACATTTTATGAACAGTTTGGGAGTGGACTGCTATTCCGTAGTTGGGAGGACCGTATGCTTGGTTTGAATAATGCGGTGATGGGAGCACGTTTTACCTACAATTACAAGAATATTGTAAGGTTGAAGGCCATTTGGGGAACTCCACGTTTTGGTATGGACTTTTCCGATACACAAGTACGTGGCGTAGATGTAAGTTTCTCCTTATCTGAAATGCTTAGTTGGCAAAATACATCCTTGAGTATCGAAGGAGGGGCATTGAACCGGTATGAGAAAATCAATATCGACCTCGAAGAAGAAGGGGGAAAACCTTATTCGAATGGCTTCTCGGGACGGGTAAATTTTGAACGCTCCGGATTTACAGCGAAAGGTGAATATGTGGACGGTGGCAATAAATATTATAATTTCATCCATGATGACAAACTTTATGCAAGGAAACGTGCCAATGCGCAATTGCTGGAGCTGGGATATAGCGGCAATGGGTTGGGGGTAAATCTGACCGGGCGCCGTTTGGAATGGATGAATAGTGAGATTATTGCCGGTAATGGTTCGACTTCGAATCTGTTGAATTATGTCCCGGCTATGAGTACGCAATATACCTATATGTTGACCAACTTGCATCCTCATACTCCACAAATAGGAGATGTGACAAATGCAGTTAGCGGTGAGATGGGCGGACAATTGGATGTCTTTTATCATTTCAAAAGAGGAACGGTCATCGGAGGCAAACGCGGTTTGAAATTACATGCTAACTTTTCTACCTATTATGCTTTAGAAAAAGAAGGAACAGCCCAGATAGGTAACTTGGCATTTCGTGACTTTAGTGTTGATGTGGAAAAGCAATGGACAAAGTCATTCAAAATGAACTTGCTTTATTCTATGCAAGAATATAGCCCTTCGTACGGAGCGAATAAAACGACTAATCTGTCGAATATTTTTGTAGCAGATTTACAATATAAGTTCACGCCTTCTTTTTCAACTCGCATGGAGTTGCAATACCTAACTACAAAAGAAGATCAGAAGGACTGGATGGCAGCTCTGTTGGAGATAAATTTTGCTCCGGCATGGAGCATTTACGGAAGTGATATGTATAATCACGGCAAGGATAAAATCCATTATTACAATGTGGGAGCCAGTTATGCCAAGTCACGTACGCGTATAGCCTTGAGTTATGGTCGTAACAAGGAAGGGTACGTCTGCTCTGGTGGAGTTTGCCGGACGATTCCTAAATATACAGGTGCCAACCTGACTATAACTACTTCATTTTGAGTTCATCGAAACATTTATTAATTAGAATATAGAATATGAGAAAATTTACAATGTTTTTTATGTCAAGTCTGATATGCATGTGCGGATGTTTTACAGCGTGCAGCGGTAATTCTGACGACAATGGTGAAGAGCCGGATAACGGCGAAGTGACAGGACCTATTACTTTGACTGTGGATAAAGCCAAGATTGAAGCCAATGGAACAGATATGGCGACTTTTACGGTGACTGATGCCAATGGAAAAGTACTGACGACTTCCGAATATATGAAGAATGTATATTTTGAAGATGTAACTACCGGTGATTATTTGGAGAGACGGACCAATACGTTCTCGGCAGTAGAGAACGGGACACATAAGTTTAAGGCATATTACCTGGACTGGGAGTCGGATGAAGTTTCCGTAACCGCACAGAATCGTAAGAATTATGAACTTTTCTATCGTAAAGTAGGTGTCTTCAAAATGACGGGAACTTGGTGTACTTATTGTCCGGCCATGACTTCGGCATTGAAGAAAGTGGAAGAACTGATGCCGGGACGTATGGTAAAAATGGCTTTTCATTCTTCCAGCAGTTCCGCCACTGACCCGTTCCATTTGTCACAGACAAGCACAATCATGAGTCGTTTTGGAGCGTCCGGTTTTCCTACCTGTATCTATGACTTGAAAGTCATGTCGATAGACAGGAACGTGAGTGCTATTAAACAGACTTTACAAAGTCAAATCCGACAATATCCGGCAACCTGCGGAATTAAGGTAAATACATCTTATAATTCTTCTATGGGTGAGATTACGGTGAATGCCGCACTGAAGTCGAGCTTGGGGGGAGAATATGACCTTGTTTATGTCTTGGTGACTGATGGCTTAACAACATCCGGAGGAAATGAGACCTCGTATGATTATACAGTAAGAGCTATTTCCAACAATTACCTGTCGATGTCAACCGACGGACGGTTTACTGTGAGTGCAAACGAGGAGCACACTGCCGCAACTTTCAGCATCTCTAATGCAAAGAACCTGAATCCTGCCACATCGCGTGTAGTGGTTTATGCATTGCGTAAAGTGGATGACGCATATATGGTGGATAATATAACTGAATGTTCGATTAATGGTAGCATAGACTATCTCTATAATGATTGAGGCTTATGAAAAAAATATACTCGACAATTCTACCAATTGTAATGATCCTTTGTTTAGCAATGCTGTCATCCTGTTCCGGTAGTTCGGACGAAACGGAGAATGGAGGGACGGATGACGGCATTTTGCGTATTACAGCTGATAAGACGGATATACAGGCAGATGGAGTAGAGAAAGTGACCTTCACGGTCAAACTGGGTACAAAAGATGTAAGTGAAGAAAGTACAATGAACCTGATTTTGGTAAAGGAATCGGGAGAGGAAAACCTGGATTATGGTGTTCGTGCTTTCAGCACTTCAGTGCCGGGTACGTATGTCTTTAAAGCCCGCTATTATGAAGGAAAAGCAATGGTCAGTGAAAATGAAGTGACCGTTCAGGTTGCTCCCGTATCAGGAGGAACCAGCTATTATCATAAATTACTGGGAATGCAGTTTACTTCTGTCGGGTGTCAGGCTTGTCCGGCGCTTAGCACTACATTGAAAGCAATTCAGACTGAACAACCGGGGCGATTGGCTATCGCTTCTTTCCACATGGATTTCGGAGGAATGACGGATCCCATGAGTACAGCAGCTACCAATAATTACCGGACTAATATTCTCGGTAATTTCTCGGGACTGCCCCGTTTCTTTTACAATCTGCGTAAGGGTACTAAAGAAATGATCAGTATCAAGAGCCAGATTGAAGAAGAGCTTCAGAAAGAATTAAGTAACTATCCGGCTTCTTGTGGGGTAGCTGTTGAGTCTGTGTATAATGCTTCTGACCGTACAGTGAAGATTACTGCCAAATTAACTTCCAACGTAACAAACACTTATCGTTGTTTGATTTATCTGGTAGAGGATGGAATCAAATACTTTCAAACGAATGGTGCGAATGATTATACGCATAATAATGTAGTACGTGCAGTGGTGTCCACATCATTGAACGGCGACCGTTTCAATGGAGAAGTAAATGCGGGAGTGGAATCTACCATGCAACGATCTTATCAGTTGGAACCGGGATGGAATGTGGATAATATGCGTGTGATAGTGTCGATGCTGACAACACTGGATGGGGGAAAGACTTATACGTGTAACAATGTAAATGAGTGTAAACTTGGAGAATCAGCAGATTACTTGTATAACGAATAAAGAAGAGTTATGTGTATAAATGTCTATAAAATAATATTGCTGGTCTGTATGTGCTGTGTGGGAATATGCTGGATTTCCTGTTCAGGCAATTCCGATGATTCGGAGCAGACAGAAGTGATTTTGAGCATCGATAAAAATACATTGACTGCGGACGGAAAGGATATTATAACCTTTACGGTAATGCATGCGGGAATAGATGTAACTGCTGATGCAATCATCCGTTCCGTGATGGACGGACAAACTTTGGATGGAAATACCTTTTCTACTTCTAAAGCCGGAACCTACGCTTTTGAAGCATCTTATGGCAAATATGTATCCAAGCTGGTAACGGTCGTTGCGAGTGCTGTACCAGGTACACCTTCCAAATTTGTAAGACGTATTTGTGCTATGGAGTTCACCGGAACTTGGTGCGCCATGTGTCCGGCAGGAATGACTCGCCTGAACTATTTGATAAATTCGAGTTATGAGGGAGTTGTTTATCTGATGTCATTTCATGTTGATGGGGCAACTGCCGATCCGATGACAATTGAACAGTCATCGATTCTTTCTAGGAAGTTTGCTATCTCCGGTTATCCTTCATGCGTGGTTGATATGCGTGGGACAATGGGACTATCTGAAAACTATAGTGTCATGCGGACTATATTTAATGAGTCTTTGGAGGAGTATCCCGCATCATGTGGAGTGGCCATCCAGTCACAATATAACGGACATGCTTATGTGACGGTAAGCGTTAAATCGGAAAAAAACGCTGAATATCGTTTGATCTTATATGCGGTAGAAGACGGATTGAAATATCAACAGAATGACGGGGGAATTTATCGTGATTACACACATAACCATGTGGTACGTAAATTACTGTCTGCTACCGTTGATGGCGATAAATTGGGACATATAGCGACCGGTAAGGAGTCGAGCAGGAGTTATACTGTTATAATGGAAGAAGGATGGAATGCGGAGAATCTTTCTTTTTATGCATTGGTTACTGATGAAAACGGATATGTAAATAATTTGGCTGTCTGCAAGGCAATTGATGGAGATGCCGATTATGAATATGTAAATGATTAATCACATTTATCACTTTTAATTATGAAGAAGAAATTATTTAGCTTATTACTCATGTTGGGATTTATCTTTGTGATAAGTTCTATGATCCTTTCGTGTTCGGATGGTGATGAACCGAGTGTAGAACCTGATGTACCTGTGAATCCGGATGTGCCGCTTCCTCCAAACCCTACACCTATCAAATGGGTTGAAAATGAAGTGGACGGCGGCGAACGAGGAGTAGGTATAAAAGTTACCAGTAACACTGAACATAATTTTGTATTTGAGTGTACTCCGGGTTCTAAAGTCCAATCTTATCGATTGGATGTATATCCTTTATGCCGCATGTACAATTACCTGTTGGAAAGTGTAGGGGCAGGAGTACAGGCAACAGAGGAGGAAGTGGAAGATTTAATAATGGAGGCTATTTATAATTCTGAAGGTGCAGGTGCATATACGTTTAGTAGATCTACATTGGGAGACAGTTATCCGAATGCAGAATTTGACTGGGTAAATTCCAAATATGCTCAATCGGAGATTGTACCGGGAGCGGAATACCTGATTATAACAGTCGGTTGTAATGATGAAGGCGGACAGAATCCGGCGGATATGAAAATCTGTTATCTAAAAACACCAGTTCAGAGTGTAATAGGCACTCCTCGTGTGGATATTGATGTCACAACAAGTTATCGTGCCGTTGGTATTCAATACCTCCCTAATACAGACAGTAAGTATTTCTATCAGTTTTGTGGAGATTCTGAACCTATTGATGCATTTATAAATACGTATGGAAAGTCGATGTATATAGACTTTATGAGACACTGGATTCAAAAAGCGGAAGATGCACAGGTTCCTCAAGAGGAATTGTATTATACGGTGGATTTTGGTTATACAGCAGATGCGAAAAGAATGATAACCGCTACCAGCATCGGACTGGATGAGAACAAGACTCCGGGTGAATATGTCCGTCAGGATTTTCATTTGAAAGAAATAGACCTGAATGCAGAATTGCCGGAATGTAATCTGGAAATTAGTAGAATTGGTGCTTCCATGGTTGATATGAATGTGGAAATGAAAGACAATTGCGTTGCCATGTTTTATCGTATATTCAGTGCTTCTGACTGGGCTCCTTATGAAAATGCAGATGAAGCAACCATGACCACTTTGGCACGAACTTTAGACCAGGAGGGATGGGGTGTGAAAAATACGAATTTCGCTCAAAAAGGTTCCTATAAAGGTACAGAATTCCAATTTGATTTGCTTCCTGATGCTCCTTATGTCGTGGCTTACATTGGGCGTAATGAGTATGGGCAGTTATCCAAAGAAGTAAAGCATGCTTCATTTTCTACCAAAGCGCGTATTACTGATACTCCGGATGCATCTGAAGCTGATATTAATATAACGATCACTGATCCGGGACGTACAAGTCTGAAACTGAATTATTCATATAATCAGAAAACAGCCGTATTCTATCATCAGTATATTATGACACCGGATTTACTGGAAGATGCTAATAAAGCGGAATTAATCAATTATTTATTGTCTGCGGATTCCAATGTATGGCCTGCTAATGCGACAGGAGGAGTGGAAAGCTTTACCTGGACAGGATTGGACCCGGCTACCGAATATATATTTGCATATATGGCTGAAGACTGGAATGGCGTATTGACGGATGTGAAGATTGTAAAAGCTACCACTGAAGCAATTGTGGCAGGTCCGAATCCGACGATACAACTGAATGCCTACATGAGTGATTTGGGTAACTTTACAGTTCAGTATTCTATTGTGAAGGATGTTGCCAAACTATATTATGCCATAACAGAAGATAACTATTCCGCAAGTGGTGATTATACTTACCAGGAATGTATGGATGTATGGAAAGAAGAGTGTCTAGATTATGGTATATCTGGTGTTAACTCAACTACTCAATCATATGATAAGACAAGTGAAGCCAAACGACTGGTTGCTTTATGAGTGCCTATTGGTGCCGATGCTGATGGAAATGAAGTGATTGGCGATCTTTATACAGTATTCTATGATAAAGAGAAAGGTATCATTACTGATCCTTCCGTATTATTCCCAGATGCTCCGAAGTTGAAGGAGGGAATAAAGGGAACAGTGAAACCTCAAGTAGTGAAGAAAGATAACCGGATTCCTGCAAATACGATTATTAAGGAAAAAGTGGATAAGAGTACTCCTGGTGCGATGATGAGCGGAAGTACTATTTATCTTGATTTGAAGAAACTGGGTAAACATCCTCACGCCAAATAAATAGTATTGGCACAATTATTCCGCACGATAGCGTGAAAGTCTGTCGTGCGGTTTTCTCTAATCATCTAAATTATCATAGATATGAGAAGAAAATATTTTTTATGTAGTATGGGGAAATATGTATGTTTCCTGGCAGTATGTGTGGTAATGTTGTCGTCATGTTATAATGACGATGATTTAAAAAACTCAATTTCCGGTCTGGAAGACCGCATGGATAAGTTGGAAGCTTCGTTACAAAGTGTACAGACAGATATTTCCACATTGAAGACGCTGACTGATGCTTTATCTCAAAATAAATCAATCGCTTCTGTGTTGGAGAATGAAGACGGAAGTTATACAATTAAGTTTTCAGATAAGACAGAAGTAACTATTCGTAATGGTGAAAATGGGGAGGATGCTCCGCAAATAACCGTGATAAAGAACGAAGAGGATGGTATCTATTATTGGGGAATAACTAGTACAGACGGTAAAAAGACATTCTTGAAAGATGGAGAAGGAAAAATGATGCCTGTAACGGCTGCCGCTCCTAAGATTCGCATTAATACGAACACGAAAGAGTGGGAGATTTCTACGGATAGTGGAAAGACTTGGGAGTCTACTGGTGTTTACGCATCTGGTGAAGGAACAGGAGATACCTCTCTTTTTAGTGGAGTTAGTCAGGATGATGATTATGCGTATTTTACTCTGAAAGATGGCACAATATTAAAGTTGTCGAAATCTAAGGAATTGAAATGTGAGATATTATCAGGAAAACAATATTTTGCAAACGGCGAGGAGAAACTGATTTCAGTTGAAATGAGTGGTATTTCGAAGTATACCGTAACGAAGCCTGATGGTTGGAAAGTTTCACTGACAGGAAAGGGACTGACTATTACTGCTCCTGTGGCAGAAAATCAGTATGCAGAGACGAGTGGCAAAGTAGCTATAATGGCTGTTGCATCTAACGGACAGAGTATTATCGCAGAGATTCCCGTAATCATAGGGGATGCTCCTATAGTTATATCTACTGTGGGGCAGACAGTTTCTACTACTTTGACGAATGGCATAGAAATGTATTATTTGGGAGTGCTGGAAATTAATGAATATAGTGCAGAGGCTGTAGCTGAATTAGTGAATGGATATGTTGCCCGTATGTATATGAAGACAGAGGCTCTTGATAAAGTTCCATTGGCAGAACTGATAGGTAAGGATCCTGAAGCCGGAAAGACATATATGATTTGGGCAGTACCTCCATCTGAAGCTGGTAGTGAATATTTGCCTGATGACGTGATTGCCAGCGTGATTAAGACTGCTGCAACAGTAGAACTGAAGGTTTCGGATATAACGTTTGAAGGTGCAACGGTTTCTGCGATCAGAAAGGGTTGTGACGTTTATTATACAGGGATTTTAGATAAGCCGAATTATTCACCCGAAAGAGTTATTGAAGATCTGGCTTATGGGGGAGGAACCAAACAGTTTTCAGATTATACCGGGCCGTTGGAAGGTAAGGTGTTAGATTTTCTTCCGACAGTAATACCGGGAACAACGTATGTACTTTGGGCCATTCCTTATAAGGAGGAGAAGGGCTATAAGACAGAAGAACTGGTGGCGGTTGAAATTGCAGTTCCTGCCTTGACGTATGACGGGACAGCGGCGATAAATATTAGTAGTGTTGTTACTACGGTTTCAAGCATTAGTGCGACTATTACTCCCGGAACAGGTTGTTATAAGTTCTATTATTCTTATATGAAAGAACAGACTTTGGCCAATTATGCGACCGACAAGGACGTAATCTCTTACCTTATCAAAAGCGGGGATTCTTCCAAAGAGGCAAAAAACTTTGAAAGAGCTTCTTTAGAACCGGGAACAA
>ERZ1106963.2990-NODE-2990-length-15314-cov-4.660659_pt1 | contig 15314 bp, 12 predicted proteins | sample MGYA00403681_ERZ1106963 | MGnify/ENA primary metagenome ERZ1106963 (study PRJEB35170, sample SAMEA104062407) | human gut metagenome | biome: human gut; feature: human-associated habitat; material: faeces | place: Denmark | collected 2012-05-03 ...
CTCCGACCATCACCAACGATGGCGTGTCCATCGCCAAGGAAATCGACCTTGAAGACCCGTACGAGCGCATCGGCGCCGAGCTGGTCAAGGAAGTCGCCAAGAAGACCGACGACGTCGCCGGTGACGGCACCACCACTGCAACCGTGCTTGCTCAGTCCCTGGTTCACGAGGGTCTGAAGAACGTGGTCGCCGGCTCCAACCCGATCGCCCTGCGTCGCGGCATCGAGAAGGCCACCGAGGTCATCGTCAAGGAACTCGTCGCTGCCGCCAAGGACGTCGAGACCAAGGACCAGATCGCTGCTACCGCCACCATCTCCGCCGCTGACCCTGAGGTCGGCGAGAAGATCGCTGAGGCTCTGGACAAGGTCGGCCAGGACGGCGTTGTGACCGTTGAAGACAACAACCGCTTCGGCCTGGACCTCGACTTCACCGAGGGCATGCGTTTTGACAAGGGCTACATCGCCCCGTACTTCGTCACCAACGCTGACGACCAGACCGCAGTGCTCGAAGATCCGTACATTCTGCTGACCTCCGGCAAGGTCTCATCCCAGCAGGACATCGTGCACGTGGCCGAGCTGGTCATGAAGACCGGCAAGCCGCTGCTGATCATCGCTGAGGACGTCGACGGCGAAGCACTGCCGACCTTGATCCTGAACAACATCCGTGGCACCTTCAAGTCCTGCGCCGTCAAGGCCCCGGGCTTTGGCGACCGTCGCAAGGCCATGCTGCAGGATATGGCCATCCTGACCGGTGCTCAGGTTGTCTCCGACGAACTGGGCCTGAAGCTCGAGTCCGTCGACACCTCCGTGCTCGGCCACGCCAAGAAGGTCATCGTCTCCAAGGACGAGACCACCATCGTTCAGGGCGCTGGCTCCAAGGAAGACATCGACGCTCGCGTGGCCCAGATCCGCGCTGAGATCGAGAACACCGACTCCGATTACGACCGTGAGAAGCTGCAGGAGCGTCTGGCCAAGCTGGCTGGCGGCGTGGCTGTCATCAAGGTCGGCGCTGCCACCGAGGTCGAGGCCAAGGAGCGCAAGCACCGCATCGAAGATGCCGTGCGTAACGCCAAGGCCGCCATCGAGGAAGGCCTGCTGCCTGGCGGTGGCGTGGCCCTCGTTCAGGCTGCTGCCAAGGCCGAGAAGACCGAGGCCGTCACCTCCCTGACCGGCGAAGAGGCTACCGGTGCCGCCATCGTGTTCCGCGCCATCGAGGCCCCGATCAAGCAGATCGCCGAGAACGCCGGCGTGTCCGGTGACGTGGTCATCAACACCGTCCGCTCCCTGCCTGATGGCGAAGGCTTCAACGCCGCCACCGACACCTACGAAGACCTGCTGGCCGCCGGTGTGACCGACCCGGTCAAGGTGACCCGCTCCGCTCTGCAGAACGCCGCCTCCATCGCTGGTCTGTTCCTGACCACCGAGGCCGTCGTTGCCAACAAGCCGGAGCCGAAGTCTGCTGCCCCGGCCGCCGGTGCCGACATGGGCTACTGATCCGCAAACGATCGCTAGCTGATTGAGCTGAAAGGGGACTCCTTCGGGAGTCCCTTTTTTGTATTCTGGCTCCCCTCTTTGAGGGGAGCCAAGAAACTAGCTGGCAAACAGGCGCGAAGCTTGGATTTCGGCGTCAGCGTACACGGTGGAGGCTTGCGTCAGCGAGCGTTGGATGGACTCGAGTGAGGCCTCCATCTGCTGTTGGGCCGCACGCCACTGTTCGGCTACCGCGGTGAACTGGGTGGCCGCCGAACCTCGCCATGCGTCCTGCAAGGCATTGAGATTGGTGTACATGCCGCCCACGGCCTGCCTGATTTGCGAGATCGAAGTGGCCACTGCGGCCGAGGATGATTGGATTCGCTCGGAATCTACCTGATATTGGGGCATCGTTGCTCCTTTTCTAGAGGGTTAATGGTATGTATGGCGGCCGATTGCCAATACCGGCCGTTAAGGTGGAGGATATGTCAACAACGAATCGGGAAGACGGAAAAACAACTATTGTGGTCCTAGCTTCGGAGCCGTCCTATTCGGCCTTCGGGAATATGGTCCGAAAATGGCTTGTTTGCGCCATTTGCGCCCTTGCTGCAGTAGCGATGAACGCAATGTGGATAACTGCAAATGCCTATGGGGATAACTCGAGCGACAGCTCTGACAGCTCCAGCAGCAGCACCGACAGCGGCGTGACCATCACCGAGAACATCACGGATACGGAAAATCTCCTGGGCTCCCATGCGGCCGAAGTCACGGATGCCATCGCCAAAACCGAGAAGGAAACCGGTGTACACGTGCATCTGCTGTATCTTTCCAGTTTCAATAGTCAACAGAAACCGGGAGACTGGGCGGCAACCGTGATGGAGTCCATGAATCCCAAGCCGAACACAGTGATGCTTGCCGTGGCCTCGAATGACGGCAACCTGGTGGTCGTCGTGTCCAAGAACTCCGATAAGTGGCTTCTCGATAACAAAACCGTCGATAAGCTATCCGAAGCCGCACAGCAGCCGTTACTGGAAAACCCGCCGAGCTGGTCTGGCGCGGCAACGGCAATGATGGATCAAATCGTGAAATCCAAAAAAGCCTCCACCTCATCGTCCACGGTGATCGTAGGCATAATCATCATGGGTGTGGTATTGGTGGCGCTGGTCATCATCATCGTGGTCATGGTGGTGATTCATCGGCGCAAGGAGATCAAGAAGGATTCCAAGGCCGAACTCCAAGATGACATTCAGGAAACGCCCAGAAGAGCGCGACACTCTAGGAAGCATGAGTAAGCCTATTGAAGCATCGATTGTTGTTGTCGACGACGAGCCGTCCATCCGAGAACTGCTGGTCGCTTCCCTGCACTTCGCCGGATTCGAGGTAAACACCGCCGCTTCCGGTTCCGAAGCCATTGAGGTTATCGAAAAAGTGCAGCCTGACCTCATCGTGTTGGACGTCATGCTGCCTGACATCGATGGATTCACCGTCACCCGTCGCATCCGCCAGGAAGGCATTAACGCCCCTGTGCTGTTTCTCACCGCTCGTGACGACACCCAAGACAAGATCATGGGCCTGACCGTCGGCGGTGACGATTACGTCACCAAGCCGTTCAGCCTCGAGGAAGTCGTGGCTCGCATCCGCGCCATTCTGCGCCGTACCCGCGAACAGGTGGAAGACGATCCGATTATTCGCGTCGCCGACTTGGAAATCAACGAGGACTCCCACGACGTGACCCGTGCAGGGCAGCCGGTTGACCTGAGCCCTACCGAATACAAGCTGCTGCGCTACCTGATGGACAACGAGGGCCGAGTACTGTCCAAGGCACAGATTCTCGACCATGTCTGGCAATACGACTGGGGCGGCGACGCAGCCATCGTCGAATCGTACATCTCCTACCTGCGCAAGAAAGTCGACGGCATCGAGGTCGACGACGGCGAAGGCGGCAAGCGCAAGGTGACTCCGCTGATCGAAACCAAGCGCGGCATCGGATACATGATTCGCGAACCGAAGAACTAATCGCCTCCATCCATAACGTATCGCAATCTCATGAGTATCCCCGATAAGCAGTCAGGCGGCGTACCGCCGAGCAGCACGCCGAACGCCGCCCCGAACACGAATCCCATGCCTGCAATGTCGCCGTTCGCCGCCCATTTCCAAGAGCAGCGCGAGCGTAAGAAAAACATGCTGATGCGGCATATCGACCGTATCTCGTTGAGCAGCAAGCTGGTGGCCTGCACCATCGCCGTGCTGCTCATCGGCGTGTCGGTGATTTCCTTCTCCATCCGCGCGTTGGTGAACAACTACATGCTGCAGAAAACCGACACCCAGTTAAGCTCGCAAAGCCAACTGGTGGTCAACAATATCGATCTGCTGTCAAAAAATGACTCATCGGGGCCGAACTCGTACTTTCTGCAGATTCAATACACCGACGGAACCAAAGACAAAGAAGGCAATCCTCTGGTCGTGACCCCGCTGATGCCGCAGATGCAGGACGGTATCGTATCGGTGCCGATTCTGCCTACCTATGGCGATACCAATGGCATCACGCTCGGTCAGGCATTCACTACGCAGGCGGTGGCCAAGCAGATCATCACGGTGCAGTCCGACAGTGCGGACAGCCAGAACGATCCGGCCAACGGAAACTCCAATTCCTCTGACACCATCACCAAGGTACTGGCCAACCCCACTGCCAATGCCAACCATGCCGCCATCGTCACGGCGAGGGCACCATGGCGTATTCTGCCGGTGACCTTCCAGCAAAACGGCAAGGACCGTGCCGTGGTGTACATCGGCTTGTCGCTGGCCGACCAAATCGACACCGTCAACACACTCACCCGATACTGCATTGTGGTCGGCATCGCCGTGGTGCTGCTCGGCGGCTCCCTGTCCACGCTGATCATCCAGCACACGATGACGCCGCTGAAGCGCATCGAGAAGACCGCCGCGAAAATTGCAGCCGGCGACCTGAGCCAACGTATTCCTTCCGCGCCGGAAAACACCGAGGTCGGCTCTCTGGCCGCCTCGCTGAATTCCATGCTCACCCGAATAGAATCCAGTTTCCATGAGCAGGAGGAGACCACCGACAAGATGAAACGGTTCGTCTCCGACGCCAGCCATGAGCTGCGCACCCCGTTGGCCGCCATCCATGGCTATGCGGAGCTGTATAAGATGCAGCGCGATATGCCTGGTGCCTTGGAGCGTGCGGACGAGTCCATCGAACATATCGAACGGTCCAGCCAGCGCATGACTGTTCTTGTTGAGGATCTGCTGTCTTTGGCCCGTCTCGATGAGGGGCGCGGCATCGATATGACCGGCACGGTGAAACTCTCGTCGCTGGTCACCGACGCCGTCGACGATTTGCATGCGCTCGACCCGGACCGTGCCGTTCGCCGCATGCAGATTTCCCTCGAACCGGCGCGCGATTTGAACCATCCCGCCGAATTCAGCCTTGCCGAAGGCGATTGGCCTGAGGTCGTACTGCCCGGTGATGCCTCTCGACTGCGCCAGGTGGTGACCAACATCGTGGGCAACATCCACCGCTACACGCCTGCCGATTCGCCCGCTGAAGCCGCGCTCGGTGTGATGCCGGCCGCCATCGATCCAAGACAGCTCGCCCGCATGCCCGCCAGCGACGCGTCAATGCGGCGGTTCATCGACGCTGCCGAAGTAGGTGCCTCGATGCAGACCGGCTATCGATATGCCGTATTGCGTTTCGTGGACCATGGCCCCGGCGTGCCGCCTGAATCGCGCTCGAAGATTTTCGAACGCTTCTACACCGCGGACCCATCCCGTGCCCGCGAAAAGGGCGGTACTGGTTTGGGCATGGCCATCGCGCAATCCGTGGTCAAAGCACATCACGGCTTTATCTGCGCCACCGGCACCGATGGGGGAGGCCTGACCTTCACCGTGGTGCTGCCGATTGAGCAGATCGCCGCTCCTGAGCCCAAGCAGTCCACCGGCAAAACCAAGGACGCCAAACAGAAGACTTCTTGGTTCAGCTCTGAGCGTAAGACTCAGGCGACTCAGCCCAAAGCGTGAGGTCAAGCCCTGTGAGGTAAACTGTACCTTCGGTTTACTATTTCCATTGAGGATTAAGGAAGGTTCGCAATGCCCACCGGTCGAGTTCGTTGGTTTGACGCAGCCAAGGGTTATGGCTTCATCACCAGTGAGGAAGGCAAGGACGTGTTCCTGCCGGCTCAGGCCCTACCCACTGGCGTCACCACGTTGCGCAAGGGGGCCAAGGTGGAGTATTCCGTGGTGGACGGCCGTCGTGGGCCGCAGGCCATGGATGTTCGCCTGATCGCCTCCGCTCCCAGCTTGGTCAAGGCCACCCGCCCGAAGGCGGATGACATGGCCGCCATCTGCGAGGACCTCATCAAGATGCTTGATGCGGCCGGCAATACGTTGCGCCGTCACCGTTACCCATCTGCTGCCGACAGCAAAAAGCTGGCCACGTTGCTGCGTGCGGTGGCGGATCAATTCGATGTACAGGACTGATCTGATCTATGACTGATACCACCGAAACCATCGTGACACCGGACCCTCACGCCATCGCGCGCGCCGTGCTGCTCGAAGTGGCCGACGAGAGCGATCAGGTGGGGGATTTCGTTACCTCATATGATCTTGAGGATCACGTCACTGACTTCCGCTTCGCCGCGAATATCCGTGGCTACGAAGGATGGCAATGGTCGGTGACGCTGTATCACGACGAGGAGATCGACTCCTGGACCGTCAACGAATCCTCCTTGATCTCCACTGAGGACGCGTTGATGCCGCCCAAGTGGATTCCTTGGAAGGATCGCCTTGAGCCCACGGATCTGGCTCCCACCGATTCGATCGGTACCGATCCGGATGACGAGCGCATCGAGGAAGGCGAAGTCGAGGAATCCTCGCTGCAGGATGTCAACGACGCCGTCGAGACCTTCCGACTGACCCGCCGTCACGTGCTGACCTCGCTGGGCCGCGCGCAGGCTGCCAAGCGCTGGTATGAAGGTCCGCGAGGCCCCAAAGCGTTGAGCACCAAAACCGCCGAAGGCAACCTGTGCTCCACCTGTGGTTTCTTCGTGCCGCTCGCGGGCGAGCTCGACCGTATGTTCGGCGTGTGCGCCAACAAGTGGAGTCCGGATGACGGCCGCGTGGTTTCCTTGGACCACGGCTGCGGCGAGCATTCCGAAATCGAACCTCCCGAGCCAAGCCAGCTGTGGGTGCAGTCCAAGCCTGCTTTCGACGATCTGCATATCGACGTGGTGGCCAACCGTCCGCGCAAGCAGGAGCCGGCTGCCCAGGACGAGGCCGAAGGCGAAACCGACAAGACAGGCGAGCCTGCCGGTGATGATATCGAAGCACAGAAGACTGTTGACGGGAACGCCGTCGATACTGAGCCCGCTGAGGAGGCGGCAGGCGACGGGACCTCGCAATCCCAGTCTGCCGGTGATGAGTCCGTTGCACAGAACGTATCTGATTCCGTTGTGGATGTTGATGCAGCTGATTCCAGCGACGATTCCAAGTCTGATGCTGACGACGAGGCCACCGAAGAGGATATCCTCAACAACACCGTTGCCGATGATGATGAGGATGATGAGATGGACGACGAAGAGGATAACGTTCGTCCTTCAGACGATGTGACTCCTGAACTCGAAACCGTCATCGATCTCATTGAGCAGCTGCGCCAGAACAGGGCGGACGAGGAATAAACTCCGAATTCCGCGAAAAGTAGATGGTGATGGGGTTGCAGGAATAAAGAATTCCTCCCTGCAAGCCCATCACCGAGGCGTGCGTTAGCACTCCATGCCGATTTTGGTGAATCAGTGCACCACGGTCACCGTGCATTCGGCGAAGTTCACGATCTGGCGGGACACCGATCCCAGGAAGTGCGCGTCCAGCCCGGACAGGCCACGCGAGCCGACCACCAGATGGCTGGCGTACCGCGAGGCCGCGATCAGACCTTTGGATGCGGGAATATGGAAGGCGTTTGTGCTGACCTTGACGCCATCGGGAATCCGGGCCTTGGCCATCAGCTCAGAGAGAATCTCCTCGGCGCGGCGCTGACCGACCTTCACCGGTGCCACGGCGTTCTCATAGCCCGGAATAACGCCCAAATCCTTGAGCTGCCAGCAGAACATCACATGCAGCGGCGCGTCGTGCAGTCGTGCTTCTTCCAGTGCGAAATCGAACGCACGGCGGGAAGTCTCGGAACCATCCACACCAACCACCACCGGGCGGCGAGCCTCCTCAACCACCGGCTGAGGCTGCGTGTAGTGAACGGGCTTGTCTCCCGGAGTCAGGGCGTTGGCAATGGCCTCGGTCACGGTCTCATCCTCGCTGCCGGCGATGCGCACCACGGTCACCGGCACTTCGGCGGCCTCGGCCAGCGAAGCGGACAGGGACCCCATGAACCAGCGGGCCATACGGCTCAGCGAGCGGCGGCCGACCACGATCTGCTGCGAATCATGGCCGATCTGCAGCAGGGCCGAAGTACCGGAGGCCTTCACCGAGGTGAGCTTCAGATTCGCCGGATCGAAGTCGATGCCTGCAGCGGCCTTGTCGACCCACACACGCAGCTCGTTGGCAATATCGTGGCGGACCTTGGCCCAGGCCTCGTCGCTGTCCGGTTCGGACCCCATATCCCAGGAATGCGTCCAGCCAAACACGGCGTTGACGCTCTGACCGGTTAACGAGGCCTCCTCAAGCGCCCACTTCAGCGCGGCAAAGGATTCATCGGAACCATCCACACCGACAACGATGTCGGGCTTGGTTGCAGCTTCACTCATTTCGAGCCTCCTTGTAATCGACTACGGGTGAATCTAGAACCAGCATATCGTTTTCTTCTCCTCTCACGGCGCAATTCGTGGAATCCGATGAATAAACGTCATCGTGAATCGGTAGAGTAAGACGGAATGTCAATTGAGGAAGGACAAGCATGTTCGAACGGTTTACCGACCGTGCACGGCGCGTGATCGTGTTGGCGCAGGAAGAGGCGAGGGCCCTTCAGCACAACTACATCGGCACCGAACACCTGCTGCTCGGCCTGATCCGCGAAGGTGAGGGTGTAGCCGCCAAGGCACTCGCCTCGAAGGGCGTGGAGCTGGATGCCACCCGCAAGCAGGTTGAAGAAATGATCGGCAAGGGCAACGCGGCTCCGAACGGGCACATCCCCTTTACTCCGCACGCCAAGCAGGTGTTGGAGTTTTCGCTGCGTGAAGCCCTGCAGCTGGGCCACAGCTACATCGGCACCGAGCACATCCTGCTCGGCCTGATTCGCGAAGGCGAAGGCGTGGGCACCCAGGTGCTCATCAAGATGGACGTCGATCTGGGCGAGTTGCGTAGCGCGACCATCGATATGATTCGCGGCAACTCCGGCACCGGCACCGGTGACGGCAAGGGCGACTTGGCCAACGCCGGCGGCGTGACGGACAAGCAGAACAAGTCCGGTTCCGCCATCCTCGATCAGTTCGGCCGCAACCTGACCGCCGAAGCCGCTGAAGGCAAGCTGGACCCGGTCATCGGCCGTACCAACGAGATTGAGCGCGTTATGGTCGTGCTTTCCCGCCGCACCAAGAACAACCCGGTGCTGATCGGCGAGCCCGGCGTGGGCAAGACCGCTGTGGTCGAAGGCTTGGCCCAGAAGATCCAAGCCGGCGACGTGCCGGAAACCCTGAAGGGCAAGCAGGTCTACTCGCTGGACCTCGGTTCCATGGTGGCCGGCTCCCGCTACCGTGGTGATTTCGAGGAGCGCCTGAAGAAGGTGCTGAAGGAAATCAAGACTCGTGGCGACATCGTGCTGTTCATCGACGAGATTCACACCATCGTGGGCGCCGGCTCGGCTGACGGCGCGCTGGGTGCCTCCGACATGTTGAAGCCGATGCTGGCCCGTGGCGAGCTCCAGACCATTGGTGCCACCACCACCGACGAGTACCGCAAGTACATCGAGAAGGACGCGGCTCTGGAACGCCGTTTCCAGCCGATTCAGGTGCACGAGCCGACCATCGCCGAGACCATTGAGATCCTGAAGGGCCTGCGTTCTCGTTACGAGAACCACCACCACGTGACCATCACCGATGGCGCGCTGCAGTCTGCCGCAGAGCTGTCCAGCCGGTACATCCAGGACCGTAACCTGCCTGACAAGGCCATCGACCTGATCGATGAGGCCGGTGCACGCCTGCGCATCAAGCGCCTGACCGCCCCGCCTGAGCTCAAGGAACTCGACGAGAAGATCGCCAAGATCGCCGCCGACAAGGACGAGGCCATCAAGGGCCAGGACTTCGAGAAGGCCGCCGAACTGCGCGACAAGCAGGAGAAGCTGGAAGCCGATCGCAAGCAGAAGGAAGACTCCTGGCGCGAAGGCGAGTCCGACGTCAAGATGGTCGTGGACGAGGACGTGATCGCCGAGGTCATCAGCTCCACCACCGGTATCCCGGTGTTCAAGCTGACTCAGGCCGAGTCCAAGAAACTGCTCAACATGGAAGCCGAACTGCACAAGCGCATCATCGGCCAGGACGAGGCGGTTTCCGCCCTGTCCCGCTCTATCCGCCGTACTCGCGTGGGTCTGAAGGACCCGAAGCGCCCGTCCGGTTCGTTCATCTTCGCCGGCCCCACCGGCGTCGGCAAGACCGAGCTGGCCAAGACGCTCGCCGAATTCCTGTTCGACGATGAGGACGCGCTGATTCGCGTGGATATGTCCGAGTTCTCCGAGAAGTACGCGGCTTCGCGACTCTTCGGTGCGCCTCCGGGATACGTCGGCTACGAGGAAGGCGGCGAGCTCACCGAAAAGGTGCGCCGCAAGCCGTTCTCCGTGGTGCTGTTCGACGAGATCGAAAAGGCTCATCCGGACATCTTCAACACGTTGCTGCAGGTGCTCGATGACGGCCACCTGACCGACGGTCAGGGCCGCAAGGTGGACTTTAAGAACACCATCATCATCCTGACCACCAACCTCGGTACGCGAGACATCGCCAAGGCCGCCAACACGGGCTTCAACCTAGGTGCCAACAACGAGTCCAGCTACCAGCGCATGAAGGACCAGGTCAGCTCCGAATTGAAGCAGCAGTTCCGCCCGGAGTTCCTGAACCGTTTGGACGACATCATCGTGTTCAAGCAGCTCACCAAGCCGGAAGTGCGCCAGATCGTCGATCTTGACGTGAAGAAGCTGGACGATCGCCTGTTCGACCGCCACATGTCGCTCGACCTGACCGATGAGGCCAAGGACCTGCTGGCGCAGAAGGGCTTCGACCCGCTGCTGGGCGCTCGACCGCTGCGCCGCGTGATTCAGCGCGACATCGAGGATGCGATCTCCGAGAAGATCCTGATGGGCGAGCTGACCGACGGCGAGCATGTGAAGGTGGATGCCGAGGGCGAAGGCCCGCTGGGCGAGTTCACGTTCGAAGGCGTGCCGTTCACGGATGCGGAGAAGACCGGTACTGAGACTGGTGACGGTGCGGCTGCGGGTGACGCTGCTGATGGTGCTGCTGCGGTTGTTCCGGCTGAGCCTGCCGAATCCGCTCATGGCGAAACCGCCGATGGCACCGAAGACGAGAACGCGGGGCAGTCGGAAGCCTGACCGAACTGTGCAGCCTAAGCCAACCGTTCTGAACCGGTTTGAGTCGGATTGTTCCAGACTGGAGGTTTCGGACGGGCGTAAGCCGTTCCAAACCGGTCCTGACTGGTTCTGGCTGGATGTTTCGGACGCGCAATTTGCTGGCTGCGGCTGACCGCTGTTGATACAAGGGGCTGAACATCATCATGTTCGGCCCCTTGTGCTGCCCGCATGTTGCCCGGGCGGCGGGAATAGCGGCATTATGGCGATAACTGTGACTGGATGACAACAACTGTGACTGGATCACGATAACTGTGACTGGGGTGACGGATTCTGTCACCGTAGTCACAGTTGTTGTCACGATTACCTCGTGTTGTTGTTTTTCTGGTCACAGTTATTGCTGCTTGTACTGCTACTTGGCCGCAGCTATTGGTGCTGAAGCACGGGTGCTGCCATGTGAGGGTGTTCGGTGAGCGAAACTTGGCAGGAGACGCGACACGTAATACGGTAGAACCGGGCAGCGTGGAGCCGGCGGCATGCGGGCAGACGATACGATGCCGGTAACACGAGAAGGGTAAGACCGTAGCGTAGAAGAACACGGACGAACGGTAGGTGAATGGTAATGACGGCGTATATGGAACACAAGAATCTGGCGAATGAGACGATCGATGCGGCGCGTGCCGGCGAGATCGCAGGCAATGTGCATGCCGTGCTCGACCGTGTGGCGGCTGCCGAGCAGGCGGCGGGCCGCAAGGAAGGCTCGGTGCGTTTGCTGGCCGCGACCAAAACCCGCGATGTGGGCGAGATCATGGCCGCGATCGATGCCGGTATTCGCATGATCGGCGAGAACCGCCCGCAGGAAGTGCAGGTCAAGGCTCCCGGCTTGCTGCGCTTGGCCGCCGAACGTGGTTTCGCACTCGGTGTGGGCGGCGATGCCACTGCTGACGCATCCAACGCAGCCGCATCCAACACAGCGGCCGCCACGAACGGCACGATTCCGTTCCACCTGATCGGCCAGCTGCAATCCAACAAAATCGGCAAGATTCTGCCGTTTGTAGACACCATCGAATCGGTGGATTCCATCGAACTGGCGGAGAAGATCGCCCGCCGGGCCGTGATGCGCGGCATTACCGTGGGCGTGCTGCTGGAGGTCAACGAGTCGGGCGAAGCGTCGAAGTCCGGCTGCCCGGCCAGCCACGCCATCGATCTTGCGCAGCGCATCGGCAACATGGGCGGTCTGCAGTTGCAGGGCCTGATGACCATCGGCGCGCATGTGAGCGACGAGACCACCATTCGTGCCGGTTTCGCGCATCTGCGCAAAACCCGCGATCAGATCCTTGCGTCCGGCGCTCCTGGCACCGAGCACTGCACCGAACTGTCCATGGGCATGACCGGCGACATGGAACTCGCCATCGCCGAAGGTGCGACCATTGTGCGCGTGGGCACCGGTATTTTCGGCGAGAGAGCGTTCATCTGAGCTTGGCCGGTGGCGCATATCACGCCTTCCGTCTTAAATCGCAAACCGCAATACGCAAGACGAATGCAGTCGGTGCAGGCAAGGAGATGAAGCATGAGCGACGGCGCTGGGCATGACGCTGCGGTCCGTGTGCACGTTACGGTAAGCGGCATGGTGCAAGGCGTCGGGTACCGGTATTTCACCGTGACCGAGGCGCGCAAGCTCGGCCTTGCTGGCTGGGTGCGCAACCTGATGAACGGTGATGTGGAGTTGGAGGCGCAAGGGGCGCGAAGTGACGTGGCCATGCTGATCTCACGGCTGAAGCTCGGGCCGGCATGGAGCGATGTGCAGCGGGTCACGGTTGACGAGACGCCGTTGCGCGGCGACGACAACGGTTTCCGTGTGCGCGGCTATTAGGCTGACCTGCGCCAATGCCGCACAGCGCATCAGCCGCATCAGCGCCATACAACCGCCATACGATGCAAACGAATACACGATTTGCCAAGATTCCGCGGTTCTGCCGCCATGCATGGCGTTAGACTAGTGCGTATGAGAATCGCACGTTTTTCCCGGAATAATACGCCCGGATACGCCTTCGTACAGAAGGACGACAAGGATGGCGAAGACTACCTGGTAGTGCTCAACGGCCATCCGATCCTGGGCAATCAAGTCACCCCGACCGGTGAACGGTTCAAAATCGAATCCGAAGGCGTCCGCCTGCTGTCCCCGGTCATCCCATCCAAGATCTACGGCCTTGCCAAAAACTATGAGGCTCACGCCGAATTCATGCACGAGGCCGGCCATTCCGACATCAAGCACGCGCCCGAAGACATGATCATCTTTACCAAGCCGTCCACGTCGGTGATCGGCCCGGACGACCCGATCATCATCCCCGCCTGCTCCAACGACATGAACTACGAGCCTGAACTGGCCGTGGTGATGGGCCGCGTGGCCAAGAACGTTTCCGTCGAAGACGCCATGGACTACGTGCTCGGCTTCACCTGCGTGAACGACGTGACGTTGCGCGACGTGCAGGGCACCGACCCCACGTGGACGCGAGCCAAGGGCTTCGACACCTCCTGCCCGCTCGGCCCGTGGCTGGTGACGCGCGACGACATCGACTGGACCAATGCGAAGATCTCGTTCAAGCTCAACGGTCGCACCGTGCGTGCCGCAGGCGGTACCACCGCGAACCTGATCCATAGCATTCCGGAGCAGATTGCCGCGATCTCGTCGTTCTCCACACTGCTGCCGGGCGACGTGATCATGACCGGCACGCCGAACGCATCCGGCACGCTGAAGCCGAGCGATGAGGCGATGGTGATTGTGGAAGGCATCGGCGCATTGCGCAATGTGGTGCTGAAAGCCCGCTGAACGGCGATACGCTATGAAGAGCCGTGGTCGAAGCGTGTTGTGCCGCTTCGGTCACGGCTTTTGCTCTATGCGGTGATATTGGGGGTGTGGCAGCTTCGTTGTTGCGGTTTCACTGTGGCGGTCGCACGACGAAACGCCAAAACGAAAGTTGAGTCAATATCACTCAAGTTTTGGGAATAGAATAGACGATAGCTCTGTTGAACGTGTCAGAACATGACACGTGAGCCTTCCGTGCGGCGGCATTCAAGAGGCCGTCGTACGGAAGGCCAAGAGACTTGGAGGTTACCGCAATGGACCAGAACAAACTCACCAATATGTCGCGCGAAGCCATCACCGACGCCGTGCAGAGCGCATCCGCCGCAGGCAACGCGCAAATCGACGTGCTGCACCTACTCAACGCCCTGCTCACCCAGGAACAAGGCGTGGTTCGTGGACTCATCGAAGCCGCAGGCGGCGACGCCAAAGCCATCGGCACCGCCGTACGCAACGCGCTGACCAACCTGCCCTCCGCCAGCGGCTCCACCACCGCGCAGCCGCAGCCCAGCCGCCAGTTCGAAGCCGCATTGGTACAGTCCGAAAAGGAAATGCAGCAGATGGGCGACGAATACATCTCCACCGAACACCTGCTCATCGGCATCGCCGCAGCCGCACCGAACCAGGCCGCCGACATTCTGCAAGCCAACAACGTCACCGCGCAGGCGCTGCGTGCCGCCGTGCCGACCGTGCGCGGAGGCGACCGGAAGGTCACCAGCCCGGATGCCGAAGGCAGCTACAAGGCGCTGGAAAAGTACTCCACCGACCTGACCGCCGCGGCCAAGGAAGGCAAACTCGACCCGGTGATCGGGCGCGATCAGGAGATCCGCCGCGTCATCCAGATCCTCTCCCGTCGCACCAAGAACAACCCGGTGCTGATCGGCGAGCCCGGCGTGGGCAAAACCGCCGTCGTAGAAGGACTGGCCCAGCGCATCGTCGCCGGCGATGTGCCCACCACCCTGCAGAACAAGAAGCTCATCTCGCTCGACCTGGGCTCCATGGTGGCCGGCTCCAAATACCGTGGCGAATTCGAGGAACGCTTGAAGAGCGTGCTGGAAGAGATCAAGAACGCCAACGGGCAGATCATCACGTTCATCGACGAGATCCACACCATCGTGGGCGCAGGCGCAGCCGAAGGCTCCATGGACGCGGGCAACATGCTCAAGCCCATGCTGGCCCGCGGCGAACTACGCCTGATCGGCGCCACCACACTGGACGAATACCGCGAGAACATCGAAAAGGACCCGGCGCTCGAACGCCGCTTCCAGCAGGTGTTCGTCGGCGAGCCAAGCGTGGAGGACACCATCGCCATCCTGCGCGGCATCGCCCCCAAATACGAGGCGCACCACAAGGTCACCATCGGCGACGATGCGCTGGTCGCAGCCGCAACACTGTCGAACCGCTACATCTCCGGCCGCCAGCTGCCCGACAAGGCCATCGACCTGGTCGA
>ERZ1106963.3000-NODE-3000-length-15237-cov-6.665788_pt1 | contig 15237 bp, 16 predicted proteins | sample MGYA00403681_ERZ1106963 | MGnify/ENA primary metagenome ERZ1106963 (study PRJEB35170, sample SAMEA104062407) | human gut metagenome | biome: human gut; feature: human-associated habitat; material: faeces | place: Denmark | collected 2012-05-03 ...
TATTTCTTATCAGAAAGATTTACTTTCCATAGACACAAGAATTTTTACACCCTCAACAAAAAAGTCCTACACCCCGCATAAACAACGGCTTGCAGGACTTTTTCTAATGAGGTCATGGTATTCTGCCATAGAAATCCCTTCTTCCATAGGCAGAGCACCTGCACGAATTAAAAATTCGTTAAGGAAAAAATCAACATTTGAAAGATGACGATTGATTGTTTTTTCTTTTAATCCTGATTTGACGAGATCTTCTTCAAAAAGCTGCAACAGACGATTGTTTGTTTTCTGAATAGTTTGACATGTTTTAGTATACTGTTCGTAATCCATAGGATATATTTCCTTTCGCATAATATTATGAAACTATTATACAGTATCTATAAGTAACGGCAATATAAAAGTTGAAAGTTGACAAAAAAATAAGCCTGACAAAAGACTTTAAAGTACTTTTACATTTAGATAGCTGTCAAACTCCCGGGTTGCATGGCTGACAGAGGAGCAGATCAGTCACTTCCACAGTGACTTCAAAGTGGTGGCAAAATTTTTTGTACAGAAAAGAAAAAATAAAGATTATATACCGGATGATCCAACAGAGATCCGGCATGTGGATGAAGTGCTGAAACTTTTGCAGGTCATGACAGGAGATAGACGTTATGAGAAAATTTTCAGGAAAAAGAAGGAAGGAGTGCACAGTATGTGTGATGTGGCAGAAAGGTTAGAACAAATGGGCATTGCCAAGGGAATCGAGATTGGCAGGAGTGAAGGAAGAACAGAGGGAAAAATTGAAGGCAAAATCGAAGGCAAGGTCGAAGGCAAAATACTGGTATACAGGAATTTGTGCCGGGAAGGGTTTGATGAGAAAGAAGCCAGGAGACTTACGGAGTTGCCGGAAGATGTGAATTTGGAACAGTAAAAGAAATAGAATGTCTCTGACATGTTCGGCCGAAAGGCTGAACTGTTACTAAAAAGGTCACTAAAAATTTATAAAACGAAAAGAATCGTATTGAATTTTAAGAATAAAAATGATACTATATTGTATAAAGTTTTGTTAAAAACACGTATGCAATGAAAAGGAGAGTGGTTATAAAAAAATTGCAATATGTTTTGGAAAGTACAATTAAGAAAAGGAGAAAGAATATGAAATTGAAAAAAATTTTAGCACAGTCATTAGCTGTGGCTATGGTATTGTCAAGTGTTCCAGTTGCTAATTTTACAGCACTTGCAGCAGAAGATACTGCAGCATATGCCAGTGACGATGCAAGCACCGTCGATGCGACAGCAGATGCACTTCCGGCACCATACGGATATAAAAATCTGCAGCTGACAGTTAATGAAAATGTAGAAGTAACAACAGCTGACTCGCCAAGTACAGCAAAAGACACGAATATTCTGACAAACAATGATGGGGCATTTTTGGCGATTAATGGTAATGATAGTGGGACATGGATTAATTTTCACTTTCATGAGGCACAGACTGTAGCAGGATGTTTATATTATTTATCAAAGGGTCAGTTAAATGGATATGTCAGGTTTGCAAAAGTAGAAGTGAAGACAGAAGGCAGTGATAGCTATCAGAATGTATATGAGAATGTATATGAGAACGAAACTGCCTGGGAGAAAGAGAATGTTACACGTGCAGCACTGTTTACACCGGTTTCAAAGGTTACAGATGTGAAATTTTATGGCATCTCGTTCAATGGTATTGCTAATTATATGCAAATCAATAAGATGCGAATCGTGACTGTCCCGGAAAATGCAGCACTTGTGACAGCGACAGCATCTACATCGAATGAAGAACTGGGAACAGTGACTGTGGATGTTGCTGAGGCAAAAGGAAAATCAAATACTGTACAGGTGATGAAGGGGGTTCCTGTCAAATATCAGGCAACAGCAACAGAAGCAGGCGAATTCGTTGAATGGCGTGATGCTTCCGGCAAAATTGTCAGCAACGATGCAGTGTATACGACAACGGCTGAAGAGGATACCACACTGACAGCAGTTTTCAGAGACGCTTACTATGAAAAGATTGATCAGAGTATTCTGAAAGCAAATGCAAAAGATAATTCGCATGCAAATGTGAATAACGCATCTACGCATGATTTACCGGCAACAGCTGCTTTTGATGGAGACGAGAGCACCTTATGGCATCAAAATTATAATCAGAGTGGCGGTGTGGGAAGCAAGGACAAGCCGTCTGCTTCTAATCCAATATGGATTCAGACAAGTTTTGGAACTGAAAATGAAAAAAACAAAGTAGAAACAGTAGGATGCCTGACTTATAGAGGAAGAGCAAATGGTAGTACAGCTACACGTATTTCAGATTATGTTATTTTGGCAGCAAATAGAGAAACAGGAACCCCAGAACCTAGAGATTGGGCAGTTGTAAAGGCGGGAACGATGTCATCAAATATTTCGGCAGGAAATGATGTTGATACAATAACTTTTACGCCGGTAAGAGCAACTCATATTCGCTTGGTGGCTTTGTCTGGATATAATTCAGCAAGTTTTGTATGTGCTGGTGAAATTAATCTGTACAGAGTGAAGGATACTTCGGCAAGAGTATCAGAATTGGAAGATATCGAGACAAGTGCAGGCATTAAAAATGGAACGGTAACAATCCTGCCGCCTGGATATGAAACAACAAATGATGCAAGTGAGTCAGCTGCGGCAGATGAATCAGCTTCAATAATAGGAAAACGCCTGTCAGGAACGACACGAAATGTTACTTTGTATGCAGCACCAAATGAAGGATATGTTTTCAATGGTTGGAAGAAGGATAATGCAGTTGTTTCAAGAAGTTCATTTTCTTTAACGAATACGTATGAATGTGCCAATTATATACCAACTTTTACTGAACAGCTTTCCTGCTCTCTGATAAGTATACAGCAGGATAATGTACGAGCTAATTCAGCACAGGGAACAAGCACTGGAAATGATGGTCCTGCCTGGTATGCATTTGATGGAATCGAAGCCCATCATTGGCATACAAAATATAATAATACTGGTAGTGGAGAAGGCGGGATACCGTCGTCAACAAATAAGTTGTGGATTGAAGCTGGATTTGGCTCAGAGAAAAATATCAGAAAGCTTACATATCGATCAAGATCAGATGTTGTCTCCTGTAATGCAAAAGATTATGAAATTTTGGCGGCAACTACAACAAAAGAACAGCCAAGTGATAGTGATTTTGTGGTTGTTTGCAAAGGACAGTTTGAAAATAATAATGAGGAACAGACGGTGATTCTTCCGTTTACTGTAAAAGCAACCCATATTCGGTTACGTGTATCATCGGTGTACGATCATAACAACTCTTATCTTACTGCATCTAAAATAACCTTATGGCAGGAAGATGATGCAAATGACAGTGATGTGTCCAAAGTGATATCTGTTCCATCAGTTAGTAGCAATGATATAAATTTAGGAACAGTGTCTACAGATAAGAGTTTAATGTTGGATAAGATTGATACTGCTGTTACTATGACAGCAACTCCGGCTTCTGGTTGCCATTTTGTAAAATGGCTGATTACAGATGCTAAAGGAGCAACCACTGAGAAATCAACAGCAGTACTTAATGAAGTTGTAAACAGCAAGAGTCAGTACTCTTATGTGGCATTGTTTGCAAAAGATGCAGAAGTATCGGTGAGTCTTGACCAGACCTATGTAACAATGACAGCGGGTGATTCAGCTACACAGACACTGAAAGCGATTGTAAAAAATGCAACAAATTCAACAGTTGATTGGACAACAGATAATCCGGATGTTGCAACTGTTGACGACAATGGAGTCATAACAGCAGGCCAGCGTGCCGGAGAAGCTACGATCACCGCAACATCAAAAGAAGACAATACAAAGAGTGCAACCTGTACAGTAGTTGTAAATGCAGCACCATCCACAGAAGCATTGCAAGCACTCATTACTGAAGCAGCGAACAAAGGGAGCGATGGAAAGCATTATTCAAAGGAGTCATCAAAGAAACTTAGTGAAGAGCTGAAAATAGCTCAGGGACTTCTTACATCTACAGATTTTGAGGCAATTGCAGCAGAAGAAGCTAAACTGAGAACGGCAATGGATAATCTGGTAGAATTATATAAGGTAACAATAAAATCAGAAGAAGCTGCTTTGGAAGACCTTATATTGACTGCTGTGGATGGTGATGGTGAAGACGAAGGAAGTGATACTACAGGAAAAGAAAAATGGATTTATGTTCCAATGTTTTCAAGAGTGAAGGTAACAGCACCGGGAACAGCAAATGATGCAAATTTTGCACAGTGGCAGATACCAACTAAGGGGTTTGAAGGAAAAGTTATGTGTACAAGCACGAGTTATACATTCTATGTTGTCGAAGATATGATATTGGAGGCCTCTTATGTTGAAGCAGAACCGGAAGTAAATATTTTCTGTGCAGGACGTTATCTTACTTCTCTGGGAAAAGTTTCATTCGTCGCAAAACGTTCAGTTGATAAGTCATACAGAGTGATCGAACATGGCATTATTATTACAGATCAGACAGGATGGGATAACCTGTATAAGAATAATACGAATGCAATGGTAAAAGGTGCAACCAGAACAAAGAAATCAATTGCAAAGGGAACTGCAAATAATGGAACTTATGAAGCACGATTAAAAGCGGGCAAAAAAGAAAAATGGTATGGAAGATCTTATGTCACTTATACGGACGGAGATACAACCTATACCGTATATTCCGATGTTGCACCGTATGAAAGCAAATAATAAAGAGGTGACAAAAAATGAAAAGAAATTATGAAGAACCGGAAATGGAAGTGTTGTTACTTGAATTTGCGGATGTGATGAATCAATCTACTCCTACAACTGAGGAAAGCGAATTAGGTCCGGATTTTGGCAATTTTGACTAAAGCATAATGTAATACCTGCACTGCTGGATTGGAGTGCAGGTATTTTTAAACCTGTGAAAAAGGAAGAAAATAGTATGAAAAAGATTATTTATATATGTTTGATATGTCTTATGATCTGTTCCTGTTCCGGATGCAAAAAGAAAGATCAGACACAGCAGATGGCAACAGTAAAACAGGAAAGTGAGACAGAGACAGTAAAAGAAACAGAAACAAATAAGGAAACGGAGATTCAGAATTTACCGCAGAAAACAACAGAAAGTGACAGTACAGGACAGAAAAATACAGAAGCAAGTACTGATAAGCAGGCGGCAGAAAACAGCACGGTAACTTCGCAGGAGAATGTAGAAACAGAAGAACTGGAAATTGGTGGTGAAGACTCATGGGAAGACAGTGCGGACGGCTGGGACTGAAAAACGATAACAAATGCATATGAATGCAGCAAATCTCTGCTTTTCCGGATAGAAGGGCAGGGATTTTTCGCATTATTCTGGAATGCAGTGGAGGAGAGCAACCGATATGCAGCAACGGGAAATAAAACTGGAACAAATAGAACAGACAATCCGGAAAGTTCTCGCAAGGGGTGGTGAGTTTTCTTTTTATCCGGGAGGAACGAGTATGCAGCCGTTTATCGTCCAGGGGCGGGACAAAGTCACACTTGCAGCACTTCCGGACAGGATAAAAAAGTATGATATCATACTGTATAAGCGGGAAAACGGTACATTTGTGCTGCACCGGGTAACAGGGAAAAAAGAAAATGCTTATATATTCCGTGGGGATAATCAGTTCTCGGATGAATATGGCATAAAAAGGGAACAGATGATCGGAAGGGTGACAGAAATCATCCGTGGAGATGAGGTGATCCCGGTGAATGATATAAAGCATAGGATGTGGGCAGGATTTTGGGTAAATACTGTCTTTTTCAGAAGGGTGAAACGTTTTTGCCTGAAATGCAGAAAGAAAAAACAAAATCTGGATAAAAATAAGTCATGTTGAATAAAAATGAAAAATAAGCCATGTTGACCAGGAGGACAAATATCGCTATAATTATGGAGTAGAGAATGGTTTTTGCGGCTTAATATTTCGATTCGATAGGAGCAGTGTAAATAATGTTTCCATATTCAGAGTGATAATAAGGAGAAAATTGATATGAAAATCAAAGGAGATTATCTTTTAGATACGATCGGCGGCGAGAAGATGGCTGTGCCGATCACAGTAAATGACGGAGGACTGGCAGGGCTGATCAGGCTGAATGAAGTGGGAGCGTTTCTGTGGGAGAAACTTCAGGGCGGAACAACAGAGGCAGATCTTGTAAAAGCTCTGACATCGGAATACGATGTGAAAGAAGAGAAAGCGACAGCCGATGTGAAGAAGTTTCTGGAAAAACTTCGCACAAAGGGATTGTTGGAGGAGTAGAAAATGGTAACGAAAAACTACCGGTTTGCAGATGTTGCTTTTACATTACAGATGCAGTATCCATATCTGGAGAAGCAGTGCAGAAGTTATGAAGTGGAAGAGCCGGGGATACTGATCGCAGCCAGTGATGAGGAGATCGAAAGAGAGGATCAGTCTGGCGTCAGCAGTTCGAATGGAATGCTGGAGAGTCTGGCGGTGTACCGTAAGATTTCAGAAATTATGGTTGAACACGATACATTTTTGTTTCACTGTTCCGCAGTTGCACTAGACGGTCAGGCTTATCTGTTTACAGCTCCGAGTGGCACCGGAAAATCAACCCACACACGGCTGTGGCGTGAAATCTTTGGTGAGCGTGCCGTGATGGTAAATGATGACAAGCCTCTGATCCAGGTGCGAGAGGATGCCATCTATGTCTGCGGCACACCGTGGAATGGTAAACATAACCTGGACAGCAACCAGAAAGTACCGGTCAAAGGGATCTGTCTGCTGGAACGCGGAGAAAAGAACCATATCAAGATGATTTCACCGGCAGATGCATTTCCGTATTTATTTCGCCAGGTCTACCGGCCGGCAGATCAGACAAAACTGATCCGGACGATCACTCTGCTCAAGCAGACGGCAGAACGTGTACCGCTCTACCGGATGCAGTGTGATATTTCCCATCAGGCGGCACAGATGGCATGGAAAATGATGAGTGGCAAGAAAGAAGAACAGAACCGGTGAATGAAAGAGATACGATGAAAAACAGCAGAAAGACCAACGTAAAATCTAATACTTCAGACATAGAAGCAAAAGAAAAGAAAGAGCAGCAGGAACAGGAAAAAATTCTTGCAGCCAAATATCTCATCGAGTTGATCCGCTCTGTCCTGGAAGAGCGGAAACCACAGCCAAAGCCGGAAAAAGTTTCGATGAAACAGCTGTTCCTGACGGCAAAAAATAACAATCTTATCTGCATGGCATACGATGCACTCAGGCAGATCGCAGAGCCGGAAGATGAAGATATCATGAAAAAATGGCAGAAAACCAGTCAGTCCTGTACCGTGATGGATGCGGTACAGAGAAGTGAAGGAAACAAAATTTTCAGAGCCTTCACAGAACAGGGAGAAATACGCATACTTCCCATGAAAGGCTGGATCATGAAGGGATTCTATCCCAGACCGGAATACCGTCAGATGGGAGATCTGGATTTTCTGATCGACCGTGAAAACCGAAAAAAAGCTAGAGATATCATGTGTGGTATGGGTTACAGGTTTGTAAAAAATGAATGTGATGATACCGTGGATGTCTATAAGAAAGAACCGTGGATGTATGTTGAGATACATAATCACATGACCCCTTATAAGAATAAAACCAAATACGAAAAAATATGGGAACGATGTAAAAAAAAAGACGGTCTGTATGCCATGAACTGGGATGATTACTATATGTTCATGCTGGATCATCTGGAAAAACATTTTTATTCTTCCGGTTGTGGAGTTCGTTTCTTACTGGATCTTTTTATTTTTATGGAAAAAAAGGGGAAGGAACTGCACAGAGATGTCCTGGAAAAAGAATTCCGGATCAGAGGAGAAGAAAACTTTTTTGAACAGCTGGAAAAGACAGCACTTTCCTGGTTTGGAAAAGAATATCATGTGGGTGATACGAGAATGGAGAAACTGATTCTGGTTTCAGGAGCATTCGGTACAGATAATCAGAAATACACAAACCGACAGGAAAAGATTCAGAAAAAATATAAGAATAAAAAAGTGGCAAAAGCCATGTATTTCCTGACAAGGACATTTCCGGAGTATTCTTATATGTGCAACATTTATCCATTCCTGTATAAGATACCGATACTGATGCCTGTCATGTGGATCGTGCGCCTGCTCTGTGCACCCGTAACGAAAATGGATCGCATCCGAAAGGAAGTCAGGTTCTGGAAAAACATGGGGAAGGAAGAATAAAAGATGTCAGGCTGAAATAAGAACACGTTAAAAGAATGCGAATGAAGGGAGAACACTATGATTGATTTTCACGCACATATCTTGCCGCGTATGGATGATGGAAGCCACCGTATGGCAGAAACGCAGAAAATGCTGAAGATGGAGTACGATCAGGGAGTCCGGCAGGTTGTGGCGAGTTCTCACTTCTATGCCCAGCATGAATTCCCGGAGGTTTTTCTGGATCGGCGGGAAAGACGGCTGGCACGTGTAAGAGAAACACTGTATGAGGAAGAATGGGGACAGGAAATGCAGATCTTCGGAGGAGCAGAAGTACTCTATTACAATGGAATGGCAGATTCCCCGATGCTTCCAAGTCTTTGTATTGAAGGGACAGATACACTGCTTCTGGAGATGCCTTTTTCTCAGTGGGACAAAGAAGTCTATAGGGAAGTGCGGAAAATCATTGAAAACCGCAGGATTAAAGTGATACTGGCTCACGTGGAACGTTACAGTTCGTATCAGAAAAATAAAGATATCTGGGAAGAAATCCTGGATCTTCCGCTGACAATCCAGTTAAATGCAGGAGAGATCCTTCAGTTTGGAAAGAAAAAACTCTGCAGAGAGCTGCTGAACAGCGGGATTCCGGTGCTTCTTGGGAGCGACTGCCATAATACAGGAAGAAGAGCACCGAACATGCTAAAAGGAAGAAAAGCAGTGGAGAAGCTGGCAGGGGCAGGAAAATCAGAAGAGATCGATCGATTGGGAGAGCGGGTATTAAACATATGAAAAGACAGAAAACAACAGGGATCATAGTGCTGCTGGCAGTACTTGTGTGTGTACTTGCTGTGGGAACGTGGTATTTTAGAAAACAGCACTCAGAAAAGGTTTCAGCGACAGAAGGGCAGACCGAGACGCAGCAAAGTGAAACAACGGATGAGCTGGAGCGGCTTTTATGGAACAAAATAAAATTAAACGGGAAAAAATATAAATATTCCACGGACTATGAGACGTATCTGTTTATGGGGACGGATGGCAGCGGTAAGGAAGACACAGACCGTGATGAGTATATCGGAAATATGGCAGATTTTCTGATGCTTGTGATCGTAAATCGAAAAGAACAGACGTATACATTCCTGCAGCTGAACAGAGATACGATGACAGAGATCAATCTGATCGGACGCAATGGAAAAGGGATGGCCATCGCCGATATGCAGCTCTGTACGGCACACTGGTACGGAGGCACACCGGAAGAAAGCTGCGAAAATACAGTAAAAGCAGTCTCCAGGATGCTTGGAGGAGTCAAAATTAATGGCTACTATGCGATCAATATGGAAGATATCGGAAAACTGAACCATGCAATCGGAGGAGTTACCGTAACCATCGACAGTGATTTTGGTGATGTAGATCCGACACTGAAAAAAGGCGAGACCGTTACGCTGAGTGATGAACAGGCATATAATTTTCTGAGATATCGTCAGGGAATCGATGACAGCGAAAATACTTCACGTATGAAACGTCACAGACAGTATATGCAGGCATTTATGGCGAAATTAAAGAAAAAAATGCACGATGATCCATCCATTGGGGCAGAAATTTATGAACAGATGTCAGAAGTGGCAGTCACCGATATGAGCGGAGGAGTTCTGACAGACATTCTGACGGATATGCAGCAGGCAACAAACAGGGGAACCTTTGAACTGGAAGGTACGACAAAACTCGGTCAGCATCTTGACGATGGATTGGAGCATACGGAATTTTATTTGGATAAAATGGCTATTGTCAAAACTTTGAAAGATTTGTATAATATGTGAGAAAAGTTATGTAAGAAAAATGTAGAAAAAGACAAAAGAGAGGAACTACTTATGGATCAGAGCAGGGAGAATATAATCGAAGATTCTCAGGACGAAATTGATATTGGCGAACTGCTTCGTTATCTGAAAACGAAATGGATTGTGATTGTGGCAGTGTTTTTGATCGGCGTGATTGGAGCCGGCGTTGGGACAAAGTGTCTGATCACACCTAAGTACACAGCAGTATCCAAACTTTATGTTGTGTCTGCTTCAGGGAAGAACATTGTCAATCTGGATGATTTAAGACTTGGTACAACCTTATCATCGGACTATACAGAGCTTTTGAAGACCAGACCGATCTGCAACGAGATCATCAGTGACCTGGGACTGGATTATACGGTCGGCCAGCTGAAAAGCATGATTTCGATCGTTCCGATCGAAGATACCAGACTGCTGACAGTCAGCGTGGTAAGTGCAGATCCGGAAGAAGCAAAAAACATTGCCAATACTCTGGCAGACAAGGCAGTTACATATCTTCCGAAGCTGATGGGTATCTCAGCCCCGAATATTGCAGAAGAAGCGATCACCCCGGCAGTACCGTCTTCCCCGAGCACAAAGAAAAACGTAGCTCTTGGAGGCATTCTGGCACTGGCACTGATCGTTGGAATCTATACCGTACGTTTCCTGATGGATGATACCGTCAAGACAGCAGAAGATGTAGAAAAGATTATCGGAGTTATGCCGCTTACTGTTATCCTGGAATATCAGGATAAGGACAAGAAAAAACAGGGAAGACATCGGAGGAAGTAGGTTATGAATAAAGTACAGATCAATAATATGCCGACGCTTACCTATTCTACAGAAGAAGCGATCAACCGATTGAGAGTAAACTTAAACTTTCAGGCAAAAGATGTGAAGAAGATCATGGTGATCAGCAGTACCGAGAATGAAGGCAAAAGCTTTGTGGCATTTCATACTTGGAAACAGATGGCAGAATCCGGTATCCACACATTGCTTCTGGATACGGATCTGAGAAAGTCTGTTATGGCAGAAAAATACCAGATGGAGGCAGAAAACGGCAAAAAGCTCATTGGTACATCCCATGTGCTTTCCAAAGATATGCCGTTAAAAGATGCTGTATGGCACACGATTATGCCGCAGGGGGATATTTTACCAAACGTAGAAAACCTGGTAAACCCGGCAATGCTCTTAGAGAGCGAGACATTCCACCGTCTTCTGAATGAGGCGTCCGAAGAATATCGCTATATTTTCATTGATGCACCGCCTCTTGATCTGGTATCCGACGGAGAAAAGATCGGTTCTCTGTGTGATGGGGCGATTCTTGTTGTCGCAAGCGGTAAGGTGTCACGTGGCATGGTTCAGAATTCTATCCATCAGCTGGAGAGAGCCGGATGTCCGCTGCTCGGTATTGTGCTGAACCGTGTGGAAGATCAGCGAAAGAAAAATTATTACCAGAAATATGGTTACTATGCAAGTGAAAAAGGAAAGAAAAAATAAATCCGGGTATTTCAGCGGCTATCAGGGCTTGCTGATTTACTGCATGGCATCTTTCTTACCATGCAATATATTTTTTATAAAAGGAGAAAGGAGGGAAAACAACATGAAAAAAGTACTGAAGAAAGTTATGGCATTGACTCTGGCAGCAGTATTGACGATCGGTACAGCTGTTACATCTACCGCAGCAGCACCGAGCCCGACAACCGGTAAGAAGCCAGTCAACCAGATTGCAGACACAGACAGTAAAGGTAATAACACTAAGACCCCTGTTTATACGGTAAAGACCTATGATACAGGCAGAGCACGTATTATCGGAGCTGCGACAATCAAGAAAAATGTGACTGTTCCGAACTACGTTAAAGTAAACGGCGTGAAGTACAGAGTTACCAGTATTGGTGCAAAGTCTCTGAAAAACTGGAAATCTGTAAAAAAGATTATACTTTCCAAGAATATCAAGACGGTTCACAATCAGTCTTTCAAGAACTGTAAGTCTCTGAAAACAATCGTTGTGAAAAATACAAAGAACATCTGGTTCTCACAGGATACGTTCAAAGGAAGCAACACAAAGAAAATGACCGTTAAGTTCAGCAAAAAAATGTCTAAGAAAACTTATGCAAAAATGCAGAAGAGATTAAGAAAGATTGGATTTAAGGGTAAGATCACCAGAGGCTAGTTCTGGATGGGCAGCTGCAACAGCTGCGAAGGAAAGGCACTATGCTTGTTAAGCAATACATTATAAGTATAGTGCTTTTGCTTTACAGTTGTGAAAAAGAAAACGATGTAGCACCGTGGGGGGCAATTTGCAAAAACGGGATGCACATTTGAAAATAAAGGGTGCATGGGGATAAATAAAAGATAAGAAAGAGAGCAGTTTTATGTATAGAAAAGATTCAGAAGGTTGGTTGAAACATGCAGATTTTATTGTATTGGATCTTCTGTGCCTGCAAATCTCATTTATTCTGGCATATGTCCTGAGCGGATATGGCTGGAATCCATATCATATTATGCTATACCGAAATATGTCTATATTTCTTGAACTGGCAGATTTACTGGTGATTTTCTGTTATGACACAATGAAAGGCGTACTGAAAAAAGGCTACTATCGGGATTTTGTGGTGACACTTAAACATTCCATCATGGTTGGAGGACTGGCAATTTTATATCTGTTTCTGCTTCAGCAGGGTGGAGATTATTCGAGACTGGCATTATTCCTTACTATTTTATTGTATACAGGGATCACTTATCTTGTGCGAGAACTCAGGAAGAAATCTCTGAAAAAACAGATGCAGAACGGAGGAGAGAGGTCTTTACTGATCATAACATCAGGAGAAGTGGCAAGACGAGTCGTTGATAATATGAAAGAAAACAATTATGCACGCTTTCGGATTGCAGGCGTATCTGTGATCGATGAAGACTGGATCGGAAGAAAGGTCGAAGATATTCCGGTTGTTGCAAACGAAGAGACCACTCCGAAGTATGTCTGCAAAGAATGGATCGATGAAGTCCTGATCGTGATTTCAGACGATATCCCATATCCGACTGAACTGATCAGAAAACTGAGCGAAACCGGAGTAACGATCCATCTGAACCTTACGAAAGTCACCAATATTCCGGGAAAGAAGCAGTTCGTGGAGAAAGTTGGCGTGTATACCGTTCTTACGACAAGCATCAACTACGCATCTGCATTTCAGCTGGCACTTAAAAGAATGATGGATATTGCAGGAGGACTGGTCGGATGTATCCTTACTGGACTGATCTTCCTGGTCGTGGGTCCAATGATCTATATCGCATCGCCGGGACCGATCTTCTTTTCACAGGAACGTGTCGGCAAGAATGGCAGAAAGTTTAAAATTTATAAATTCCGCAGTATGTACATGGATGCAGAAGAGCGAAAAGCAGAATTAATGGACGAAAACAAACTTGGTGACGGCAAAATGTTCAAGATGGATTTCGATCCGCGTGTGATCGGAAACAAAGTCCTGCCGGATGGCACACACAAAACAGGAATCGGAGATTTCATCCGCCGGACAAGCCTGGATGAATTCCCACAGTTCTTTAACGTGTTAAAGGGCGACATGTCGATCGTCGGCACAAGGCCGCCGCTGATTTCCGAAACCAATCTCTATGAGTTGCACCACAGAGTCCGACTGGCAATCAAACCGGGCATCACCGGCATGTGGCAGGTGAGCGGTCGCAGTGATATCACAGATTTCGAAGAAGTAGTACGGCTGGATAAAGAATACATCAGCAACTGGAATATCGGGCTGGATATCAAGATCCTGCTGAAGACGGTGCTGGTAGTGTTTAAAAGAGATGGGTCAGTGTAAGAACTGAATTCGGACAGATCCAAAAGTGGAAGAAAAGCATTGGTGGGGAACAGTATGAAAGATAAAATTACGGTGTCCATGTTCGGACAAAAACGTCTTTCCCGTGAAGGTGGGATAGAGATTGTTGTAAAAGAACTTTGCACCAGAATGGTACAGGATGGTTGTCAGATTACTTGCTATAACAGATCAGGTCATCATGTGAGCGGTGCAGAGTACGACAGGAAAACGGAATATAAGGGTATATGTCAAAAGTTTGTTCCGACGATTGAACGAAAAGGTCTCGCAGCGGTAAGCTCTTCTTTCTTTGCAGCTCTTTGCAGTGCATTTGGAAAATATGATGTGGTGCATATCCATGCCGAAGGTCCGGCTTTTTTCTCGTGGTTGCCGAAAATATTCGGCAAAAGGGTTGTGGTAACAATCCACGGTATAGACTGGAAACGTGAAAAATGGAAATCTGGTTTTGGATCTAAATTCATCCGACAGGGCGAAAAGAACGCTGTAAAGTATGCAGATGAAATGATTGTCTTGAGTAAAGGTGTTCAGGATTATTTCAAAGATATGTATGGAAGAAACACACGATTCATTCCAAATGGTGTGAACCGGCCGGAAGTACGGAAAGCTGATCTGATAACAGATAAATTTGGCCTGACTAAAGATTCCTACATACTGTTTCTTGGCAGACTGGTACCGGAAAAGGGAATCAGATATTTGATTGAGGCGTTTAAGAATGTTAAAACAAATAAAAAGCTGGTCATTGCCGGAGGTTCCAGTGATACCGACTCCTTTACGGAGGAACTAAAAGAGCTGGCAAAAGATGATAACAGAATTATTTTTACCGGATTTGTGCAGGGACAGATACTGGATGAGCTATATAGCAATACTTATATCTACACACTTCCTTCTGATTTAGAAGGTATGCCATTGAGCTTGCTGGAGGCCATGAGCTATGGTAACTGTTGTCTGGTTTCTGATATTCCAGAGTGTGCAGAGGTTGTAGAAGACAAAGCTTTGATCTTTAAAAAATCAGATGTAAAAAGCTTACGGGAAAAGATGCAAGATGCCTGCGACCATCCGGAAAAAGTTGCGAAGATGAAGAAGCAGTCAGCTGATTTTATCTGTGAGAAATATAACTGGGATGATGTTGTAGAAAAAACAATAGAGCTGTACAGAGGGAGATAACGGATGAAAGTATTGTTAATCAATAATCTCCTCTAACCGAACGCAGGTGGTGAGATGTACATAGTGAAAACGCCGAAAAAATAGCGTATTTACGGCACTTTTTGAGAAATGGATAGAGCTGCGAGAGCGGTTTTTATCTCGCTACCTAGGTTCAGCAACAGCAGATGATTTTATCATAAGAACTTTCAGTATCACTACCTGCGTTTGTATGGAGCAC
>ERZ1106963.3003-NODE-3003-length-15230-cov-5.374827_pt1 | contig 15230 bp, 8 predicted proteins | sample MGYA00403681_ERZ1106963 | MGnify/ENA primary metagenome ERZ1106963 (study PRJEB35170, sample SAMEA104062407) | human gut metagenome | biome: human gut; feature: human-associated habitat; material: faeces | place: Denmark | collected 2012-05-03 ...
CCGGATTTACGTGTGCAAACGTAAATCCGCTTCGGCTCCACCACAACAGCCCGGAAAACGGGCAAAGCAACCCCCACCTGCTGGTTGGCAGGTGGGGGTTGCTATATTTATCCTACACTAAGCGCCTTAATTACGGCCTCTTCCGCATTTTTATACAGAATAATATCAAATGCAGTTGAAAGATCGTCCGGGACTGAAGCAAAGTCCGACATACTGATCGCAGGCATTAAAATCTTCTTTGCACCACTGTCAAGACATACCTGCAACGTATTTGCCAGCTCATCGACCCGGATCAGAGTACCGCTTATACTCATCTCACCCAGGACTGCCATAGAACTTTGCACGGGACGTCCAAGTGCAATTGAACACAAGGCAATAAGAGTCGGTATAGCCAGCTTATCGGTCATTCCTATTCCCTGGAGGTCCTGATAATTTACAATATAATCCTTGGCATCTGTGCTGATACTGCCACTTATTCTGTTACCGTTCGCTTTCAGGAAACTGAAAGCCGCATTGGAGGATTCCCTTGCTTCACGGTCGGAGCCTATGCCCGTACGCTCAAATTTTCCTGTTCCATTAAGCGTCTGACTTTCCAGCCGAAATACTCCCAGCATTCCGCTCTTGCCACGGGAAACGGTATACACCTGCCCGGGATTGCATATGCCTTCCGGAATCAGCTTTCCGCCTCCCTGCTCAGGCACCGACACATAATGTTCCTCCAGTGTTTCATTGTCTATGTACGAAAAATTCACATCGTAAAATTCCATACCGCCAAGCTTTTTAAGCTGTTCCTTAACGCGGCGGCGCATTTCCAGGGATATCTGAACTACCTCTTCCAGCTCTTCTTTTGTGAATTTATCGTCAGGATACATCAGCTTCAGATAGCCGTCTATCATTCTGCGAACGGCAATGGTATCACGCTGATTCAGATTTTTTCCAAGACGGAAATAATGATCGAGCGCATCACCATACTGCTCTTTACGAAGCTCACGGATAAATTCTGCAAGATAGTCGCTGATGAAACCGTAATCGTCCGTGAAATGCTCCGGTCTGAATTTTGGTATCTCCCAACCCGGAAGATAACAGTGTATCCTGTCCAGGAATGCAGTATCAGTCCCCATTTCAGGAGGAAACGGGTCAAAAAGGCTGGAGGTTTTCAGCAGGACGTCAACGCTCTGATTTATATTACCTACGAATACCATTGAGGCGGAAGCTGCTTTTTCCTCCTTGCCGCGAGCAAATGAACCGGACGCCATATAATCTTTCATTATCTGAACGCCGTCCTTGTCCTTGAAACGTATTCCCGCAACCTCGTCAAAGGCGACGCAATCCCACAGCCCTACTAATCCGACTGTCCTTTTGCTCATATTATAAAATAAATTCGCAACGGTAGTCTGTCCGCCGGATACAAGAATACTGTTAGGCGATATCTCCTTGTAGAGATGCGATTTTCCGGTGCTTCTGGGACCGAGTTCGCAAAGATTAAAGTTGTTCTCCACAAGTGGTATCATTCTGGTCAGCAGCAGCCACTTCTCACGGTATGTAAATCCGTCAGGCTCCAAACCTGTGGAGCGCAGCATGATATCCAGCCACTCTTCCTTAGTGAATGCAGCACGTCCTGCCTTAAGTTCGTCAATGTCGATATGTGGCATCTGAATCGGGGTCAGCTTCCGAATGCTTATCGGGGAATAATCCTTGTTCTTTTTCTTTTTTGAGCGAAGCGGATTACCATATTCATCTGTTATTTCCGGCTGTTCCTCGTCGTCGGCTTCATAATCAAGCTGAACAATGCACCATATCCCACCGCACAGCAGCCTGTCGTACTTTTCGGGATATGCGTCATCAATTGGCACTCCGCCAACTCCCAGATTTGAAAAATCTGCAAAGAAACAGTTCTTGTTCATATCAAGGTGCACCGTTACCATATCAATGATAGTATGACTGCCTTTTTTCCGCAGCTGCGAAAGTATTTTCTGAGATTCATCAGGACGTACAAAGTTATCTGCAAGGATACGCTTCACATTATTTACACCCTCCTCGACAACTTCTTCATCGTCAGAGCTGCAATACTGCCCCAGGAGGAATTCCAGTACATATACCGGGACGTTCGCTCCCTCTTTCATCTTCTTGGTCAGATCCTTGCGCACTATTTTTCCGTCAAAATGCTCCCTCAGCTTCTGCTTTATGATATCATGTCTGCTAAGGCTGGTCTCAGTATTTTCAAATTCGCACATTGATTATATCCCCCTTTTATCAGAAACCGAAATCATCTGCAAATGCAATATCGATCATCATCTCATGGCGCAGTACTTCAAGGCTGGTTTTCTCCTCAAATGCTACAAGATAGTACTTTTTATTGATATCATATTTCATATTTCTGAAAGAAAAACGCAGCTTAAAAATACGCTTGGATGTGTCCGCGTCCTTTTTGTCGGCAATATATATGCATTCGTTCGATATTCTGTTTCCCTTTTCATCAACAAAGTAAACATGATATCTGGTTTCCTTTACCACGTCGCTGACAGGTTCCGTCTGCATGAAATCCAGCACTGTAACCAGATTCGTTATCTTCCTGGTCAGGCTGATGAAGCGTATCTCGGCATTAGTGGTTTCGCAGCGGCCTTTCTCGGTTCTGACGTCTATCAGCGGAATGATCATCTCCTGCGGAGAGCTGCCGCCGTGGGTATAATTTAATCCGGAACCCTGTTTCTTGAACAGGTCGCTTCCCATCGGAAAATACACTCTGCGGGAATCGTCAGCGCCTATGATCGAACTGAACGGCAGGCTTGCAACTCCTTCGCCCTGCACATCACGGTCGGTGAGCGCATATCTGCGGTCTGCGTCCGGTATCCCGCTTATCTTATCGCTCTCGGAGAGCTTATCTCTCTTGTAGATAAATCCATGGTCTGCGGTAATGATGTAGTGGATAGTATTTGCGCTGGACGTAAGCTTTCTTACGAGGAAATAAATCTCCTCGACCGCTTCCTCACAGGCATTGAATACCTCATTCTCAGTAGAGGCATGGTCGCCTCTGGCGTCGATCTGGTCGTGATAAACGTACACGACATTCTGTCCGGTGAACACGTCACGAAGCGCAGAAACATTCATTGATTTTATATCGTCATACTTTACACAGCGACTGTCCGGGTTTGCCGCCTGCAATACTGCCTCACGCTGTTTTATGTCGTCCGTCGGCTTTCCGTCTGCAAGCGTGCGGGAATCCGGCAGGACCTCAATAGTGTTATGAGGAAGGAGCGCAGCCATTCCGAACTTGGTATAGGACGGAAGTACGCTCTGCATCGCGGAGATGGAAGTAGTGCACTTTGCGTCCGCCTGCAGTTTCTCGAAAAGCGAACGTCCCACTTCATAGCGCATAGCGTCTGAAATGATAACGACTGTACGCTCCTTGTTGCTGCGGACAAAATCGTTATAGAAATTGAGCTGGTGCGGCAATCCGGTATCACCGTCCGCAGCCACGAAATTCTGATTCCAGTTTACGCACTGTGCATTCAGGTAATCGTTGGTGTAGATATTTTCAACGAGCTGGCGCAGATCGTCGAACTCGCTGTTGTTGTCCAGTTTATCAAAGTAATAATAGAAATACCTGTACCTGCGGTCTATGGTGTAGTTTTTGTCTGTATACTGCTTTACAACAGCCTTTATGCCGGTAAGTGGCTGATATTTCTCCGGCTGAACCAGCCAGTATGCGTTCTCCAGAACAAAATATCTGTTTCTGAACTCGCTGCCGAAGTGCATTTTTCTTCTCAGAGCGCAGACTTCCGGTATGGATTTTCCTCCGAGTCTGGTGTCGGTGTCCTCAGCCTCCAGCCGCTCACGGATCCAGCTTATTATAACATCATCAATTCCACGGAAAACGCAGCAACTGACAAGAGAATCGACAGGCATTTTCTGGAGCTGGTCTGCCGCTCCGAGAGAATCAAACGCCTGCGCTGAGAGGTCGTCATAATTATCGGAATAGAGAATATTGTTCATCAGATTATCCAGGAACGTGATAATATTGCCTGCCTTGAATGAAATGAACGGCTCCCATGCTTTCGGCATTTCAGTGGAAATAGTCCTGGAAGCGTAGGTCGCAAAGAGGGTCATAATGAAACGCTGTAATGCCGGCTCTGCGTCAACATATCCGAACTGTTCCTCAACCATCTGCCAGAACGACCGCAGCAGGCCGTACCTTGCAAACTCGGCAAGGTACCTGTTTTCCTCGGGATTGTCATCTGTCAGCACACAGCGGACAACTTCTTCAAAAGAAACCGATTTATTCTTGCATAGAATGCTCATAAGGGCAACCTCTATCGTTGCCTTGTTGAAATGGTCGATTTCAAGCTCATAGAACTTCTGCGTTCTGGTTTTCTCTCCGAAGAACTTTATGTAATGCTCGATAACGGGCTTGAACCGTTCATCTATGCCGAGGTCGGAAGCCACGACCGACGCCTTATCAGTGTGGAACTCCTTCGAGTAAAAGATCATATCCGCAAGGTGGTTCTCCTGCACCGGCGGTTTTGCGTACGGTGCATAAATGAGGTAATTCGTCTGCGTATCTTCGCACTCCAGAAAGTATTTCATGCGAAGCTGCTCATGCAGCTCCAGGTGGAGTATCTTCGCATTATTCAGCTCCAGAGCGTCTATGTCATCGACAAACTCCGCTTTTGCGTCAAACCAGAAAATGAGCCTGCGCTCATCTCCGGCGAACTCTTCGTTCAGTTTGTCGGAAATTTGTTTCAGGTTAAGTACTGCCATGAGATATCTCCTCAGATTTTAGTAAGCACTTCGATCTTCTTCCCGTCATCGCCGGTCTGAACCTTTTCATAGTTCACCTTAACGCCGTCGTCAAGGTCGATGTCTATGCGGGAAAGTGCCAGGTGCGCTATTTTTTCATCGAAGTCATGAGTTTCCTTGAGCTGCTTTGTCAGCTTTTCTATGCGCTTCTGTGCAGCTGAAACCTCACGTCCGCTGCCTGTTTCTGCAACGTCCTGCGACTGGCGTATCTCATTCTCGTAAATACGCTGGAGCTTGTGCAGGTATTCCACACGCACATTACCGGTGGTGTCAGCGTTCCAGCGGTGCATATAAACAAGCGCCCTGAAGCCGTTCTGTTTGCCGCTGTCGAACATCCAGTAGATAGGACGTTTCTGATACATCTTGATGTGGTCTTTGATGAAATCGTTCAGGAAGTAGTTCCGAATCCTCTCACGGCTGGTGTTGCCCCTTGTTCCGAGTGCGTCAGCTATGAAAGTCAGGTTTTCTTCAAGGGTATCTGCGCCGTAAACCGTTCTGATGAAATCCACAAAACGGACTACGATATCGTCCCGGAAATATTCTTCATCGGTGACTGGTATGCAGTTATCCGGGTCGGGAATAAAGGTCTTGTATTTACTGCCGTCCCACTCGCCGCCCGCATACGCCAGCCCCTCAACGTCAAGGGAATACCGCCCGAACATACAGCCGACAGCATAGCTTACCAGCGACTTTATATCACGTGTGAGGTCGGCACGGCGCACGGTAACGTCCTTGTCCTCGACTTCGGGGGTCAGTTCGTCCTGTAATCCGTAGATGTCTATGAATATGCGGTTGAGTTCCTCTTCGTTGGATTTTAGCCGGGTGAAACGCTTTTCGCATTCGTCAGACCACTGCGCAAATGATTCGGAGATAAGGGGGACGGGTTTTATCAGGGGGTGGGTTGTGAAGTCCCAGCTGGTTTCAAAGCTGTCCCAGTCGGATTTGGAAAGGTCTATATTTTGTTGAACCAAAGAATCTATTTCATTCTTATAATATTCATTAAATAATAAAGGTATCTTTCTTACCGTACCAGCCCCAGTATTGATTGTAGGATTTATCACACTAAGTATATAGAGAGAAATTGAATTATTTAAGCAACCTAATACATAACAATAGTTTCGCTCATCATATACAAATAAACCGTTTGCCCCCGAATCAAAAATAAACCCAGTTGGATATGCTCGATAACTACATTTTGAGCTTGTTACTCCAGACCAAGTAATTCCTCTCTTAAAGTAATATTGTTCGTTGCTAATTTTCCACCCCAAATTCTCTCCAAGTTGAGGATATACTTTTCTAGTGTTTTCTTTTATTTCTTCGCCATTATTATACCAATTGACTACATAGTCATTATTCCCATACCATCTTCTAAATTCTCCACCTTTATTATAAGGAACCCATTTTTTATTTGAAGCAATTTGTTCCTCAGCAGATTTACAACCTATAATTATATTATTTTTATCTACCTCATGCCAAAACCTTAAAAACCGTTCATTGTCACCAGTTCGCATTCCTATACCAGCAAATCCAAAATCTTCAATAGTAGTATATTGAAAAGACTTTATAAAATTCTCACTCACCCAATAAGCCACAGGCATACCGGGTATTTTTGAGAAATTGTCACTGCTTACTTGTGCAAATCTATTTCCTGCGACAGGAAAAGATTTTGGTTTTGCATTTTCGATATCGGCAAGTTTTATCTGATTGTACGTCCCCTTATAACCCTTAACCGCACCTTTTCTGAAAACAGACACAGCAGTGCCGAAAGCAATACCCATAACCATGTTTTCCATGTGCATGAGTGTTGTCAATGTGTTTAGTGTAAGTAATTTTGTTCTCATTTTCTCAAAACTGGACAAGAACATCCATGACTGCATTGTTACCAAACTGGAATATCCATTTTGCTTTGTAAATTCAAGACATTTTATAATAAGAGCTGCAAACAAATCCGACTTTGCCTCGGAATAGCATCTCTTCACATATTCTGACAGCACACTATTCATACCAGACCCACCCATATACGGCGGATTAGTGCAAACCACGTCATACTTCTGCGAAAGCGCCTGCGCCTGATTCACCAGCGGCAGAATTTTCTCGCACGCAATGCGCTTGTTTTCCATCGCAATGAGGTTCAGCTCGTCGCTCTGTGCAATTACCCCTATACGCTCAATTAGCCCGCTGAAATCAACGGGCTGAACATTTATAATACTGCCGTACTCACGGGCGTTTGTAAGGTCATTTGAAATAGAGCGCAGGTCGGATGCTATCTTGCTGTCGCCGTCCGCTATATAGGCTATGATTTCGGGAGTCAGCGCACGGTTATCGTCAATAACGAACAGATTCGGCTTTATTCCGGAAGTCAGAATACGGCGGTTGTACTGCCGGGCTTTCATCATTACAGCAAAATATGCCAGCTGATACGCACGCCTGTCAATATCCAGACCCCAGAGGTTCTTCTCCACGATAAGTTTCGCAGCGTCACGCTCAGAGTAGCCCTGTGCCGAATAAATCTGCATGAGCATGTCAAAAGCGTACACTAGTATATGACCCGAGCCCATGCACGGGTCTATTATGCGGATATCCTCCGGAGAGATCTCCCTGCACCCTGCACGAATTTCTTCAAGCTGCGCCTGAACCTGCGGCTCCTGTTCCGCTTCGTCAAGGTAGTACTCCCAGCCCTCACGCAGGTCAGCGTCAGGGTGTCCCTCTATCCAAAGTCTGCCGAGAGAGTTCTCGACCATGTAGCGGACTATCCAATGCGGCGTAAACAGCTGGGTCGCAGCCGGTATATTTTCCTTTGTGATTTTGACGTTCTTTTTGAGAGCTGCAAACACCTTGTCCTTCGGTTCAGTGTTGTAGTACTGGTACATCCAGCCGATTATCTCGACCTGACCCTCTTTCTCAATATTGAAATCGTCCTCGGAAATATCGTTCACCAGATGGAACACAACGCCGTCCTTGTCCGTATACGACAGGGAAAGCAGGAGTTCCGAGTAGTCATTCGTAGCCTCAAACAGCTCCGGCAGAATATCATGCAGGTGGTTGCACTCCCTGATGAACAGCATACGGAACAGTTCTTCCAGCCTGTTATTGTCACGGAGCTCATATATACGGCCGCTTTCCTCGCCTGTAAATTCAAGTCCTGCATCAAATGGCGTGGTAACTATATCCGGCTCATGCTTGCCGGATTCAGAGGACAGCACTCTTATAGGCAGATAGCCGTTCACTTCCATGAAACGAATAGCTATCATACGGTTGAACCAGGTATAGGCGACTTCCTCGACGATATACTGGAATGCCGCTTTATAGTTATTAAGCTCTTCTGCCTTCGCCTTTATTGCAGCAACAAGGGAATTACGCTGTGCAATCTCAGCGCCCTTTATCTCAACGTAATTCTTTGTTCCAATATCGAACAGCTGCAAGTCCTTTGTAGACTGCGGGAGCGGCTCGCATATACCATTCTCGGTCACTGCCTTTGTTCCTGCAACGTATTTGATATTATTTATGAGCGATTCTCTTGCCCATACTGCAAAATTTTTGAGTGCTGTCTTATTCATCTGGATTTCTCCTTAAAATTCTATTGTGATGATGGTGTCCTCTTCAAGGGTGTTCATCAGCTTGTTTTTTAAGTCGGCGAGGTACTTGTCCACGTCCGCTGCGCTTTCAAGCTGCCACGAGCTGGATGAATTGAGCGACTTTATGCTGACCGCCTTGCGCTTCTTCATTTTCGGCACTACCGGAGCGACAGGCTGTACAGGCGCTGCGCCCGCGTCGTCTTCGGGCTGAATCGGCGGAGTAATCTTAGCTGCCTTTGAGTCTGCAATTTTCTTCTCGGCGGCAAAAATTTCATTAAGAGAACGGGTCATAAGAGCGTCTGCTTCAACGCTTATATTTTTCAGGTTAGCTATATTGTCGCAAGCCTGCGCCTTGTCTGAAAGGTCTGAAAAGCTCTTTACAAATTTATCAGAAAGCTGCGGCCTGCACTCCTTGCCATCGAGCTCGTCAAACACACGTCTGCGGGCTTCGTCAACTGCTTCAAGAGCCGGTTCCATATGCTTGTCAAGCTCCGCATTATAAGCGGTCAGGTACTTTTCAATCAGATCGGGGAGCTTGTGCATTTCATTATAAGGTTCCGACTTGTTCAGGATAGTATTTATCTGGCTTACATATCCCTCGACCTCGTCGTTCACGATAAAGGTCTTACTGCTCTCAAAAATATCCATCTGTCTTACGGCATTGTCAAAGATACTCTTCTGCTGACCGCCGAAGAACTTTTTAACAGGCTCGTAATCCTCAACCATGTCAAGCAAATCTTCTTTCTTGGCAGAAATCATTCCGAAGAATTCATTCGGATATTTCACATCGCAGATGTCAGTCAGAAGCTGCTTGGCTTTTGAAAGAACACGTCTTCCCGGGTACCTTGCGCCATTATTGTAGTTGCCCTCGGTTCGTTCGATCTCGGTCTTGAGGTTGTTTGCGTACCTGACGAACTCCGCCATCACAGCGTCGTCATCGTCGCTGTTCGGCGTAGTATTGAAGAGTTCCTTCATTACCTCACGGACGACTTTCTTCTGATTGTCGCTTGCCTTTGCACGCTTTTCAGCCATCAGCTTTTCGAGGTATTCCTTGCGTGTGATGAAACGGAAAATCTCCTCGGAAGTCCTGGACTGGAGCGTTACCTGTTCATTGTTCACTGTCAGGGAAATCTCGCCCTTGCGGAACAGCTTTGCAACAAGCCACTGAACATCGGCTTCAACATAGCCATACGGAGCCTTTGTAAACCGCTCCATCAGCGACTTCATAGACACCTTGAAATGCTGCGCCGTCTTGTCGGCGATGAATCTGGACATCTCGTTCAGAGCTTCCACGTTGTACTCCTGCATTGTGCCATCAATGGTGATCTGCTGTGAATTGTCACGCAGCAGGGCGCGGATATCATCGTCGCCGACCGGTCTGTCAATGTAGGACAGCTTGTGGTACACAGAGTTGATAAGTTTTCCGAGCGCTTCGTTTATGCGGGTCCTGATATCCCTGGATTTAGACTCGACCTTGTCGCCGCAGGTGTAGATATCGGCTTCTTCAAGAGCCTGGCAGAGATACGTTTTCGCATTCCGGCTGCGTTCCTGTATTTCCGCGCGCTTCTGTGATTTCAGCGATTCGGTGTTGACAGCAGTGTTTGCGGCGTCCATGCGCAGGAACTTCTCGATTTTCAGCATGGAGGTCACTTCGTCAAGATACGACCTGTCGCCGGGAAGTACCACAAGAACAACATTATCCTGACCGGACGACAGGCGCAGCGTGTTCTCATCACCGACCTCATCGCTGTTCGGTGTGAGTATGCGGAGCTTGATGTCGTAATTCTGATTTGCCTTGAACGGGTGGTCGTCTACGAACTGGCAGAAGCTGAACTGATACCTGTTATTGAACCTGTTCAGCCTGAACTTGTTCTCAGGGTAGATATCGTCGAAAATCATACCGGAAACCCTGTTTGTCACATCAGAGGATTCTATCGGCTGCGTTTCAATGGCTCTGTTTATTTCCTGCTCCTCGTTCGTCAGGAACACATAAATATCGCCGTTTTTCTGCACGAGCGTCTGGCGGATAAGGCGGTTAAGCGCTTCCTCCACCCTCTCGGAGAGTGTTCTGCGGTCCTCGTCAATATCGGAAACCATGAGGCTCGTGATATTATTGAGGTTTGCCCTGATCTCCTTGACGTACTTGATCATAAACAGAGTTTTCAGCACGTTTACGGTAAAGCACTCTTCCGCATGGGCGGAATTGAGAGAGGAATTGTCAAGCGCCTTGGTGATAACGCCCTTGTGAGAATGGTCAAGGAACTGTTCCAGTGCGTCATAGAACATATTGAACGGAACAAGCGCCCCTGGTTCCTTGTTCATCAGCCTGACGGCGGATTCCTTGAACAGCGCAAGCATGGAACGCTCACCCTCTGCAAGATGCTTTCCGGACGCACCATGCGTTCTTATGGAAGTCAGAACGCTGCCTAGCAGGTCGAACTGATACGGGATAAACGGATATACAAGGGCGAAGTCGTCACCGTTCTGATAGAGTTTCTTTTCAACGCCGTCGTTGAACACGATAAGATTCTTGATGATAGTGTCCTTGGTATCAAACAGCGCTGAAAGAGTGGCATTGCCGGAATCGTTCTTGGCAAGGATCCTCTTCTTGATGACCTCGTCCACATTGGATGAGGAAAGCGACAGCCTTGTATCAAAACGCCCCTGGATTTTTGAAAAGTCATTGCCCTTTATCTTGGTTATTGAGTCGATATCCTGCTGGCTGGTCACAACTACCCATGCCTTGCCGCGGCAGGCTATACCAAGTTCCTCGGTTACGGTCTGGAGATTGAGCATCAGCTTTGAGTTATCGCCTATGTACTGACCGACTTCATCGACCAGAAAAACAACGTGATGGTTCTTTCCCTTTGAGTCAATGTACTTCTTTACAAGCTTTGCAAAGTCCTCGATGGATATTGAATACGGCTCCAGAGCCTTATCGCTCCAGCTGCGGGCTGACTCGGCGCTCATATAGCCGATGTCTACCAGAGCGTCAATTACATCGTCCTGGATAAAGTCGAACTCATCACGGGCTTCTTCCCAGGGCTGACCATAGGAATTTTCAAATGTGCTGCGGAACTCATCATATTTGCCTTCGCCGAAAAGTCTGCGCTCCAGGTCTGCAAGCGCAAAATTGGAGCTGCAAAAGCCCTGCATCTTATTGAACACTTTAAGGAACACAGAAACGATAGCGTCATTGTTTTCCTTGCCGTTAGATTCGCTTTTGGAGTCGATATTGAACAGGATAGCGTCAGTCGGAACAGAGGCTGCAAGCTTCATATCCGCAAGAACCATCGGGTCTGCAATCTTGTCGTCATCAACGAAATAGTCAATGGCGGATTTGCCGTCAACAACCTTGTTTTCAAGGACATAGGACAGTATCTTCAGAAAGTGAGATTTACCGCTTCCAAAGAAGCCGGAGATCCACACACCCATCTTGTCCGTATTTCCGGTTATGCCGTTCTTATAGCTTTCGAAAAAGCCTCTGAAATGCTTCTGGAGCTCTCTTGTGACAACGTATTCTTCAAGTTCCTGCCTGATGTTGGAGTCATCGCCCTGTCCAACCTTGATAACTCCCTTGATGTCACGGTCAATGGGCTTTGCGAACATATCCCTGATGATCATTGATATTCTCCTTACTCAACCAATTTGAAAGCACGATAGTAGTTATCGTCCTTGACCTCGCCAAAAAGGACCAGCTCCTGCCCGTCATATTTTCCGGGATAGAACATAACCACAGGAACGTTGTCCAATACCTGATGAAGATTGTTCAGAACAGTATGCGAACGAATGAGGGGATAGCACTTTCCTATCCCGATTATGAATACGACAGATTTTTCAGGCGTCCGCTCCTGAATATACTTTACGATAAGGTTGTCATCTCCGGTCAGCCGGAGCGTATTCCCCACAGCTCTTATAACACGGTCAAGACCTTTGTTTTTTTCAAGGTCGAAACACTTTTCAAGATAGCCCTTTTCTTTCAGTATCTCGATAGTTATGTCGTAGAGGTCAAATACAACGACCTTAAAACCGTCCGGTGAATCCTCGTGTTTTTGGCGGATATACTCCACACGCTTGCGTACAATAAGTTCGTCCTTTGGCATATAGTCGAAAATATAATACCCGACCTCGTTGCCAAGCCCCTTATTCTCCCGGAATGAAGGCTTAGCAATCATTTCTTCGGCTTTATCAAGCCTTTCATCTAATGCAGCCATTTCAGTTGACCCCCGTAAGTGCTTTGATCATCGCAGTTTCGCCTTTAAGTTCAAGATATCGTTCAATAGATATGTCCAGAAGTGGCGGGGTAATGATGTGCCTTTTCCCATCTGTGGTGAGAAGTCCTGCTTCCGTCAGAAAGTTGAAATAACATCCGGACAGCCGATTTTTAGTGGAATCGATCCAGCCCTCAATAAGAGGCTCCTGCAATTCCTTATCCCTGAAAAACTGCTTTATGTCAGCAGCGGTTATCTCGCTGAATCCAAGTATTTTCCTGGTGCGGTACACTTCGTACACGAACTCGGATAAAAGCCTGTCTGTTCTCATAATAGCTATGAGATTAATGATTTTCTGCGTTGACAGGTCTGAATCCTGAAACAGCTTTAGTTCCGTTTCATCAAGAGCTATCGCCCTATTGGTAATGTAGTTTGTTACCCTCCTGGAGCGGTTAGCATTCACTGCGCCGAAAATGTTCTGCTCAATGCAGTACTTCTTGATTTCATCCTGGGCTTTACCTTCCATCACCATTGGAAGAACTTTCTTAAACTCAATAAACCAGAAGGACTGTGACATTAATCCGGCGCTGTATTTTTTTTGAGTCAATATACCCTCTCCTGACTTTATCCCCAATATCACAAAACGGAATAAAATTCCGTTTTTATATATACTATAATCGCAACACGATTATAGTATAGCATATAATTGAATAAGATTCAAGTGAAAACAGAAAAAAATCCCGAAAGGAAAGTGCAAATGGAGATATATCACTTTGGCACACTATTAAAGGAACTCAGAAACGATGCGCACATGAAGCAAAAGACCCTTGCTGACAAACTCAGTGTTACAGAAGCAACCATAAGCAAATATGAATGCGGAACAGCCATGCCGCCGTTTGAAACCATGAGAACCATTGCCTCTGTTTTCAATGTATCTATGGACTTTCTTTATGGAACGGAAAAAAGATCAACTGTTTCAACATTCGGATTAAGTGACAACCAGAAGGAAATTATTGAAATTCTGACACAGCAGTTTCGTGTTAAAAATGGATTTGATAAGGAACTTTCCGATGATGAATATAAATTGTTAGGAAAAATTGTGGTAGAATTAACCAAATAAATGTCAATAGGCCCAAGAAAACCGGCTCTGCTGCGAGCCGGTTGATACCACCCCAAATCTTGTGTAAACTCCATAAACAGTGTATAATAAAAGCAAACGAATGGAGGAAAAAGAAATGGGCAGAAAAAGAACACCTGGGGAAGAGGCAAGACGAGAGCTGATTCGAGAGCTTCTGAGCAACGCGAATGTTACTGGGATGGAGGATATCCAAAGGCTGTTCAGGGAAACAATAGCGGAGTTCCTGGAGGGCAGTCTCGACGCAGAGCTTGATGAAACACTGGGTTATGGGAGATATGACCATACTGCCAGAACCGAATCAGGAACAACAAACAGCAGAAACGGTCATAGCCGGAAAACCCTGAAAACAAGTGCGGGAAAGATAGACGTCAATATCCCGCGTGACCGAAACGGCTAGTTTGAACCGAGGATCCTACCAAAAAACCAAACCAGCATTTCAACAACAATTGAAAGCAAGATAGTCTCGATGTACGCCAAGGTAATGACAACATCGGATATACAGGCTCATATTAAGGATATTTACGGCATGGACATCTCGGACACAACGGTCAGCCGAATAACCGACAAAATACTTCCCGAGGCGCGGGAATGGCAGCAGAGACCGCTTGAAAGCGTGTATGCTGTAGTGTTCATGGACGCAATATATTACCACGTTCGCAGTGAAGGTCAGATAGTGAAAAAAGCTGTTTAAATAGCGATAGGCGTCAATCTCGAAGGCAGGAAATCTGTGCTCGGAATGTGGGTTGGCGAGAATGAAAGCGCGAAATTCTGGGCTTCCGTGCTGAATAATCTGAAAAATCGAAAGGTCGAGGATATTCTCATTGCCTGCACAGATAACCTCACAGGGTTCAGCGAGGCGATAGCGGCTGTGTTCCCGAAAACTGACATTCAGAATTGTATAATCCACCAGCTCAGGAACTCCAGCAAATACGTTTCTTACAAGGATATAAAGGCTCTGATGGCAGATCTGAAGCGGGTTTATCAGGCTGTTGACGAGCAGTCAGCGCTTGCTGCCCTGGACGATTTCGCTGAAATCTGGGACAAGAAATATCCTAAGATCTCAAAATCCTGGAGAGAAAACTGGGCAAATCTCAGCACATATTTCAAGTTCCCGGAGGAGCTTCGGCGGCTGATTTATACGACCAATGCCATAGAAGGCTTCAATCGGCAGCTGCGTAAGGTGACTAAATCCAAGGCTGTTTTCCCGACAGATGACAGCCTGTTCAAGATGCTGTATCTCGCCATGCTGGACATCACCAAAAAGTGGACTGGCCGCCGGCAGGACTGGGCGCAGATATACCCTCAGCTCGCACTGTACTACAGCGGTCGCATTCCCGAATGACCGCCGCGCCGGAACTGCTATTTCCGTTCCGGGCTTCGCCCTCCGCTTCAACAGCAGTTCCTATTGACAACTCAATTGATTTGTGTTACTATGAATAAGCTCTGGACTCATCAAAATGTTACCTGAGCTTACTGATTTCACTTAATGCACGTTTGTGGTTTACACAG
>ERZ1106963.3004-NODE-3004-length-15229-cov-14.698036_pt1 | contig 15229 bp, 10 predicted proteins | sample MGYA00403681_ERZ1106963 | MGnify/ENA primary metagenome ERZ1106963 (study PRJEB35170, sample SAMEA104062407) | human gut metagenome | biome: human gut; feature: human-associated habitat; material: faeces | place: Denmark | collected 2012-05-03 ...
CCAAATCGCCGGGCAGGATCAGGTCCAGCTCCGCGTCCGGCTCTGCCACAAGGCGGCGGCTCTGGTGGAAGATGGCCTTTTCCAGCGTGTTGCGGGCAAGACGGCCGTTGCCGGCGGTGCGGCTGTCCAGCGCCTGACGGCGCTTGTAGTAGCCCAAAAGCGGGAAGGTACAGCCCTCGGCAAGGCGGTAGCCCTTGCCCTTTGCCAGCACGTTGGTGATGTCCAGCAGCTCGTCTGCCGTGTAGTCCGGGAACTCGATCTTGTTGGGGAAGCGGCTGGCAAGACCGCTGTTGGCGGTAAGGAACACCTCCATCTCCCGGGTGTAGCCCGCCAGAACGACCACCAGCTCGTCCCGGTGATCCTCCATGCCCTTCACAAGGGTGTCGATGGCTTCGAGACCAAAGCTGTCCTGCTCGCCGCGGTAGAGACTGTAGGCTTCATCGATAAACAGCACACCGCCGAGGGCACTCTCGATGACGCTGTTTGTCAGCGGGGCGGTGTGGCCGGTGTAGCGGCCCACAAGGTCGGCACGGGTCACTTCCACCAGCTGGCCGCCCTTCAGCGCGCCGATGGCCTTGAGGTACTTTGCCACCAGCCGGGCAATGGTGGTCTTGCCGGTGCCCGGGTTGCCGGTGAAGATCATGTGCATGGAAAGGCTGGCGGTCTTGAAGCCTGCCGCCGCGCGGCGCTGCTGCACCTGCAGGTTATCCGCCAGACCGAACACATACTCCTTGACCGCCCCAAGGCCCACAAGGCCGTTGAGTTCGGCGCGGATTTCATCTACAGCGCCCGTGTACTCGGCAGGCAGCAGGGCAGACAGCTCCTGCTCGGGCTGGTCGTTCAGGCTGAACCATACGCCCTCCGGCTTTGCGGTCAGGGTGACGGTGCCGGTAAGCTTTGCATCAGTCTGCAGGCAGTATTCGCTCAGGGCGCGGAACATTTTATCGCAGCATTCCGCAAGGCCCGCCGCACCCTTTTCCTTAGAGCACCGGGCGGCTACATAGTCCCGCACATCGGCCCCGGCAGAGAGGGTCAGCCCAAGGCGTGCGCTCACCTTCTGGGCCAGCGCATTCAGCTGCTGCGCCGCCAGCGCTGCAAGGTCCTCGGGGGCAAAGGCGCTGGTGGCGCACACATCGCCCACCGCCGCCACAAAGGGCGCACCGAACTTATCTGCCAGCGCGTCCCGGCCCTTGCGGGAAAAGAAGATGAGGTACTTGCCGCAGGGCGTGATACTGCTCACCGCGCCCGGTGCCAGCGCCGTGCCTGCATCCACAAGGATGCCTTCCTTGTTCACAAGATACCGGCTGGAAAGCGGTGCGCTGCCCTTCACAGCAAGGTCTGCAAGAGTCTTGAGGAAGGCCGCATAGCAGCTCTCGTAATGCTCAAAAATCACGATCTCCCCGGGGGCGTGCAGGGCCGCATACAGATCCTGCAAAAACAGCTTTTCCGCACCGGAATTGGGGTAGAGGGCAAGGTCCACCACCGCGGTTTTGTCGCTCTGCAAAAGGCCCCGCGCCGCCATGATGCGGGCGGTCTCTGCCAGCGCAAAGTGCCGCCCCGTACCGGCTCCGCCGCACAGCAGGATCACATTGCGTGCTGCCGGGCGCTCGGTGCCCAGCACAAAGGGCCGGCGCATGGCGCGCACCACGCTGTCCACAAAGGCATCCTGCCCGAGAACGGTCTTTTTCACCTCGGCGGCAAGGCCCTCAAAGCTGCCAAGGTGCTCTGCAGTCACATCGGCAGTGCCCTTGGCAAGCAGGCCGTCGGCTTCCATATCCCGCAGCATCTGGCGGCTGTCCTCCAGAGCAGACTGCACCGCAGTGTCCTGCGTTTTCAGCTGGGCGTTCTGTTTTTTGAGCAGGGCATCCAGCTGCTTCTGGTTTTCCAGCAGGGCAGCGTTCAGGTCCGGCATTGCGGGCGCTTTAGCCTTTGGCGTTTTGCTTGCCGGCTGGGCGGTGCCGCCAAAGCGCGGCTTTCCCCCTGCACCGAACACACCGTTCATAAGGTTTTCCCAATCGTCGGTATATGCCATGGTTTGCCCTCCGTTTTTGTCGTTTTCTTCCAGTATAGTGTACCCGGACAGGTTTTGCAATTCCCTCTTGCAAAAAAGACCGCCGGTGTTTACACTTATATCTGATAGGAAATCTGCAAGAAGGAATGAAGAAACTATGACCGTCAAAACGCCCGCCGAACTGAAAACGCTATACGAGAGCATCTCCTTTGACCTTCAAACCACCTACACCGGCCCGCTGGGGCAGGAATATGCTGTTTCCGGCACCCATCTGCGCCTGTGGGCACCCACGGCGCAGAGGGTGGAGGTCAGCCTTTACCGCAAAGGCAGCGGCGGTGAGCCCATAGGCACTCTGCCGCTGGAGCGGGGGCAGCAGGGGGTGTGGAGCATCTATCTGCCCGGCGACCAGCACGGACGATACTATACCTATACGGTCACAGTGGATGGCATTTCGCGCCAGACCGGCGACCCCTATGCCCGTGCGGCAGGCGTGAACGGCACCCGCAGCATGATCGTGGACCTTGCCCGCACCGCCCCCTCCGGGTGGGAGCGGGATGTGCGTCCGGTCATCCCACCGGAGCAGCGCGCAGTGTGGGAGGTGAGCGTGCGCGACTTCTCGCAGGATGCTGCCAGCGGCGTGCGCCCGGCATGGCGGGGCAAGTTCATGGCCTTTACCCAGCAGGGCACCACCCTGCACGGGGACGGCATCCACCCCACCTGCCTGAACTACCTCCGGCGTCTGGGTGTGAAGTATGTGCAGCTGATGCCCATTTTTGATTTTGGCAGCGTGGACGAGGCAAAGCCGCTGCTGCGGCAGTACAACTGGGGCTATGACCCCACCAACTACAATGTGCCCGAAGGCAGCTATTCCACCGACCCCACCCGCGGCGAGGTGCGTATCCGGGAGTGCAGGGAAATGATCGCAGCCCTGCACGCGGCGGGCATCGGTGTGGTGATGGATGTGGTGTATAACCACATGTACCGCAATGAGAACCCGCTGAACGACACCGTGCCCTGCTACTTTTTCCGCCAGAACGAGGACGGCAGCTTTTCCAACGGCAGCGGCTGCGGCAACGAATTTGCCAGCGAGCGGCCCATGGCCCGGCGGTATATGATCGATTCCATCCTCTACTGGGCGCAGGAATACCACATCGACGGCTTCCGGTTCGACCTGATGGGTCTGTACGACGTGGAGACCATCAACGCGGTGCGCGCCGCGCTGGATACGCTGCCCGGCGGGCGGGATATCCTGATGTACGGCGAGCCGTGGCAGGGCGGCGACAGCCAGCTGCACCGGTACGAGGCCAACAAGGCGAATCTTGCCATGCTGAACGATCGCATCGGCATCTTCTGCGACGACACCCGCGACACCATCAAGGGCGGCTGCTTCAACGCCCGGGAGCCGGGCTATGTGGAGGGCAGGCCCGGCAGCTTCTGGGACATCGGCGGTGCGGTAGCGGCATGGTGCCGCAGTGACCGTCTGCCGCCCCACGCGCCCAACCAGATCGTGAGCTATGTTTCCGCCCACGACAACTTCACCCTGTGGGACAAGCTTCTGCTGGTGCGGTACGAAAAGCCGGAGTTCACGGCGGCAGACGGCACAGCCCTTGCCCAGAACCGGCTGGCGGCGGGCATTTACCTGACCAGCTTCGGCCTGCCTTTCCTGCAGGCGGGCGAGGAGTTTGCCCGCACCAAAAAAGGGAAGGGCAACAGCTACCGCTCTTCGCCTGCGCTGAACCGGCTGGACTGGGAGCGGGCCGAAAAATACCATGCACTGGTGGACTACTACCGCGGCCTGCTGGCGCTGCGGGCAAGGTTTCCGCGGCTTTCCAGCACCGACCCCCACGCGCCGGATGCCCTGTACTTTTTCTCACTGGAGCAGCCGCTGGTGGGCTGGCAGCTGCCCGCCCAGTGGGGCGACGGCGCAGCATGGCAGGCGCTATGCGTGTTCTATAACCCCACCGAAACCAGCAAGGCCGTGCCGCTGCCGGTTGGGCGCTGGCAGATGCTGAGCGACGGCATCTCGTCCAGCCTGTGGCGCGGCCCGGCAAGGGTGTACGAGCACGAGGCCGTACTGATGCCTTACAGCGCTACTATCTTCGGACAGATATAAAAAAACAGGAGCGGATGGAAAACTCTCATCCGCTCCTGTTTTCTATTTTGTTCAGCTGTTGGAAGCCGTCTTTTCGCCCAGTGTCACATTGACCGTCTGCATCTGGCCGTCGCGTGCAATGGTGATGGAGAGGGTGTCGCCTGCTGCGTGCTTCTGCATCAGGGTGCCAAGGTCGTCCTTGGAGGCGATCTCGGTGCCGTCCACGCTCACGATGCGGTCACCGGCCTGCAGGCCTGCCTTTTCGGCAGGGCCGCCCTTGACCACCTCCACAACGTAAACGCCGTAGGCATTCACGCCCAGTTGAGAAGCAGTCTGTGCGTCGGTCACGGCCAGATAGGTGATGCCCAAATAAGGCCGTCCGGTCACATAGCCGTTCTCCAGCAGTTCCTGTGCCACCTTGATGGCATCGTTGATGGGGATGGCAAAGCCCAGACCCTCTGCATCGCTGGAAGAGGATTTTGCATTCACAATGCCGACCAGCTCGCCGTTCATATTGAACAGGCCGCCGCCGGAGTTGCCGGGGCTGACCGAAGCATCCATCTGGATCAGGGACATGGTGTTCACAGAGCTGCTGCCCTGAATGGTGACGCTGCGGTTCAAAGCGCTGATCATGCCGCCGGTCACGGTGCCGCCCAGCTCACCCAGCGGGTTGCCCACAGCCATCACGCTCTGGCCCACCTTCAGGCTGTCGCTGTTGCCCACGGTGGCGGGGGTCAGGCCGTCAGCATCGATCTTGATGACCGCGATATCGCTGGTGGTATCTTCGCCCACGAGGGTGGCGGTGTAGTCCTTGTCACCAATGGTAACGGTGATGGTGGAAGCGCCGTCCACCACATGTGCACAGGTGAGGATGTAGCCGTCCGAGCTGATGATCACGCCGCTGCCGGCACCGCTCTCCACCTGATTCTGGCCGTACCACGACCACTGAGAGTAGACCACCTGCTCCGTAGTGATGACCACCACGCTGGGGCTGACCAGATCAGCCACCTGTTCAGTGGTCAGGCTGCTGCCGCTGCTGGATGCTGCGGTGATGGAACTATCCGAACCGGATGCACTGTCGGCCGTAGAGGAAGGTGCCACCTGCTGAATGACCACCTTGCCGCTGCCGCCAAACTTTGCCCCCACAAAGCCGCCCGCAAAGCCCATGGCTGCGGCCAGCACCAGCGCCACAGCGCTGCGTGCAACGCGCTTGCCGTTGAACTTTTTCTTCTTTTTAGGGGGCTGCGCGTCCTGCGGCTGTACCGGATGTACCGGCGGCGTTGCACCGCCTGCGCCGTTGTCTGTCTGCGGGGCGGTGTAAGCGGTCTCCGGTTCCGGCTGCGGGTCGTTGTACTGGTTGGCGGTGTTCATGCCGCTGCTGCCCACATTGGGATAACCGGTATCTCCGCTTTCGTTTTTATCCTGAGAGGAATAATCATATTCCCATTTGTTCTCATTGTCCATGCTGATACTTCCTTTCCGTAAGGGATACGTCCACAGGAGCCCTGTTCCTTTGAACTGCTCCTATTGTAACCGTCAATTGTGAAAATCAATCGCGCGCGCCGTGAAGAAACTGTGAAATAAAGACGCACTTTCCGCCCTTGACAGCGGCCTTTGCGCTTGCTATTGTAAAAGCGTAAATTCAGGAGGAACACACCATGGAACTGCACCGCACAGACGAGGGCTTTGCCCTCTATAAGGAAAAAACACAGATCGGCTTCTGCGCGCTCACGCCCGCCGCAAAGGGGGCTGCCATCACCGCGTTTGGCATCGAACCGCAGTGGCGGCGCAAAGGCTACGGCTCCTATCTATTAAAAGAAGCCTTGCGCGCCTACGCCGGATACGACCGCGAAAAGGCTACCGTATTTACCGCCCCGCTGCCCGCCGATGCCGCAGAGCTTGCGTTCTGGGCAAAGTTCGGCTTTGCGGCAGAAGGCAGGCAGCTGGTGCGCCGCCGCACGCCGGACCTGACCGCCGTCAAGTTCGTGCAGGACTTTCTGGCCGCGCGGCTGGCACAGCCGCGCCTTTGCATCGATGCTACCTGCGGCAACGGCGGCGACACGGCCTTCCTGTGCGGCATCACCGCGCCGGAAGGAAAGGTAGTCGGCTTTGACGTGCAGGAAGCTGCCATTGCATCCACCCGGAAGCACCTGGAGCAGCTGGGCGTGCCTGCCGCCCGGTATGAGCTGCACTGCCAAAGCCACGCAGACCTTTTACAGGTTGTGCAGCCCGGCACGGCAGATGCGGTGATGTTCAACTTTGGCTGGCTGCCCGGGGCCGACCACGCAGTGTTCTCCACCGCGCAGAGCAGCATCCCCGCCCTGCAGGCGGCTTTGGAAGCCGTGCGCCCCGGCGGCGTGGTGAGCGCCATCCTCTACAGCGGGCAGGTCATCGGCACGGATGAAAAGCAGACGGTGCTGGAATATCTCCGGGCACTTCCGCTCAAAAGTTTTACCGTTCTGGTGTGTGATTTTGCCAACTGGGCCGAAACCGCCCCTCTGCCCTGCATCATCCTGAAAAAATAACGAAAACACTTGCATTATGGAGCGTTTTCGGATAAAATAGGGGACGTATGTGTAAAAATATACTCCTTCCGTCATCGCTGCGCGATGCCACCTCCCTCTGAGAGGGAGGCTTTGGCAGGGCGAGAAGCTTTTCCTTTTCGCCAGAGGCTCCCTCATTGAGGGAGCTGTCACGGCATCAGCCGTGACTGAAGGAGTTCCATCCATTTCAGGAGAAATACTAGTTTATGACAAATCGTGAAGAAATCGAGCGCCGCCGGACGTTTGCGATCATCAGCCATCCCGACGCCGGCAAGACCACGCTGACCGAAAAGCTGCTGCTGTACGGCGGAGCCATCAACCAGGCCGGTTCCGTCAAGGGCAAGCAGAGCGCCAAGCACGCTGTTTCCGACTGGATGGACATCGAGAAGCAGCGCGGTATTTCCGTCACCTCCTCGGTGCTGCAGTTCAACTACGCCGGCAAGTGCGTGAACATTCTGGACACACCGGGCCATCAGGACTTCTCGGAGGATACCTACCGCACCCTGATGGCGGCGGACTCCGCCGTCATGGTCATCGACGCCGCAAAGGGCGTCGAGGCCCAGACCATCAAGCTGTTCAAGGTGTGCACCCTGCGCCACATCCCCATCTTTACCTTCATCAACAAGATGGACCGCGAAGCCCGCGACCCCTTTGAGCTGATGGAGAACATCGAGGAGATCCTGGGCATCAAGACCTACCCCATGAACTGGCCCATCGGCTGCGGCAAGGAGTTCAAGGGCGTGTTCGACCGCAACACCCGCAAGGTGCTGGCCTTCTCCAGCGACGGCCGCGCCAACGGCGTGAAGAAGGTCAGTGAGACCGAGGCCGAACTGGGCGATCCCGCACTGGACGAGCTGCTCACCCCCTACCTGCACCAGCAGCTGGTGGATGAGATCGAGCTGCTGGACGGTGCCGCCGAGGAGTTCGACCTGGACAAGGTGCTGCGCGGCGAACTGAGTCCCGTGTTCTTCGGTTCGGCCCTGACCAACTTCGGTGTGGAACCCTTCCTGGAGAACTTCCTGCGGCTCACCCCCACCCCGCTGGCCCGCGTGGACAGCCTGACCGGCGAGTCCGTGGATCCCTGCCGTGACGAGTTCTCGGCTTTCATCTTCAAGATCCAGGCCAACATGAACAAGGCCCACCGCGACCGCATCGCCTTCATGCGCATCTGCTCCGGCAAGTTCGAGCGCGGCATGGAAGCCTATCATGTGCAGGAGGGCAAGAACATCAAGCTGGCCACCGGCACCCAGCTGATGGCGCAGGACCGCGCCATCGTGGACGAGGCCTATGCCGGCGATATCATCGGCCTGTTCGATCCGGGCATCTTCTCCATCGGCGACACCCTGTGCACCGGCAAGAAGAAGGTGCAGTTTGCGGGCATCCCCACCTTCTCGCCGGAGCACTTTGCCCGCATCGAGCAGAAGGACACCATGAAGCGCAAGCAGTTCGTGAAGGGCATGGAGCAGATCGCCCAGGAGGGCGCCATCCAGATCTTCCGCGAAGTGGGCGGCGGCATGGAAGAAGTGGTGGTCGGCGTGGTCGGCGTGCTGCAGCTGGAAGTGCTGGAGTACCGCCTGAACACCGAGTACAACGTGGAGATCCGGATGCAGCAGCTGCCCTTTGAGCAGCTGCGCTGGGTGAAGAACGACCCCGACACCTACAACCTGCGGGACCTGGACCTGACCAGCGACACCAAGGCTGTGGAGGACATGAAGGGCAACCGCCTGCTGCTGTTCACCTCCGACTGGGCCGTGCGCTGGGCCGAGACCCACAACGAAACGCTGGAACTGAGCGAGTTCGGCAACATATAACTTGTCGGGGCAATGCCCCTCCATCTCGCCTGCGCGAGACCGTTCGGTCGCTTAAAAGCCCCACTGGGGCTTTCATTGCTCCACTTCGTTACGCAAACGCGAATCTGTTTCAAGAAAGCCGCTGTGTGGGGCAACCCCCTGCGCTGCAGCTTTTTTTGAATAAACCAAAAAATACATCAAAGGATGCCAGCATTGGAATGAAGGGTTCCCATTGCGGGGAACACTGCTGGCAGGAGGGTAAGTATATGAAGAATCTCCAAATCGGCAAGAGCGGCATCGAGGTGCCGTTCCTCGGCATGGGCACCTGGGCCATCGGCGGCGGTGCCTGGTGGGGCGACAACGACGACAGTCTGTCGGTCAAGGCCATCCAGACCGCCGTGGAACAGGGCATCCGGTGGATCGACACCGCGCCCATCTACGGCCTGTACCACAGCGAAGAAGTGGTGGGCGAAGCCATGAAGCACATCGACCGCGACAAGGTGGTGCTGTCCACCAAGTGCGGCCTGGAGTGGCGGCACGAGACTCCCGTACTGCACAAGGTGGTGGACGGCGTGACCGTGTACCGTGACCTGTCGGCCCAGAGCATCATCGAGGATGTGGAGGACAGCCTGCGCCGCCTGCACACCGACCATCTGGACGTGCTGTACACCCACTGGCAGTCCCCTGACTTTGGCCTGTACCCGCTGGAAGCCACGGTGGAAGCCATGATGAAGCTGAAGGACCAGGGCAAGATCCGCGCCATCGGTGCTTCCAACGTGACCTCTGATATCATCCGCGGCTACTGCAAGTACGGTCAGCTGGACGTCATTCAGGAAAAGTACAGCCTGCTGACCCGCCGGGTGGAAAAACAGCTGCTGCCCACCTGCAAGGAGCTGGGCGTGTCGGTGCAGGCCTACTCCCCGCTGGAGCAGGGTCTGCTGACCGGCAAGGTGACCATGGACACCACCTACCCGGAGGGCAGCACCCGCAACTCGAACCCCAACTTCCAGCCCGCACGCCGGGCACAGGCCCTTGCCATGCTGAACAACTGGCAGGACCTGACCGAGAAGTACCACTGCACCATGGCCCAGCTGGTCATCGCCCTGACCGCCCGCATGGTGCCCGGCCTGTTCGTGCTGTGCGGTGCCCGCACCCCGGAGCAGGTGACCGATAACGCCGGTGCGATGCACATCCATCTGGACGGTGCCGACGCCGTGCGCATGAAGTGGGATGTGGATTCCATTTCCTGAGTTTTCCCCGCAAACACCAAGCCCCCTCAGAGCCGCAGCTCCGAGGGGGCTTTTGCTGTGATACGGGATTGCTTCAGGTAGTTTGCAGCATCGCCTGCAATTTTGTTTTGGCGCGGTAGTAGGTCACCCGTGCCCAGGCGGCATTGTGGCCAAAAATGGCTCCGATGTCCTCAAAGGACAGCTCGCCGAACACCCGCAGGCTGAACACCTCTTTATAGGGTTCTTCCAGCGTGTGCAGGCACTGGTGCACCGTAAAGGCAGCATCCTTGTCCACCAGCAGCTGGGCAATGTCCGGCGTGTCGGCGGCCTTTGTCTCTGCGTCCTCCAGCGGGGCGGCGCGCTTTGCCTTGCGGCAGTGGTCGTAATAGCAGTTGCGGGCCACCGTGAACAGCCACGCCCGCACATCCCGTTTTCCGTCAAAGTTCTTCAGGCCGTCCAGCGCCTTGAAGAAGGTCTCCTGGGTCAGCTCTTCGGCCAGTGTCTCCGAGCGGGTCAGGCCCTGCAGAAACAGGTACACGTCCCGGAAATAGAGCCGGTAAATGGTTTCCATGTCCATAATCAGCCCTTCTTAAAGTCGTGCCCATATTGTTCCTCGGTGCCGTACCCGTACCGCACGGTGCCGTCCGGGTTCTCCCCCGCAATGAATCGTTCCACCTGCTGGCCGTCGCTGTAATAGCGCGTTCCGTCCGCGCACTCCACGGCCAGCACCTGGGTGCGGGAGACGGCGATCTCTGTGGACACGGTCTCGGAGCCGGTCAGCTTTGTCAGCGCGGCATGGAGGCCGGGGAAGGTATACCGCATGGCCCGGACGGTGATGTATTCCTTGCCCCAGCTGAACCCGCCCTCGGTCTCCAGCCGGACATTCTCGCCCTGCACTTCCAGCACGCAGAGGTTTGCGCCATCCTCCTTTTTGTTGTAGAGCCAGATCCCGGCTTCCTCCGCCGTCACCGGCGTGCTGAGGTTGCCCATCCAGAACACCAGCACCACGGCGCACAGCACCGCCAGCACGGCGGCTGCGGCCGTAAGGATGCGCTTTTTCCGCAAAGCCGTGCGGATGCCTTTCAGCGGGGCATCCGGCTGGGGTTCCGGCTGCACCGGCACCGGCAGCTGCATCTGCTCCAGCTCGGCGCGGCAGGCTTCGCATTCCTGCAAATGCTCTTCCACCAGTGCCGTACTGGCCGGACTTGCCATGTGCTCGGCGTACAGCGGCAGCAGATCCCGGATGACTTCACAATCCAGTTTCATCGTCTTTTCCTCCTTTTCGGGCTGTTTCACCACAATAACGCACAAAAGGAGAAAACGTTACAGGGTTTTTGATTTTTTCAACGATCCGGCAAACTGGAATTGTTAATCTTGAACTGGTCCTATAATGCCAAATGCTATTGCATCAATAAAAAGCACGAACGCTATCACACAAACAATTAAAATAGTTGCAATGACTTTAATAACAAGTTGTTGATTTTGTCTTAAATTACTCTTACTAACAATCCTTAAGACAAAAATCAAAGCAACGATGATGATAAAAGAAATAATATTATAAAGAACCACTGTTTTCATCTATGTGTCCTTCTTTTTTATATCAATTCCGATTTATCTTTACCCGTTTTCCTTCCAGAACAATCCGCCGGAGGTCTGGAACAGCAGCCAGGGGTTCACACTCTTGCTGCCCAGCTTGAAGTCCATGGTCAGCTCTTCGCCCAGAGCACCCACGGCCTGGCCTTTTTCCACCGTCTGTCCCTCGGACACCGCGAGCGTTTGCAGGCCATACAGGTAGCTGCGCATCCCGGCTCCGTGGTCAATGACCACCGTGTTGCCGGTGAGGGCAAGGTTCCGGGCCAGCACCACCACGCCGTTGGCCGGGGCACGGCAGGGCTCGCCGGGGATGGTGTAGAGCTTGGTGGAATTGGAGCGGCTGCCCTGCTGGCCGTTTGTCACCTTTACCTGTCCGTAGTCCACCAGTGTCATGGAGTTTTCCGCCGGGTTCATAAAGCCGCCGGACCACAGCTTCTCCCGCGCGGGGGCCTCGTACAGGCCCCAGACCGCATTGCGAAACTCGGCATTGGCGGCATCGGTGGCTGCCGGTTCCGGGTCCACCTCCACGGTGCCAAAGTCCTTGGGCAGCACGACGAGGGTGTGGGTGAGCGTTTCGCCGTTCACGGTAACGTTCACCGCATGCCCGCCGGAGGACGCATTGTAGGCAGCCGGGATGTAAGCACGCCAGCCGTCGGCGGCGCGCACGCACTGCACATTGCCAAGGTCGGTCTCCACGGCAGGGGCGGTGTCGCCGGTCATGCCGGAGATGCGCACGCCCACGATGCCGCCCTGCTCCACCCGCTCGGCCGAGAACGCGATGTCCGCGCTGGCCTGCAGGGTGAACCGGAAGGAATACCGGTACCACCCCGTGGGCTTTGCGGGGCGCTCCAGCCCCAGATTTTTGCGCAGGGCACCGGTGCTGCCGCCCTCGAACTGGGTGGCCATGCCGCCCTTGGGCACGCGCCAGAGGGTCATTGCGGCCTTGTATTCGCCGTTGGCCGGGAAGAGGAAGCTCTGGTATTCGCTCACGCTGCCGGCAAACACCACACTGCCGACCGCGGTCTGGATGGTCAGAGTGGTGTAGCTGGCCCAGTCCGGCAGAGTAATGTCCGGGTGCGCCGTGTACAGGGTGCCCAGCTTCTGCACCGTGAGGGTGGCAGGGCTGGCAAACACCTTGTCCAGCTTGCCGCCCAGCAGCGGCACCTGCCAGCAGAAGCCGTTGGTCTCCAGCTCCTGGCCGCCGAACTGCGCGGCAGCATCCGGGCAGCCGCCCTGCGTGGTAAAGGCATAGCTCACCCCCATCACAGCCGCCAGCAGCAGGGCCACGCCCAGTGCAACGCTGATGATCCACAGCAGAAAACGCTTCATGTCCTTCTCCTTTTATGTAGCAAAAAGGCGCACCCGCGCAGCCTGTGGTCAGACTGCCGGTGCGCCTCCTTTGTGTCCGGTGTTTGGTTTATTCTGCAGCATCCTCGGCAGGTGCCTCTTCGGCAGCTTCCGGCTCGACCGTTTCTGCATCGTCCTCGCCAAAGAGCAGACGCTCGTACTCGTCCAGTTCCTTTTCGCGGCGGTGCAGGTAAACAGCCACAGCAGCCAGTGCTCCGGCAACAGCGGCCAGGGCAGTGATCACAGCGATCAGGCAAGATTTCTTCATAGGTTCAGTACACTCCTTTTTTCGGTCGAAACGATGGTGTTTCAGCTTATTTTTCCAGCGGGAGACCCGCAGCAGCACGTCCGCCGCCTTCCAGAGAAACGACAGCATGTGAAGGGAGCATTTTACCAGAAAGAACATCCGCATCCACTCCATTCAGGGGGCTTCGGGCACGGTCCGCTTCCCCGCTATCTTGTGGTTATTATACCCGTTCCTGTCAAAAATTACAACCGTTGCGGGCAACTTTTTCGCTTCCTGTCCATTCTGTACAAAAAGCTTTGGGCAGATTGCCAGAATTTCCAAATCATCCCAGCATCCGGTCCTTGTAGGCGGCAAAGGCACCGGGCAGGGTGTAGGTGGTGCGCAGCTCCTCGCGGCTGGCCCAGACGCAGCCCGCCGGGGCCGCCTGCTCCGGCACCGTGAGGGCCACACCGGACAGCAGCCATTCGATGTGGCTGAAGATGTGCTTGGCCGCCGGCAGGGCTTCCGGCACTGCGGTGCCGGTATCCACTCCAAGGGCTGCCAGCCTTGCCAGCACTTCGGCCTGCAAAAGGTGTTCGCTCTCCCACAACAGCGGCTGCCACAGCCCGGCCAGCAGTCCCTTTGCGGGCCGCTGCTGTACCAGAAAGCCCGCCGGGCTTTCCACCAGCGCCACCGTCACCGGCAGCACCTTGCGGGGCTTCGGCTTTGCCTTCTGGGGCAGCACGGCGGTGGTGCCCGCCGCGCGGGCCTGACACAGCCCGGCCAGCGGGCAGACATCGCACAGGGGTGCACCGTTGGGCACACAGACCAGCGCCCCCAGCTCCATCAGGGCCTGATTGTAATCCCCGGCCTTTTCCGGCGGCTGATGTTCCATCACCCGGGCAGTAAAGGCCTTTTTCACCTTCGGATCTGTAATGACACCGGGGTCATTATACAGGCGGGAAAACACCCGCAGCACATTGCCGTCCACCGCCGGCACCGGGATGCCAAAGCTGATGGATGCAATGGCCCCGGCGGTGTAGTCCCCGATGCCGGGCAGGGCCCGCAGGGCGGCATAGTCGGCGGGCAGCTGGCCGCCGTACTGTTCGCAGACGATCTTTGCGGCCTTCTGCAGGTTGCGCACCCGGCTGTAGTAGCCAAGACCCTCCCACAGCTTGTGCAGCTTTTCCTCATCGCAGGCGGCCAGCGCCGGGATATCCGGCAGCGCCGCCAGAAAGCGCTCGTAATACGGCAGCACCGCCGACACCCGTGTCTGCTGCAGCATCACTTCGCTGAGCCAGACGTGGTAGGGCGTGGGGTCCTCCCGGAAGGGCAGGATGCGGCGGTTTTTGTAAAACCAGTCCAGCAGGGCCGGTGCAATGTTTTCCACTTGTTTTTGTCTCCTTGTTGAAAGTTAAGGGCGGGTCACTATTTATAATGCCCTCCGCGATGCTCTGGGCATAAATAGCGGAACTATATTTTATAGTCGTGTTTGTCGCGGCCTGCGGGCCGCTCCAAACACCTTTTCACAGATGGAGTCCCAACCGGCAGCAACTGCGCTATCGCAAAACCTGCCGCTAGCCGCACCGACCTTTCCCGTGAAAATGCAATCCCGGAAAGTCCGCAGACTTTCCGGGATTGCGCTATTTAAAATAATTCTTCCGCTGTCATTGCCAGAGCAACGCGGAGGCAATTCCCAATCGTTCTCAGAATCAGAAACCGTAAGCGGTGCGGGGGAACGGCAGCACGTCACGGATGTTCTGGATGCCCGTGAGGTACATGATCATGCGCTCGAAGCCCAGGCCGTAGCCGGCATGCTCCACGCCGCCGAACTTGCGCAGGTTGAGGTACCAGTCGTAGCTGGACTTGTCCAGACCCAGCTCGTCCATGCGGGCCACCAGCTTGTCGTAGTCCTCTTCACGCTGGCTGCCGCCGATCAGCTCGCCGATGCCGGGCACCAGCATATCGGCTGCGGCCACGGTCTTGCCGTCCGGGTTCTGCTTCATGTAGAAGCTCTTGATCTCCTTCGGGTAGTCGGTGACGAACACGGGCTTCTTGAACACCACCTCGGTGAGGTAGCGCTCGTGCTCGGTCTGGATGTCCACGCCCCACTCCACCGGGAACTGGAACTTCTTGTTGTTCTTCTTCAGCACCTCGATGGCGTCGGTGTAGGTGATGCGGCCGAATTCGCTGTTTGCCACCAGCTCCAGGCGCTCGATGAGGCCCTTGTCGATGAACTGGTTGAAGAACGCCATCTCATCCGGGCAGTTGTCCAGCACATAGCGGATGACGTACTTGGTCATCGCCTCGGCGGTGTCCATGTAGCCGCTCAGGTCGCAGAAAGCCATCTCCGGCTCGATCATCCAGAACTCGGCGGCGTGGCGGGTGGTAAAGCTCT
>ERZ1106963.3011-NODE-3011-length-15186-cov-7.767828_pt1 | contig 15186 bp, 12 predicted proteins | sample MGYA00403681_ERZ1106963 | MGnify/ENA primary metagenome ERZ1106963 (study PRJEB35170, sample SAMEA104062407) | human gut metagenome | biome: human gut; feature: human-associated habitat; material: faeces | place: Denmark | collected 2012-05-03 ...
TTCATGGTGAGCCGTTCCGTGGCGGTCAGCAGCATATTGTTTTCAAACTTGGGATCGACAAAGGGCTTGATGTCTTTTTCGGTTCCCCACCGGGCGGAGCCGTATTCCTCGTCCCGCCTATACTTTTTTGCGTTCTTGCTCTTGAAGTAGATCAGCAGGCGAAAAGCCACCGCCCCCACAAGGCCCACCAGCCAGTCAAAGGGATCAAGCCCTGGTGCAAAGTCTGCAAAGGCCGGGCCGATACTCCGGCCCAGCCCCAGCAGCTTTTCCCCAAACCCAGCCCCTGCCGCCAGACGGTAGGCCGTCCCCAGCTTCAGACAGGCCCAGCTGATAAACAGATAGGGAATGTTGGGGAGAATGTGCTTTCGGATCTTATCTGTCGGCATGAGCCACCTCCTGTACCCGCTCTCTGGGACGGGGCCGCTCCTGGGCAAGCTGCTCCGACGCCCGTTTGAGCTGATCCCGGATGGGGATGCGCCGGGACTTGGACTTGTTCAGCACCTTGCGGGAGTACTCCGAGAAACAGGCGGTCATAGCGTCGGCCTGCCCAGCTTTGAAGAACAGCAGATATTTGTCCGGCCCGGTTTTGTAAAAGGCGTAGTCCACATTCCATTTCCGGGCCACCCGGTCAAACAGCTTGGTATCGCCGGACAACTCGATGCTGGATGCCGATGCACCGTGGGCCATGAGCTTTTTCACACTCTGCTTGCCGTGGGGCGTCTGCTTGGCCCGGTAGTGCTTGGCGATTTTCCGGCCAATGGCCCGCAGAACATAGGCAAGGCCCCGGGCGGTCAACTTGGACGCCTTCACGGAAACGGCAATCGTGCGCCGGGAAATATCTTCATCTACCAGTCAAACCACCCCTTTCTTTGGGACAAATTGTCCCGAAGTGTTGTTATCGCTCCGGCACATCCTTTCTCGGGTGTAGCCGTTCTCCCTCCAGCGAGGAACGGTCTATGACCTCTTTGTAAGCGGCCATCTGCTCCCGGATGTTGAGCTTGGGCATGGAGAAAACCTTATGTTCGTCGGGAATGTCCTCCCGCCCGTGGTAGTGTTCAATGAAGCTGCCGCCATTGTTCAGCACATAGCCGCCGGGGGCGTAGTGCCCATCCTCATTAAGCCTAATATCCCGCCCGTATGCCTCGTAATCAAAATAGTTGAGCAAGTGCTCCGGCACATCGATGGCCTCCATGTCCTCCACATAGATGCGCCCCAGCGTTTCATCGTCTGTCACCCCCGGATAAAACTCGAAGCAATCCAGATTTTGCGCCAGATTGATCAGCTCTTTCACGCTGCCGGTGTATTCGCCGCTGTCAATGACCGCTTCAAACTTCTCCAGATCGCTTTGATCCAGCTCGGAGATCACGCAGGCCAGATGGTTGAGCTCGTCGATGTTCTCATATTCACCCAAGTGGTCGTACAGCCCCAGCACATCCCCGTCAAAGTCGGTGATGAAGATTTCCTCATACCGCACCCCGTCAATGCCGATGCGCTTCAAGAGGGCCTGCACCGCCTCGGGTGTCGTGGGGAATTTCAGATATTCGCCTACCAGCTCACCTTCGTTGTACTTCCCCAAATTGGTGACATAGGCTTCAAACAGGGCGGGCATCAGCGCCGCCCCTGTCCCTTGACGGTGAGGATGCCCTCCAGCGTTGTGGCGGTAATCCCCAGCCGCTGAGCCACGGCGATGTCGTTTTTCATGGCCTCAGTAACGGTCTGGCCGCACACCACCAGCACATGGGAGCACCGCAGCAGATCTCAGCTCATGTCGATGCCGCTCTTATGCTCCTCGGGAACGGCGTCGTTGAGGAACAAGGGCAGATACAGCGTGGGGCAGATGGGCGAAAAGCCCGCCTCGTACACCGCCCGGCAGTACTGGGCCGCCTGTTCCGTGTTTTTGCAGTCCTCGCCGCACCATGCGGCAGTAATATAGGCAAGGGGTCTTTTCATAGAAAACCTCCGTTTCATTGTGTTCAACCCTATCCCCCCGCCCTTTCCCATTCATGGGAAAGGGGGCGGCTCTGGAGGATATACCCCCGTCACGCCCCGGGAATAGAACAGCCGGGGCCGCCCGTAAAGGGCAAGCCGCCGCAAGGCGGCGGTGCCATGCACCCTTGACGGACAGCGCCCGGCCATGCCGAGTAAAAGGCGGCGACGGGGGATCAAGCACCAAAGCCCCTTATAGGGGAGCGCAGCACCTCGGGACAAGCTGTCCCAAAGTTACAGGGCCTTATCAGCTTTTTTCTCCGGCTTGCCCAGCTCCGGGGGCTGCTTCTCCTTCCACTCGTCCAGCAGGGCCAGAATGGTGTCCTTCATCTCCCGGGGGGACTTGTCCTTGCCAAAATACTTTTCCAGTTCGGCGCTGTTGATAATCACCTTGTCAACCTCCTTTTTCTGTTCGCTCAAAATGCCGTCGATCACATCGCCGTTCAGCTTTCCCTCCTTATCCAGTTCCCGCATCTTCTGGGCTTGTGAAAGGGACGGGGAGGACGCTTGCCCCTCAATGGCAACGGCGATATACTTCTGGTGCCTGGGGCGGATGAAAGAAATCTCCACGGCAGGGGTAAAAGAGAGCTGCTTCTCGTCCACCATCTTTTGCAGATCGGGGACAAGCTCGGTCAGGCGGATATACCGCTGCACCTGCTTGTAGTTCATGCCGTTGCGATCCCCGACGATCTGCGTGGAGCGTTTTCCAGCATCCCGGTCATCCTCGCCGGGGCGGGCTCCTTGGTGCTTGATGGCCTCTACCTGCTGTTTCAGCGCAGCGGCCTTTTCCGTGGGCAAAATTCTCTCCCGGTGCCGCAGGTTATCGTCCGTCATAGCGAGGATGGCCTCGTCATCGGTCATATTGCGGACGATACAGGGCATATTGACAAACCCAGCCAGTTCGCTGGCCCGCTGGCGGCGGTGTCCGGCGATAATCTCATATCCGCCGCCCTCACGGGGCCGCACCAGCGCAGGCTGATTGACTCCGGCAGCTTTAACCGACTCCACCAACCCCTGCATTTCCGCATCGTCCCGGACGCCAAAGGGATGATTTTTGAACGGGTGCAGCTCGGAAAGATTGAGATACACAATCTCCTCTTTCACGCCACGGGCAGCGTCCCGAGGGGCGGGCGGCTGCTCGGTTGCTGCCGGGGCCTTCGCCGGGGCGGGAGCGCCTTTCCCGGCAGGCGGTTTGCTTTGGGACATTTTGTCCCGAGGTTGCGGCTTGGCCTTGTCGGGGGGCGCCTTGTCAGCCTTGGGTGGGCGGCCCCTGCGGGGCTTGGCCGCATCCTTCGTTTTGTCCGCCTGCTTGTCCTTATCCGGGGCCGCAGTCTTTTCCTTGGGCTTGCCCTTCGCCGCTCCTTCCCGGGCAGCAGTAAAATCCACTACCTTTCCAGCGGGGGCGGGATCTCCCATGCCGGGGATCGTGGCCTGTTTCTCGTCCTTGCCCGGCTGCGGCGTACCCTCTTTAGACGGAGCAGGAGTGTCCTTGTCTTTGGGGGTCTCCTTACCCGCTGGAGCTGGCTGCTCCGCCGCAGGGGGTGTTACCACCGGGGACGCATCCTCTACCACAGGAGCCTCCGCTTTGGCCGGGGCGGGCTGATCCTGCACCGGGGGAGCAGCTTGCTCTACCTTTCCCAGCTCGGGGGGATTGTCTACCTTCCCAGCGTCGGGAATATTCTTTTTATCGTCAGCCACCTAAAAACCTCCTTCGTTGTGAAATAGAAAAAGCCAGCCCGATGGCTGGCCTGCGGGGAAGTACCCCTCCTTTCTTGTTGGGATATATGAAAACGCCGCCCGTAGTCCCGTTGAGCGGCGGATACACAATCTACATTTTACTTTTCGCACAGAGTATGGTATAATTTCCCCGTCAGTACGAGCGGTCAGATCAGACTTCGTTTGGCTCGTGATCAAAAAGCGGGCGGCGTCGTACCTACGGGTACAGATGCATTTTTTCCGGCAGAAGTGCCATCAGCACCCGTCCACCCCGACACTGTGACACACGGACACGGCGACACAGTAGCTGGCCATGTAGCCAGTGTGTATGCGTGTCTCGTTGTGGCGGTGTATGGTGATTGGGTGTTGAGCTGAACAGTATAAAGCTGTTTGGGAAGTCGGATTTGTGCTGGTGCGAATTAGGATATAAGGCTGCAATATCTCCTTGTTATTGGCGGACGGGAAGTCCCCTCAGTTTTGGGGGCCAATAATAACAAGGAGGTGAATTCCGTGAAGAAAACGGACAAGCCAAGTGTTGTCATCAACATCTACGGTGACAATAACAAGGTTTACCTGAATGAGACTCGCTCTCATGTCCCTGCTGTCGCAATCGGCGTGATCATCGTTGCGTTGGTTGCGGTGGCCGTACTGGCTGTATCCTGCTGCTGCCCTGAACTACTTCCCGATTTTGTCCGTTGGATAATCGGTAAAGTAGTCAACAGCTAACACCAGCACATTTTAAGAATTGAGGTGTAACACCTTTTGAAATATACCGATTGTCCACTGTACGGAATTCAATCCAAAAAAATGTTGAAATATGTTCTACACATTAAAAATGGTGATTTATTGAGACAGGACTGCGTTGTTTCAATGATTAGTCCCTATATTGATAAAACTAAAAAACCTCGACTCATTGAGCCCCCGCAGGCTGAATTGAAAACTGTGCAAAAACGAATGAAAACATTATTGGGAAAAATCCAAGTGCCCGATAATGTTTTTTCTGGTATTAAGGGGAGATCCTATTCTGATAATGCTCGTCTCCATTTGGGTAAGAGTAAGCGGAACTTATACAAAATTGATTTGACCGCTTTTTTCCCCTCGATCAGTAGAGAAACAGTCTACCGTTTTTTCTTTGAAGATTTGTGCTGCTCTCCTGATGTTGCTGAGATATTGACGAATTTAACTACCGTCGACCTTAAAAAGCTCAGCCAAAGCAGCCTGTTGGAAGTTTATGATTTCTTGGCTAACAAAGGAGTTAAATGCTATAACCATTTGATTTCCGGGGCACCAACAAGCCAAATCCTTTCATACTTGGTTAATCACAAAATGTTTGATGAATTGCAGTCTTTATCAGATAAAAACAATGTGACGATGACGATTTATGTAGATGATGTGGTGTTTTCAAGCGAACATAAGATTTCATCCGAATTTAGACAATCTGTACTGTCCCTTATCAAAAAATATAATTACCAAGTATCTCGAAAAAAGGTAAAAGGATATTCCAAAACATATCCCAAATTAGTAACGGGGGTTATAATCAATAGCGAGGGCAGGGCTACAATCAAAAATGCGCTCCGAAAAAAGATTATGGTAGAATACGAGTACCTTCGCAATAATCCAGATGACATTAAGAGTCGTCAGCGGTTGCGAGGTTTGGTAACTGCTGCCCGTCAGGTTGATAAATCAGCTTATCCTAATATCCGAAAATTTGCCTTTGACAATCCTGCCAAAAGCTAAAGCCACCGCATTGAATTAAACGGTGGCTTTAGCTTTATGATTATTTTAAGATGAAAGCCTTGCTTGCTGCTTGCAAACCATTGATATTACTGGATTTCCACAGATCCTTTAATGACACTCGGACCATAAAAAGTCCTGAAATCGCAAGATTTCAGGACTTTTTTGTTTTATTCCACATTGTTCTGAGAGCTTCGTGTCGGCGGCGGTGAGAGGCGTGGGGCTGCCTCTGCTTTTATTATGCGTAGCGGCCGAGGAGGTGGCGGATCTGGGGGAGGTTTTCGGGCTCGCCGCGTCTTGCCATGGGGCCGGTCTCGGAGAGGCAGGTGTAGGGGCGGGGGGAGGACTGGAAGAGCGCGTCGAGCTTCTGCATGTAGCCGCCCTTGAAGAAGGCGCATTTCGCCGGGTCGAAGTGCCGGTAGCTGCCCGTGAACGCCAGTGCTATGGCGCGGCAGCCGCCCATGCAGCACCTCCAGTACTGGCAGCCGCGGCAGATCTCGTTCGCCTCGAATATCTCCGACACCGGCATGGTCACCGTGTCGAGATATTCCCCGCGCTCGAGCAGCTCGTGCAGGGCCGTGGTCTTCACGTTGCCCAGGCTGACGCCCCGGTTGGCAAGCGTGCCCGACATCTGGTTGCAGGGGTAGACCTCCCCGGTGTACGACACCGCGACCGTGCCCCTCGCGCCCTTGCAGGCCGGTATGCTGTCCTTGTACCGGCCGCAGTCCGACTGCACGGGATGGAAGGCGTAGTCCCCGAAGCGCGGACGGTAACGCACGAACTGCCACACGTCCACGCTGATCTGAAAGCCGCCCGCAAGGCAGCGGCCGATGAGCTTGGTCATCTCGTCGTAGTACTCGAATATGCCCAGGGTCGCGTCGCCGCCGTTGGCCCGCCAGCGGGGCGTCTCCGTCGTGCGGATGAGGCGTATCTCCTCCACGCCCAGGCCGTCCAGCATGGCGATGGTGTCGTACATCACGTCCAGATTGCCCCGGTGCACGTTGGTCTGGCTGCGGACGCGAAAGCCCTTTTCCTTCGCCAGCTTTATCGCGCGCAGGGCCTTTTCCTCCGCGTGCGGCACACCCCTGAGCCAGTCGTGGTGGCCGATGCCGTCGAAGCTGAGCTTGATCTCCGTGTCCATATCCAGGGCCCTCAGCTCGTCGAGGAAGTCCGCCGTGAGGAAGCTGCCGTTCGTGTTGAGCTCGACGAGGTACATCCCGCGCCTGGCGATCTCGCGCACGATGTCCCGGAACCTCGGGTGCAGCATCGGCTCGCCGCCGGTGAGCGTCACGCTCTGGATGCCGCAGCGTTCGCACTCGTCCAGGAACGAGACGCACTCCTCCCAGCTGAACTCGCCCAGCATGGGGGCGTTGTCCGCCGCCATGAAGCAGTGCCGGCAGTTGAAGTTGCACTTGCCGGTGATGGCCCAGTTCACGCAGGGAAAATAGCGGTTGCCAAAGCTGTGCGGCCTGGACCACTCGCTCCAGGTCTCGCCCGGGCGCGCCTCGCGCACCACTCCGGCGCGCTCGAGCAGCCGGAGAAGCTCGGTCTGCTCCAGCTCCTGGACGCCGTCGCACCTCTTGAGCAGCTCGAACTGCTCGCGGCTGAGCCGCTGCGCGTACTGGTGCCCGCGCACATAGAAGGCGCAGGGCACCAGCTTCCACGAGCGCAGGGCCACATTGTTGCTGATTATATAGCGCATTTGCGATGATCTCCTGTGTTTGCGGCTATGCGCAGATCATGTCTGCTGCTGTTCTGCCCGGGGCTCATATGTCGCAGAGCAGCTTGTCGCCCCAATCGTCCTTGTTCTCTGATACCGGATCGACCGCGCTCATGATGGCAAATCCTATGCAGAATGCGACGGTCATAGAATATATCGCCTCTGTTGAGTTGCAGCCGCCGGCGACGGCGCTGAGCTCGTCGTCGGCGAGCTCGCCCTCGCCCTTCCGCAGGGACTTGATGAAGTCGACGACCTCGGCCTCGGTGGCCTCGCAGCCCTGGGCCTTGAGGAAGTCGCCGAGCTTCTGCGCCTTGACGGCCTCGACGAAGGCGGACTTGAGCTCGTCGCTTGCTATGATCCTTTTGTACAGTGCTTCGATGGTCATGAGTATCGCTCCTTCTTGTCTGTCTGTATACCATTATCTCCTGCCTGACGGCGCGGATGACAGCGGTCTCGTTGTGTGCCCCTGCGGCCGGCGGTCAGAAGAGCACCGGCGTGAGGAGGTCGGGCCGGGCGTATCTGAGCAGCTCGAAGCCTATGCCGGCGGCGCCGAAGAAGAGGTCGGGGCAGAGGACTTTCCTGAAGTTCTCCGGCATATAGCGGTAGCCCCCGCTCCCGTCATTCCTAGCCTTCATGAAGGCCAGCAGCCTGCCGGCCTGCTCCCGGCACCCGGGCAAGGTCAGCATGAACTCGACCGCCGAGCTGTTGCCGCAGCAGAGGTGGTCGCGTCTGAGCGGCCCGGTGGTCAGGCAGCTGTGCCGGGCGCGGGCCAGGTCCTCCTCGAGCCCGGGCGAGCCGAGGCCGCTCTCCCTGCAGCGCAGCAGCGCGAGCCCGATGCCCGGCGAGCCCGAGCAGAGCCCGTGCATGGCGGACGAGGCCACGGGCGAAGCCCTCAGGTCCGGCCAGGTCCCGAGCCTCTCGGAGTATATCCCGTGCTCGAACTCCAGCGCGGCCGCGGCGGCCTCCATGCAGCGCGCGTCGCCCAGCAGCTTCCCGGCCCAGGAGAGCGCCGCGGCTATGCCGGCCATGCCGTGCCCCGCGCCGCTTATCGGCCGCTTTTTGCCCAGGGTGTCCCAGAGCAGCAGGCCCCGGTATTCCAGCGTCTGCGCCCGGAGCAGGCGCTCCGCGGCCCTGCGCATGTGCACCAGCGCCGCCTCGGCGCCGGTGTGCTCATACGCCGGGCACAGTGCCGCAAAGAAGGCGCCCATGCCGGAGGTGCCCTGCATGAAGATCGGCCTCGCGGCGACGAGGCTCATGTTCCGCTCCGAGACCGTCAGCCAGGAGGGCTTCCCGGACGGGCCGGTCAGCAGCAGGCCGTCTATCCGGTCGAAGAGCTCCGCGGCCTCAGCCAGGGCGGCCTCGCGCTCCAGCGGCGCGAAGTCCTCGAGCTCCGCGCGCGCCTCCTGACCGGGCTCGGCCGGTATCAGCGCCCGGCTCAGGCTCTGGCTCAGCAGGCCCAGCTCAAAGCGCTTTTCCGTCTCGGACAGCCTGCCGATGCGCTCCCGGGCGTTCTCCACCGGGCTGAGGCTGAAGAAGTCCTCCACGAGCACGCGGTCACCGCCCAGGAGCGCGTGTGAGCCGCCCTTGCAGCAGAAGTAGGGGATGTCCCCCTCCAGCAGGCACTCCGCCTCCCAGCCGGCTATGGGCAGCATGTGCTCCGCGCCGTGCTCGCGGAAGAAGTCGCCCAGACGGCGCACGGCGCCGCTGCGGCTCTCCTCCGAGCTCAGCGCCCGGGGGCTGTGCAGCCGGGACAGCAGCTTTGCGTAGCTGCTCGTATCCCTCAGCAGCCTCCTGACCGTGACGCCGGAGAAGCCCTCCAGACTGCGCAGCAGCTCATCGCGCCGCGCCAGGCACCTGTCGTAGCCCTCAGAAAAGCCGGAGAGGAACTCGGCCTCGAAGCCCAGGACCGAGCGCCTTTTCCCGCCGAGCACGGGTTCGCAGCCCGACGAGTCCGAGTCGTCCAGCAGCACGCTCAGCTCCCGGCCCGCGAGCCTCGAGGGCAGCAGGCTGCTCGGTATGAGCGAGCGGTTGGCGTCGCGGAGGAAGCTCTCGCTCTCCGACATAAGCTCAGGGAACATGCGTTTGTCGCTGAACACCCTCGGCACGGGGGAGAGCGCCGTCTCCACGTCCACGAGCACCGGGAGGCCGCCGCTGCATATCCAGTTCGAGGAGTGCAGGTCGCTGCCGCCCAGGGCCTGCATCAGCGCGCAGGCGCTGCCGAAGCGCCGGTAAGAGCGCCCGACCTCGGCGGCGGAGGAGACCTCGCCGGGCTCTATGTATTCGCACCAGCCGTAGCCCTCGCGCACGAGGCACTTCGGGATGCCCAGGCAGTCCGGCATGACGCGCCCGACCAGCTCGCGGAGCTCCCGGTCTATGCCGCAGTCGCGCGGCTTATAGACGAAGCGGCCACGCTGCGTCTCTATCACGCTGGTGGACCGGCCGTGGAGGTGCAAGTCCCCGGCGCCGGTGCTTATCCTCGTGACGAGGCCGAAGTCCTCGGTGCCGAGGAGGCTCCGGCTGATGTCGCCGCGGTCCCGGCCGAGCCTCGCAAAGAGCTCGCGGCCCGCCCGGACAAAGCGCTCCGTCTCGCGCTCGAGCAGCCCGCGCAGCAGCGGGGCGCGGGCGAACACGCACTCGCCCCCGGTGGCCTCCAGCTCCGAGAGCAGCCGCCCGGACGCGGCCGCGCGCTGCTCGAGCGTCGCCAGCTTGGGGTCCAGGGCGAGGAGCGGCTCGGCCTCGGCCATGTATGCGTTCTTCGCCGCCTCGAACACGTCGGAGCACAGCTCCATGAGCCGGCCCAGCAGCCCGACGAGGCAGCGCCGCGCGGCCCCCGGCGTGAGCAGTCCGCCATCGCCGGGCTCGCCGTGCAGCGCCTCGCCCGCCCGCTGAGCCCAGCTGAGCAGGAACAGCACCTCTCTGCCGTCGGGCGGCGGATCCAGTTGTCGTCTTTCCAGTATGGCCATTTCGTCACCACCTCCGGCCATGCGCGGTATAGGGGCTCACTGCGCGGGCTCGTCCAGCCTCTGCCTCGCCACCAGCTCCGCAAAGGCCCCGCCTGCCGCGAGCAGCTCGTCATACGTCCCGTCCTCGACTATCCGGCCCTGGTCGAGCACTATGATGCGGTCGCACTGCCGTATCGTGGAGAGCCGGTGGGCTATGACTATCCTCGTGCACCTGAGACTGTCGAGCGAGTCCGAGACCGTCTTCTGCGTCAGGTTGTCCAGCGCGCTGGTGGCCTCGTCGAGCATCAGTATCCGCGGCCTGGGCGCTATGGCCCGCGCTATCATCAGCCGCTGCCTCTGCCCGCCGGAGATGCCGCCGGAGCCCTCGGAGATGAGCGTGTGCATGCCCATCGGCATGCGCCGGATGTCGTCCGCGATGCCCGCGAGCTCCGCGGCCTCCCAGGCGTCGGCGACGCTCAGCCAGGGCGCGGAGATGACGATGTTGGAGTAGATGTCGCCCTGGAACAGCTTGCCGTTTTGCATGACCACGCCTATCTTGCGCCGGAGCGACTTGAGGTCTATGGTCTCGAGGTCGCGCCCGTCGTAATACACCGCGCCCTTCTGCGGCCGCTCAAAGCCGAGCAGCAGCCGCATGAGCGTGGACTTGCCGCAGCCGGTCCTGCCGACGATGGCCACGTACTGCCCCGGCCTTATCTTGAGGCTCAGGTCGTCGAGCACCCAGGGCAGGTTCTCGCCGTATCGGAAGGACACATTGTTGAGCTCCACCGCGCCGGACACGCGCGTTATGACCTGCTTGCCCTCGGCTATCTCCGGCACGGCCTCGAGTATGGGCTTTATCATGTCCAGCACCGGCTTTATCTGCGCCGCGGTGAGCGCGATGCCCGAGAGCGACATGAACGCGCCCGTCACCATGCCGTAGGCCGTGTTGAAGGAGTAGTAGTCCGCGATGCTGACGCTGTTTTTCACCGCGAGGTAGTACATGGCTATCGTGCCCGCGAGGCTGATGGCCGTGCTTATGACGGAGTTCACCTTCAAAAACAGCGGCGGGTTGTAGCTCAGCTCCGCCGACTTTGCGTAGAGCCTGCCCCAGTGGGCGAAGGCGCGCTTTTCGGCGCCGGCGAGCTTGATCTTCTGCACGCCGGAGATGAGCGCGTAGCTCACGCCGCTCTCCTTGACCGCGGCCTCCAGCTGCCGCCGGGTGACCCGGGCCTGCACCAGCGTGGTCACGAGCGAGAGCAGCAGCGTGGCGAGTATGACCAGCAGCGCCGGGACCACCAGCGCCGGGGCGTAGATGAATATCTGCGAGATATACGCCAGGGAGAACACCGAGGTCAGCCCCGTGGAGAGCACCGCCGAGACCAGCAGGCTGCATATGTCGTTTATGTACTGCGTCCTCTGGTAGAGCTCGCCGGAGCTGTATTCCTTGAAGAAGCTCGCGGGCAGCGAGAGCACGCGCATGATGGCCGCGGCCTGCACCGAGATCTCGAGCTTGGTGCTTATCCTGGACATGAGCAGCGCCTTGACGGAGTTCATCAGCGCCGTGCTTATGGCCACGCAGATGAGAAAGGCCAGCATCGCCACGACCAGCCGCTCGCTGCCGGAGGCCACGATGTCGGAGAACACCAGGCTGTTGAGCTTCGGCCCCAGCAGCCCCAGCAGCGTCACCGCCAGCGTGGCGAGGCCTATCAGCACCAGGTCCGCCGTCTGCAGGCACTCGGCCATATAGCGCAGCAGGCCGGGGATGCCCATCTTCCCGAGGGGGAAGGGCTTGTAAAAGCAGATGGCGTCCTCTTCAAACAGCGCCCCGTTTTTGGGGCCGACCTTTTCATATCTGCCGCTCCGCCGGTCGAAGAAGCGGTAGCCCGAAAGCCCGGTGGGGATGAGCGCGACTATCGCGCCGTCGTCCCGCCTCACGCCGAGCATGGCGCCTATGGCGTCCTTGTACCAGCCCTTTTCCAGGCGCACCGTGCGGCGCATGACGCCGTAGGGGCGCATGAGATATTCGAGCTGTTCGTTTATGTCCGTGATGTTCCCGGGCGCCTCGCGGAGCTTTATGTGGTAAAACCTCAGGACGTCGCCGATGGCGTCGCTCGCCGCGCGGCGGTCGCCGCGGAGCGCGTCGGAAAACCTGCGGCCCGCGACCGCGCCGGCGATGTCGGCAAAGCTGTCGGCAAAGACCTCGTCGTCGCTGAGCTTGCGCTGCCTTATCTGCTCGTCAAACCAGCCCATCTCATCACCCCTGTTCGTTGGAAATAAGCCTGGTGTAGGCCCCGCCCAGCGCGTAGAGCTCCTCGTGCGTGCCGCGCTCCGTGACCTTGCCGTGGTCGAGGACGATTATCTCGTCGCAGTCCCGGATGGTGGAGAGCCTGTGCGCCACGACGATGCAGGTGATGCCCCTCTCGTTGATGGAGCGCACGACCTCGTACTCCGTCCTCGCGTCGAGCGCACTGGTGGCCTCGTCCAGGATGATGATGGTCGGGTCCTGCGCCAGCACGCGCGCTATCTCCAGGCGCTGCCTCTGGCCGCCGGAGAGGTCCTTGCCGCCCTCCGCGAGCCTGCAGTTGTAGCCGCCCTCGCGCTGCATGATGTCCTCGTGCAGGCTCGCGTCCCGCGCGGCCAGAATCATCTCGAAGTCCTCTATGGAGCTGTCCCACATCTTTATGTTGTTGGCGATGGTGTCTTCAAAGAGAATGATATCTTGATCCACAACGGCCAGGGAACCTGTAAAGACGCTGCGGTCTATCTCGTTTATCGGCTTGCCGTCGAAGAGTATCTCGCCGCTCCAGGGCTGGTAGAGGCCCGCGATGAGCTTGGCTATCGTGCTCTTGCCGCAGCCGGAGGCGCCGACAAGGGCCACGCGGCTGCCCGGTTTGAGCGTCAGGTCGAAGTCCTCGATGAGCGGCTCCGCGAGCCTGGAGTAGCCGAAGGTCACGCCGCGCATCACCACGCTGCCGGAGAGCTTGTCGTACTCCACGTCGTCGCGCAGCTGCGTCTCGGGCCCGTACACCGCGTCCTCGGGATACTGCATGACGTCCTCGACGCGCTCCATGTCCGTGCGCATCTCCTATATGGTCTGGCCCGCCGAGACCAGCGTCATCGCGGGCTCGCCGAACTCGGTCAGAAAGCCCTGAAAGGCCAGGATCATGCCCGCCGTGAACTCCCCGTTGATGGTCAGCCAGACGCCGGCCATCATGACCGCGCTGTTGGTGACGGACGAGACCAGCGAGGGCAGCGCGCCGAGGTACTGGCTGAGCTTCTCATAGCGCACCTTCTGCGTGTTCACGCTGGCCTGATAGCCGGCCCACCGCTCGAAAAAGCCGTTTTCCGCGCCGCTGGACTTGATGGTCTCTATCATCTCTATGCCCGCCACGGTGGCGCCCGCGAGCTTGCCCTCGTCGCGCTGCTGCACCCTGGTGATGTTGACGCGCTTTTTGGCTATCAGCCGCGAGAGGCTGAGATTGATGACTATGGACGCCACGCCCATGAGCGTGAGCAGTACGCTGTAACGGAACATCACGATGAGATAGAACAGCATCAGCGCCGCGTCTATGGCGAGTGGGGCGAGGACCTTGACCATGCTGCCGGCAATGGCGGCGTTGGCGTTCTGCCTCTGCTGGATGTCGCCCGCCATGCGCTGGGAGAAAAAGGCCATGGGCAGATGCAGCACCTTCCACATGAAGGAGGTGCTGCCCACTATGGCCAGCTTGCCGTTTATCCTCAGGGAGTATACGGCCCTTATCCACTCGACCACCAGCCTCACCGCGCCGAAGAGCACCAGCGCGAGGGTGAAGCCGCCCAGCCAGCCGACGTTCTCCCCGGTCAGCAGCCGGTCGAGGAAGATGTGCGAGAACACGCTGTATATTATCCCGATGAGCGAGGTGATGAAGGTGGTCAGCAGCATGAACGCCACGGCCGCGCCCGCGCCGTCCAGGCGCTTTCTGGCAAAGGCGAACACCGACTTCGGCTTGCCGCCCGGTTGGAAGTCCGCGCCCGGCTCGAACAGCAGGCATATGCCCGTGAAGGACTGGTCGAAGGTCTCCATAGACACGGCATAGCTGCCCTTCGCCGGGTCGTTGAGCAGGGCCTTGTCGCCCTTGAAGCCGTCGAGCACCACGAAGTGGTTGAAGTTCCAGTGTGTTATGCAGGGGAAGCTGCCCTGGCGGCGCAGCGTGTCGGGCTCGAAGCGGCAGCCCTTGGCGATCAGGCCGTAGCTCCGGGCGGCCCTGACCATGTTCCGGGCGTTCGAGCCGTCCCGGGAGACGCCGCAGTCCGCGCGCATCTGCTCCAGGGGCACCCACTTGCCGTAATATGCCAGCACCATGGCGAGGCAGGCGGCGCCGCACTCCAGCGCCTCCATCTGCATGATGACGGGGACCCTGACGCAGCCCGCCTGCACGGGCCGCTTAACTTTTCTTGCAGTCTGTCCCATGCGCCGCCTCAGTTCCACAGGAAGGACAGCGGGGCTATGCTGTCCACGACGATCTCGGCCTCGTACACCCCGTCGCCCACGGAGCCGCTCAGCTCCGAGACGTAGACATACTGTCCGGCGTCAAAGCCCGCCTCCGGGGCGTCGGCGCCGAGCTGCACCGCCTCGGAGGACACGCTCACGAGGCTCAGCTCCTCCCCGCCGACGCGGACCGGCATGCCGGCCCCGACCTCGGCGCCGTAGGCCGTGTCATAGCAGCAGACGGCCGCGCCGTCCCGGCTTATGACCACAGCGGGGACGGTGGTCTTCAGCCTTCCCAGTATGCCCCAGACAAAGGCTCCGGCGAGCAGGATCAGCACCGCCGCGAGCACCGCCCAGATCCCGGGCGACGAGACCTTGACATAGTCGTTTAGCTGCTCCGGCGAGGAGACTCTCTCAATGCTTTTTTTCCTGAAGAGGTCGCTGCTCATATCTCATCCTCCCAATGCCGACGGAGTGTTGGAAAAGCGAATAATTATTACTTAATATAACATCTGCACACCTTTTTCAATCAAGTATTATTCCGCTCGCAAGCAGCTCCGAAGGCCGCCTGGGCCGGGCCCGAAGAGGCAGAGAGCCGGAGCGGCGCAGCATGTGCTGCG
>ERZ1106963.3030-NODE-3030-length-15092-cov-3.196515_pt1 | contig 15092 bp, 10 predicted proteins | sample MGYA00403681_ERZ1106963 | MGnify/ENA primary metagenome ERZ1106963 (study PRJEB35170, sample SAMEA104062407) | human gut metagenome | biome: human gut; feature: human-associated habitat; material: faeces | place: Denmark | collected 2012-05-03 ...
GAAATAAACTGGTCTCCAGTTAGGATTAAGCCCTCATAGACTGTAACATCTGGATTTGCCTCATGGCTGCAGGAAACAGCCAGATCATGGAGCAGTTTGTCAGAGGTAAATACCTTTCCAGTACCTGGAACATCACCTGGCTTATAGCCAAGATCTGTAACGTCGAGATCATGCTGGATCACCTCAGTGGAGACAACAATATCGCCAATATTGATGCGGGAATCTAAGGATCCGGCAGCACCTGTGTTTACAATCATCTTCACATCAAACAGATCAATTAACATCTGTGTGCAGGCTGCTGCATTCACCTTTCCGATTCCGGCCTTTACGATAACAACAGGATACTCATGGATGGTACCGCAAAAGAAAGACAGTCCAGCCTTTTTGACGGTCTTTTCAAGTGAAAGATGCTCAAGCAAAAGATCAATTTCCTGCTGCTCGGCACCGATAATACCAAGTGTTTTCTTCATAAAAGTATCTTAAAACCACCTTTCTTGACAATTAGAGTCAGACACGGATAAACTGGAGTTTCGTGAACTGACCTCAGGGGAGATTGCGCCCCTGATAAGATACAGTATATCAGTACAATTCGAAGATTGCAAGTATCAGATGATGAATGACTCGGTCATTGAATGGACGAGGATTAAAGCGCCTGTGTTCTAAATCATGCCCAAGAATCTTCTAGTAGAAAGTCGCGAATATTGCGGTGCTTGATTCCATTTCTGCTCATATCAAATTCATCGAGAGATACGACATACTTTGGAAAATTGTCTCGAATGTTATCATACACGCCAAATTCACGCTGAATGGTTTCGGGTGATGCGAGTAGGTAGGTTACTTGAATATAGATGAGCTCTCCACGCTTGTCACATACGAAATCGACTTCTTTGTTTCCCTCTTTTCCAACTGTGACGGTGTAGCCACGGCGCAGTAGTTCCATGTAAATGATATTTTCAAGAATTAGATTGATATCGCGCATGTTGCCGCCGAAGACGGCTTCTCGAATACCGTGATCTGCGATATAATACTTTTCATTTGAAGATAAAAGCTGTTTTCCTTGAAGATCCTGACGTTTTACCTGATAAAATAGGTAGGCATCACAACAATATTTTAAATAATTGAGAATGGTATCTGCAGAGACAGAACGTTTCTCATTTTTTAAGAATTTCACCAAAGAGGAAGCAGAAAATGGTGTCCCTATGTTTGACATAATATAAGCTGTGATTCGCTCTAGCAGATCAACATCGCGAACCTTGTTTCTTTTGACAATATCTTTTAACTGAACTGAGTTAAAAAGATCTGTTAAATATTGAATGGATGGTTCCTCGGCATAACGAAGGTTAGACAAGTATGGCATACCACCCGATACAAGATATTTTTGAAAACAGCTTGAAATTGATTCATCTGGTGCAGTGAGATGGTACAATTCAAGAAATTCTGCAAATGAAAAAGGATAAATAATAAATTCAACATATCGGCCACCAAGATAGGTAGCAAGTTCGCCGGACAACAGTTTGGCATTCGAACCTGTAATGTAAACGTCGCAGTCAAGCGTGATTCGTAGAGAATTAATGCATTTTTCCCAATCTGTTACTTCTTGAATTTCATCAAAGAAAAGGTAGACTTTTCCATCAATGGAAGAAGCAAGCTTTGTGATTTCATCATGCAGAGCCTGTGCAGTTTGCAGGTAGGTGTATCTCATATCCTCAAAGTTAATTGAGATAAATTGGGACGAATCAACACCGGATGCTTTTAATTCGTCTTTTATTAGTTCTAGCATAACGGATTTTCCACAGCGACGGATACCAGTCATAACCTTGACTAAATCGCTTCCGATAAATGGTCGGATGCGTTTCATATATAATTCACGTTTAATCATAAAAGAGGCTCCTTTCATATAATAGTGAGTATATCATATCACTAGTATACTAGATAAAACAAGCAAATATTACAATTTTATCTAGTATAAAAGATAAAATTGGATATATTAGGGATTTTATCGAGTATAAAAGATGAAAAATGATTTGAAACCAAATTATAATATAAAGATCAAACTTATCCATCTAGGAACAACGATTTGGGCTTGCGGTAAGATAGCATTTGTATTATAGTAGTGAAAAAAGTGCCAGACTCGAGTTGACGTATCGGAAAGGGTTCGTTAAGTGAGCTGTCATGAAAAATAGAGTTGAAGTTTGGAGGAAAATGGTAGTGAATATTAAACTAGTAAAGCTGACTGCTGAATATAAGAAGCAGCTGACAGATATGATGGATGAGTGGCTGGCAGTCGAAAAGGACTTCTCTCCATATGCAATTCGAAAGAATGATTACCATGATTTTGAGTACTATTTGGAAAATCTGGAGACAAAAGAAGGTGAAAAGCCTGGTCTTGTGCCGGACTCTGTCTATTTTTGTTTGGATATCGACCGCAATATTTTTGTCGGTGCTGTGAATATTCGCCATTATTTAAACGAAAGTCTTTATAAGAGTGGTGGGCATATTGGCGATGGGATTCGTCCGAGTGAGAGAAGAAAAGGTTATGCGACAGCGATGATTGGTCTGGCTCTTGAAAAATGCAAAGAACTTGGCATTAACAAGGTGCTAATGACCTGCGATAAGACCAATATTGGATCAGCAAAATCAATTACGAATAACGGTGGTGTATTGGAGTCTGAGTTTGAAGAAGACGGTGTGGTGGAGCAGAGATATTGGATTACGCTGGTTTCAATTTGAATTGCGAAGGTGTCAGATGCAAAGGATTTGCCAGATATGCAAGTCTAGCTGTGGAAGATGAACATTTGACGAGATGATCGGCACGAATAGCTTTATCATATATTAAGGAAAGGAAAACAGAATGCAGTATCGAAAGGATAGAAAAGGCAATGACATCTCTTTACTAGGATTTGGATGTATGCGATTTGAGGGAAGTGGAACAGGAGAATATTTTCAAAAGGCAAATGATCAGGTTATGGAGGCCATCAGACAGGGTATAAACTACTTTGATACTGCATATGTCTATAAAAATAATGAAAAAGTGCTTGGCCGCATTCTGGTTGAGAACAATTGCAGAGATCAGATCTATATCGCAACGAAGCTTCCGCAGTATATGGTGAGATCAGTTGCGCAGGCAGAAAAAATCTTTAATCAGGAGCTGGAACTTTTGCAGACTGATCATATTGATTATTATCTGATGCATATGCTGAATGATTTGGCTTCTTGGAACCGCTTAAAAGCGATGGGGCTTGAGGATTGGATCAAGGAGAAAATGGACAGCGGAAAGATTCGAAATATCGGGTTTTCCTATCACGGCAATACCGAGAATTTTAAGCCAGTTGTAGATGTATTTGATTGGGATTTTTGTCAGATTCAGTATAACTATTTGGATGAAAACATTCAGGCCGGAAAAAAGGGTCTTTTATACGCGGCAGAAAAAGGACTTCCAGTGATTATCATGGAGCCTCTTCGCGGAGGTCGCCTTGTTGGAATGCTTCCAGAGACAGCAAAAAAGCGCATTGCAAAGTCTGATGTAAATGAGTCAGCTGCTTCGCTTGCACTTCGATGGCTTTACGATCAGCCGCAGGTAACATGTGTGTTATCTGGCATGAATTCAATGGAGATGGTAAATGAGAATTGTAAAACTGCATCACTGGCATTGCCAGGTTGCCTGACCGATGATGAAAGACAGCTGATTGAGGATGTGAAAAACGATATCAAAAATAGTGTAAAGGTAGGTTGTACAGGATGCAATTATTGCTGCCCATGTCCGAAGGGAGTAGATATTCCAGCTGTTTTTCAGTGCTATAATCAGCTGTCAGAGGACAGTCATGCGCGCTGGCGCTATATTCAGATGACGACATTTAGAAAAGAGACAACAAATGCTGCAAAATGTGTTGGCTGTGGTGCCTGTACAAAGAAATGTCCTCAGCATCTGGATATACCGCAGTTATTGAAGGAAGCTAAAAAGGAACTTGAGACTCCGATGTTTAAGATTATAAATTGGGGAACGCATTTTTTCCATTTTTATTAAGATATATATAATTAGAAAAAACGACACACTAGCGTGCCGTTTTTTTTGTGTCTTGATCAATCTCGTTATCTTTGTACATCAAAGCTCTGGTTCATAAGTCTCTGGATACTCTCAACATCAGTGATATTTGTATCGCCATGGATGGAGTGTTTCATAACAGAGGAAGCAACGGCAAAGTTGACAACGTCTCTTGGCTTATAATTGTTCATGAGAGCATAAATAAGGCCGGATGAGAAGGCATCGCCGCCGCCTACACGGTCAAGAATCTGGAAGCGGAAAAGCTTGCTTTCGTATGTCTGTCCATTATAATACAGATAAGCCTTTAAAGAGTTTTCGCTGCTTGAGTGGGTGTAGCGAACATGTCTTGCAATTGCTTTGAAATGATAGCGGTCTGCCATTGCCTGGAAGATGCGGTCTTGCTCCTCGTAATCAGGCTGCATGGACATGCCATCCTTTAAATCATGGCCATTTTCATCCTGCAGATGAAGTGGTTCAATACCAATAAGTACATCGACATATGGAAGGTAGCGGCTGATGATATCTCTTGCCTCGTCGAAGCTCCACAGCATACTGCGGTAATTGCAGTCAAAGCTGATTGTCATGCCGAGCTGTCTTGCAGCGTAGATTGCAGCTTCGATTAAGATTTGGCAGCTGTTAGAAAGTGCCGGTGTGATTCCGCTTAAGTGAAGCCAGTCATAGCCTTCAAGCAAAGCCTTAAAGTCAACAGTAGTATAGTCATATTCTGCAAAGGCGGAATGCTTGCGGTCATAAATTACTTTAGAGGAACGCACACCGATTCCTTCCTCAAGGAAATAAACGCCCATGCGCTCGCCGCCGAAGATAATAGGGGATGTATGTACATCATTTGCCTTTAAAGAGCGGACTGCGCTTCGTCCGATATCATTGTCCGGAAGGACAGTAAATACAGTAGTATCAACGCCAAGGTTTGCTAAGGAGACAGCAACATTTGCCTCAGCACCGCCAAAATTGACAACGTAAGAGCTGGTAGTGCGGATCTTCTCATAATCCGGAGGGGAAAGACGCATTAAAAGTTCGCCGATTGTGATAAACTTCATGATTTTTGATTCCTTTCTTTCACTATTAGAGAACGTTTCACTATTACTGTCATTATAGCTAATCTGTAAGAAAATTACAAGTAAAATTAAAATAGTATCAGGTTGCAAAATCTTTTATAGTAAACTATAATGGAATTTAAGTTAGGTTTTTGCCTGGCTTAGATACGCACAAGACAGCATGGAGGTACATACAGTATGGTTCAATTATTTGAAAGTGGTGCATACCTGATTGACGGAAAAGAGCTGATCGCAGACAATGCAGATGCGGCAGTGCAAGTAGCGGCAAAGACAGGCCGTACAATTTCAAAAGAGGAAGCGGCAAAGCAGACGATGGCATATAAGATTCTGCAGGCGCATAACACATCAGGGGACGACGAGCATTTAAAAGTGAAGTTTGATCGTCTTACTTCACATGACATTACCTTTGTTGGAATTATCCAGACAGCAAGAGCCAGCGGACTTGAAAAATTTCCAGTTCCGTATGTTTTAACTAACTGCCATAACAGTCTTTGTGCGGTAGGCGGAACCATCAACGAGGATGACCATATGTTTGGCCTTTCCTGTGCACAAAAATACGGCGGTGTCTATGTACCTCCGCATTTAGCAGTTATTCATCAGTATGCAAGAGAAATGCTTGCAGGCTGTGGCAAGATGATACTTGGTTCAGATAGCCATACACGCTATGGTGCACTTGGAACAATGGCATGTGGTGAGGGAGGACCAGAGCTTGTAAAGCAGCTTCTTGGCCGTACTTACGATATTGATATGCCTCAGGTTGTTGCAATTTATCTGACAGGAAAGCCTGTAAAGGGTGTTGGCCCGCAGGATATCGCATTGGCAATCATCAAGGCTGTATTTGCAAACGGCTATGTAAAAAATAAGGTAATGGAGTTTATCGGACCTGGTGTTGACAATCTGTCTGTTGATTACCGTATAGGTGTCGATGTTATGACTACTGAGACTACATGTCTTTCATCTATCTGGAAGACAGATGAGAAGGTACAGGATTTCTATGAGATACACAGACGTCCAGAGGAGTATAGAGAGTTAAATCCGGGAGAAGTGGCATATTACGACGGTGTTGTATGTGTTGATCTGTCAGCAGTTCGTCCGATGATCGCAATGCCATTCCACCCAAGCAATGCATATACGATTGATGAGCTGAATGCTAATCTTGATGATATTCTGGCCGATGTAGAGAAGCGTGCAGCAGTGAGTCTTGGAAATAAAGTTCCATTTACGCTGCGTGACAAGGTAAGAGACGGCAAGATGTATGTTGATCAGGGTGTTATCGCAGGATGTGCAGGTGGTGGTTTTGAAAATCTGTGTGATGTTGCCGACATGTTAGATGGACAGAGCATTGGTGACGGACGTTTCTCATTAAGTGTATATCCGGCATCTCAGCCTGTTTACATGGAATTAATTAGAAACGGCAGCATTGCAAAGATCATGGAAACTGGCGCAACTGTTAGAACCGCATTCTGTGGACCATGCTTTGGTGCAGGTGATGTTCCGGCAAATAATGCATTTTCAATTCGTCACTCAACAAGAAACTTCCCGAATCGTGAGGGTTCAAAGGTCAACAACGGACAGATCGCATCAGTTGCACTTATGGATGCACGTTCAATTGCAGCGACAGCACTTAATAAGGGCCGACTGACAGCAGCAACTGATATTGATGTGAACTTTACAAAGCCAAAGTACTATTTTGACAGTCATATCTACGAGAAGCGTGTTTATAATGGTGTAGGAAAGGCAGATCCATCTGTAGAAATTCAGTTTGGACCAAATATCAAGGATTGGCCGTCAATGGTACCGCTGACCGATAATATCTTATTAAAGGTTGTATCTGAGATCCACGATCCTGTAACGACAACGGATGAACTGATTCCGTCTGGTGAAACATCATCATTCCGTTCTAATCCGCTTGGTCTTGCTGAGTTTACGCTCTCCAGAAAGGATCCGGAGTATGTTGGACGTGCTAAAAAGGTTCGTGCAGCAGAAGAAGCACGTGAGGATGGAAAGTGTCCATGTCAGGCAGATGATGAGGTAGCAGCTGCATTTAATGAGATTCATAAGCTGTTCCCAGATGTAAAGGCAAGCGAGACGGAGATTGGCTCTGTAATTTATGCAGTAAAGCCGGGAGATGGTTCTGCGAGAGAGCAGGCAGCATCATGCCAGCGCGTACTTGGAGGTCTTGCTAATATTGCACAGGAGTATGCAACAAAGCGTTATCGTTCGAATTTGATTAACTGGGGTATGATTCCATTTATCTTCGAGCCAGAGAAGCTTCCATTTGCAAATCTGGATTATATTTTTGTGCCAGGTATTCGCGATGCTGTTAAGGAAAAGCAGCCGAAGGTAACAGCTTATGCTGTCAAGGATAACGCACTTGAGAGCTTTGAGCTTGAGATTAAGCCGCTTACAGATGATGAGAGACAGATTATTCTTGATGGCTGCCTGATCAACTACTATAAAAGTCATTAAAATCTGATACTATTCAGATAAGTTTAAGCAGCGGTTTTTCAGCGCAGAGATATGTGCTGGAAAATCGCTGCCTTTTTACAAAATCGAAACTTATAATTGGGAGGAATGACGATGGAGCGTGTTAATTTACAGGAAGGCTGGCGTTTTGCCAAGGCAAACAGCGATGAGTGGACACCAGTGAGTGTGCCAGGAACAGTTTTGTCTGGTCTTTTAGAGGCAGGCAAAATGCAGGATCCGTATTATCGTGAAAATGAATATGAAGCAAGAGAGCTTCTGGCAAAGGATTATGTCTTTGAAACTGATTTTTGTATTTCAGAGGAGCAATTAAATAAGAAGCACTGCGTATTAGTCTGCGAGGGACTTGATACATTGGCTGATGTTTACGTAAATGAGAAGCTAGTCGGAAAGGCTGATAATATGCATCGCACATGGCGCTTTGACTGCAAGGACGCATTGCAAAAGGAAAATCATCTTCGCATTTACTTTCATTCAGCACTGACTTACATTCGTGAGCATGAGGCAACACCGGGAAAGGAGATTACATATGAGCCAACAGGTGGTATTTTAGGCAATCAGTATATTAGAAAGGCACATTCTATGTTTGGCTGGGACTGGGGCGCACAGCTGCCAGATATAGGCATCTGGAGAGATTTATATCTGGAGTGTTATAATGCAGGCCGCATTGAGGATGTGGTAATTCGTCAGAAGCACACATGGAAAGAGCGCCCTCAGATGGGTGAGCTGTCTCAAGAGGAATATATTGAGGCAGTTGAGCAGTCTAATACAGTTTCTCTTAGTGTGGAGGTGAAGCCTGAACAGGATACAAATTTAGAGAATACAAAAGTAATAGTCACATTGACAGATCCAAAAGGCGTGCAGCTAGAGCAAATCGTTTTGCCGACAATAAAAGAAGCAGTCTGTGCAGAAATTTTGGTAGCGCAGCCAAAGCTTTGGTGGTGCAATGGGCTTGGGGATCAGCCACTGTATAAGGTGCAGGTATCTTTGGTGGATAACAATCAGTTCGTGCTTGATTCAAAGGAATATTCTATTGGTCTTCGTGAACTTACAGTCAGCACAAAGAAGGATGAGTGGGGAAATGAATTTGCATTTGTAATAAATGGTATTCATATTTTCTCAATGGGAGCTGATTATATTCCAGAGGACTGCATCTATCCATGGATCACGAAGGAGCGCATAGAGGCATTGATCCGATCTTCTGTAAAAGCTAATTATAACATGCTTCGTGTATGGGGCGGCGGTTATTATCCATCTGATACATTTTATGATTTGTGTGATCAGTATGGTTTGATTGTATGGCAGGATCTGATGTATGCATGCAATGTCTATGACTTTACAGAAGAGTTTGAAAAGAATATTTGTCAGGAAACAGTAGATAATGTGCGCCGTCTGCGTCACCATGCAAGTCTGGGACTATGGTGCGGAAATAATGAACTAGAGTCTGCATGGGATCATTGGGGTATTTCAGAGACACATAGTCCGCTGCTCAAGGGAGATTATATAAAGCAGTTTGAATACGTGCTTCCGAAGGTAACAAAGGCAGAGGATCAAGCAACATTTTATTGGCCATCATCACCATCATCAGGCGGATGTCTTGATAATCCAGACGATCATGACAGAGGAGACTGCCATTACTGGGATGTATGGCATGGCATGAAGCCATTTTCAGATTATCGCAGTCATTATTTCCGTTTCTGCTCTGAGTTTGGATTTCAGTCCTTCCCGGAAAGAAAGACAATTGATACATTTGCTCTGCCGCAGGACTGCAATATTTTTTCACCAGTTATGGAGAGTCATCAGAAAAACGGTACAGCAAACGGAAAGATTTTATATTATATTTCCGAGAATTTCCGTTATCCAAAGGACTTTGACAGTTTAGTATATGTAAGTCAGGTGCTTCAGGGTATTGCAATTAAGGCAGGAGTAGATCACTGGAGAGCAAACAGAGGACGCTGCATGGGTGCACTGTATTGGCAGTTAAATGATAACTGGCCAGTGGCATCATGGGCAAGTATCGACTATTTTGGACGATGGAAGGCACTTCATTACATGGCAGCCCGTTTCTTTGCACCAAAGGCCGGTTATATTTATACAGAGGGAACAAAGGCAGTTATCAGTGCAGCAAATGAGACACTTGAGAATCAGTCACTGACCGTAACAGTGCGCATCAGGGATGTGGAGCTTAATGTATTATTTGAGGAAACTGTGGAGACGACAGTAAAGGCACAAAGCAGTATTCATGTGCTGGAGCGAGATTTTGCAGATGTGATCGGATCAAAGAAGCGCCGCGTGTTTGCAGAGGCAGTTTATACATGGCAGGACGGCACGACAAGTACTGAGGCAGAAAGCTTTGTTCCATATAAGCATATGGATCTTTTGCAGCCGCAGATCGAGACTTCTGTAACAGAAAAGGATGGCACTATTGAAATACAGATAAGTGCAGACTGTTTTGCACCGTTTGTATGGTTAGAAATAGAAGATGATGTTATTTTCTCCGATAATTGTTTTGACTTAACATCGGAAGAGACAAAAACAATCTGCATACGAAAGGAAGATGTTCTGTCAGGAAAGGTGCTTAGCGCAGATAATGTGCGAAAAACACTCAAGATAAGAAGCCTTCGTGATACATATGAGCAGTAATAGCCATAAGTTGTAATGGAAAAACAACTTGAAAAATAATCCATATCATGCTATTCTGATGTAAGAAAGAATTGGAAAGGTGAAGGTCGAAAAATCTATGGGGAAGATAAAAGAGCGGTTTTTACAATGCAAAAAGAACCAGGGCGGTTTTACTCTGGTTGAGATGATCGTCGTGCTGGTTATCATTGCAATTTTGGCGTCTTTGATGTTAGGTGCACTGAATGGCTACATAGACAAGGCAAAGGAAAAGGAAGTGCTTGCTGACTGCAGAAGTGTAGTATTAGCGGCTAATACAGTTGGATCTGAGGTTTATTCAGGAAAGACGGCGTATCGTCCGCGTACACAGGTGCAGGAGCTTTCAGGCGTAAAGCAAAATCCAGATGTTGGTTCTGATACAGGCTGTGTAGTTGAGTATGATTCTCAGTGCAATGTCATAGGTGTTGCATGTTGGACGGGTGATATTACAGCTCAGTACCTGGCACCGAATACAGCGTATAATTCATCTGCTACGGCAAAGATGGAAATCATTGATAAGGGTGCAATTGTTGTATCAGACAATTGGTCTTCTTTAAATGAGCATGCAAAGGATGTAGATGAAAACGATCAGGATTTTACGATTGATTAAGTCAGGAGGAGCAAAATGAGATCATTTGCAGAGAAATTAAAGAAAGCTAAGGAAAACAAAAAGGGTTTTACACTTGTTGAAATTATCGTAGTGCTTGTTATTATCGGTATTTTGGCATCTCTGATGTTAGGTGCATTAAATGGCTATATCGACAAGGCAAAGGAAAAGACACTGACAGCAAACACAAGAAGCATTTATCTGGCAGCTCAGACAGTAGCGAGCGAACAGTATGCAAACGGCAATACTACAGATATCCTTTCAGACGATAAGAATCTTGCAGATGTAGATTCGCTTTCTGGCGGTCTTTTGACGCAGTATGGAAGTGGAAACTATGCAATTACAGTTGAGGCTGGAAAGGTTATTTCTGTCAGTGTAACCGACAGCGGAATAAAAAAGACCTGCACGATTACAGATGGAACGATCAAAATCGAGTAAGTGGCAAAATGACATGGATTGAATTGATATACAGCCTTCCCTTCATACTGATGGGGGGCTGTATATTTTCATTTGCGGATGTTGTGGCAGACAGACTTCCGAGAAAAATCTCGTTTGTAAAGGGAAGATCATATTGTCCATCTTGTGATCATACACTTGCCTGGTATGATATGATTCCGGTAGTCAGCTGGCTGCTTCTTAGAGGAAAATGCCGACAGTGCAGGTGTCGGATTCCGGCTAGATATCCAGTTACGGAAGCAATGGGAATGGCAGCCGCAGAGATTAGTTTATTATGTTTTGGAGGTTGGAATGGCTACTGGCATGAGATTAACCTTTGTGTTGTGACTGTCTTTTCTTTGCTGACACTTTTATTAATCATTGCGCAGATTGATCAGCAGACAATGGAGATTCCAAATGGTCTTGTTATTGCCTGTATAGTGCCAGCGGCGATGGCTGTATTTGCATTTCCAGATGTCACATTAACAGAACGGCTGATTGGATTTTTTTCAGTCAGTCTGCCGCTATTTGCGATAACGCTTGCTGTGCCTGGAGCATTTGGCGGCGGAGATATTAAGCTGATGGCGGTGATCGGATTTTTTCTTGGCTGGAAAATGAGTCTGACTGCGTTTATGCTTGCCGTATTTTCAGGAGGTATTTATGGAATCGGACTTCTCTTGTCAAAGAAAAAGGGTGCAAAAGAGCATTTTGCATTTGGCCCGTTTTTGTGCGCAGGGACAGCGCTGACTTTATTTGTGGGAGAATGGCTGCTTTCCTGGTATCTATCCATAATTTTTTAAAAGGGGGGACTTATGCCAAAGTATCAATATACGGCGAAGGATGTCGCAGGAAAGAAGAAAAAAGGACAGCTTATGGCAGCTGATGAGGCTGCACTTTACGAGCTTTTAAGGGGAGAAAATCTGTTTTTGATTTCCTGCCGTCTGGCACAAAAGGAGAAAAAAAATACATACCGTCTTACTCCAAGGCAGCTTTCTGAGTTCTGTAGGCAGCTTGGAACTTTGCTTGGCGCAGGTGTTCCGCTTGTGAGGGCTCTTAATCTGATGCAGGCAGAGGAGACGATTAAGCCAAAACAAAAGGCAATATATGAAAACATGATTCGAAGTGTCCGCCGTGGAAATTCATTTGCTGATACGATGAAGGATCAGGGAGATGCCTTTCCAGAGCTGCTCATAAATATGTTTCGCGCAGCACAGGAGTCAGGCCGTATGGATCAGACAGCACTTAGAATGGCAGAGCATTATCAAAAGGAGTATCGTTTAAGTGCAAAGATTAAGAGCGCTACGCTGTATCCAAAGATTTTGTGCGGAGTAATTGTTGTGGTTGTCATGATTTTATTTTGCTATATTATGCCAAAATTTATGGATGTGTTTGCTAATTTGGAGCTGCCAGCTGTGACAGTGGCATTGATGGCTGCATCTGGTTTTATGCAGAGAAATTGGCTGTGGGTATTGTTTGGCATTGCTGTTTTATATGTGATTGCAAAAGCAGTGTTGGAGCTTCCAAAGATTCGTTTAGAGGTGGATCGAATTAAGTTAAAGATTCCTAAAATTGGCATTTTGATTCAGACGATTTATACAGCGCGTTTTGCAAGAACACTTTGTTCTCTTTACACAAGCGGTCTGCCTATTGTGACAGCGCTTCAGGTGAGCAAAGATACGATTGGAAATAGTTATCTGGAATCTCAATTTGATGAAACAATTGCTATGGTGAGGCGTGGAGAGTCCTTGTCAGATGCTCTGGCACATATTGATGGCTTTCATAAAAAGCTGGCAGGAAATGTAGCTATTGGTGAGGAGACAGGAAGTCTTGATACCATGCTTATCTCAGCGGCTGACAATTTTGAGTATGAATCTGAGCAGGCAATATCACGTCTGATTAGCTTTTTGGAACCGGCAATGATTATTGTGATGGCAGTAATTGTCGGAATGATTATGATTGCTGTGATGCTTCCGTTGTTAAATATGTATGCAGAGATTGAGGCAAGTGGAACGATGTAAGGAGAAAAGAGGATGGAGCTTTCAGTATATATTTCAAATGAACGAATAGAAATCGTGGCCGGAACAGGGTCAAAATCAAAGGCAAAGATTAAAAAAGTATATAGTCTGGCAGTCCCAGAGGGGACGATTATGAATGGTATCATTACAGGAGAACAGCGATTACAGGAGAGACTTGAACAGATTTGGAATCGTTATTCACTTCCAAGAAAAGGAATTTGCCTTGTAATTGATTCAGGAAAGATTATGACAAAAATGCTTGAAGTTCCTTATATGAAGGATAAGGAGCTGATTTCCTGTATTAATAAGGAGTTTGCAGACGGAGAGAAGACTGATCTTGTAACTGATTATTTCCCGTTCCCAAAGAATAGTCCATATGAGATGAATCATATTTTTTGCGCAGCATTGGAAAAAAGTGTAATTGAAAGCTATTTATCCTTGTTTTCTGATCTTAAGCTGAAGGTAAAACGAATCAGCATTGGTCTTGGATGTCTTTTAAGAGCAGTGACGGCAACAGGAATGTTTGCCTATGAGACATGCGTGTTTATGCTGGTACAGGGAAGCACTACGATCAGTGTATTATTTGAAAATGGAAATTATATTTACAGCCGCAGAAACCGTATGTTAAATGATCAGGGAAGCGCTGAATGGATCGAGGAATTGGGACAGATCGCAGACGGAATACGTCAGTTTTACAGACAGCGTCACAGCAGCTATACACTAGACAGTATATATCTGGCTGGTATAGCAGGAGGCAGTGATGACGTGGTAAAAGAGCTTGATACATATATGCAGGAATATGGCATCAGGGCGAAGGCACCAGGTATGATTCAAGGAATTTCGTTTGTAAAAACAGCAGTAAGTGATCACGGAGAAATTAATGCAGAGCCGGCATCTTACATTTATGGAATCGGAAATCTGCTTTTGTAAAAGCTGCGAAAGGTGGAGAAAATGGAGAAGCATCAGACAGAAAAGATAAGAAAGATAAAAGCGATTCCGGATCGAAGGATTGATTTTTACTATCGGCTGTTAAATGGTCCAGAGCAGTTAAAAAGAAGAAAGAAGCAAAGAATAACAGCGGCACTTGTGATAGCAGCATTTCTGGCAGCCGGACATGTGCTTGGTGTTTTAAAGCATAGTGAAAAAGAATATCAAAAAACAATTGCTGAGCTGGAAGCGTTTTTAGAGGATGAAACGAATCAGGCAGCTGATAAGAGTGCACAAAAGCTTGGAGATCAGGTGGAAAAGCAGTAGAAAAAGCAACCTGTTTTCCAGATGGAATATGAACTAAACGGATCACCTTTTCAACCAACTCTTGCAAATTGAACAGAATGGGATGCAGCAGTGTCGCACTACCGTCGGCACTCACCATATTTTTCAGTTTCTCCAGATAAGCGGAAAGATTGTCCAGCTCAAACAAGGCGTCCTGGACAATACCGTCGCAGGCAGCCTCATCCGTGCGCATCTCTTTATCATTCAAGAAAGAGACACACATTTTCAAAGTCTGTACCGGACGTCTCAATTCATGAATCATCGTATGAACAAAACTTTCACGCATTTCGCCAAGCTTATACTGTTTAAGTATCGTATTAATTTGCAAACCCAAGCAGGAAAGCAGCAACAGGATCAGAAACAGACTCAAAATCAGTTGTCCCACCATCCGCTTCAGAAGAGGGTTTATCGGGAAACCGACTTCTATCATCACCCCTTTCCGCTCCAACGGAGCATACCGGTATTTAACTCCCAAGCAAGGCGGAAACAGATGTTCCGGTAAA
>ERZ1106963.3044-NODE-3044-length-15042-cov-7.848936_pt1 | contig 15042 bp, 11 predicted proteins | sample MGYA00403681_ERZ1106963 | MGnify/ENA primary metagenome ERZ1106963 (study PRJEB35170, sample SAMEA104062407) | human gut metagenome | biome: human gut; feature: human-associated habitat; material: faeces | place: Denmark | collected 2012-05-03 ...
TTTTTGAGTGCCCGCTGATTCCGGAGGACGAGATGGCCGACGTGACAAAGCAGCTGCTTGCCTGCGGGGCGGACATTGTGGAGATGAACACCATCCGCAAGCGGCTGTCCGGTGTGAAGGGCGGAAGGTTTGCCGAGCTCGCGAGTCCCGCGAAGGTCTTTGCCATCGTTCTTTCCGATATTTTAGGAGACCCTCTCGACATGATCGCCTCGGGTCCTGCGTACCCGGACAGCTCGACGTGTGAGGATGCGATGCGGATCGTAGAAAAATACGGCCTGCGCCTGTCGGATAGCGCGCGTGCACTTTTGCAGAAGGAAACGCCGAAGACGCTTTCGAACGTGGAAACGCAGATCACGGGCTCGGTGCGCGAGCTCTGCGCGGCGGCAGAAAAAGAGGCGTCCACGCTTGGCTATACCTGCACGCTGCTGACGGACTGCCTGTGCTGCCAGGCGCGCGAGGCCGGAAGCTTTTTGGCCAGTATCGCGAAGACGCACGCGGGCACGGAGAAATCCCTTGCATTTTTAGCGGGCGGCGAGACGGTTGTGAAGCTGACAGGCAAGGGGCTTGGCGGACGCAATCAGGAACTGGCGCTTGCTGCCGCACCCGGCATTTCGGGCCTACGCGATACCGCTGTTTTCTCCTTTGGCTCGGACGGCACCGACGGCCCCACCGACGCGGCGGGCGGCATTGTCGACGGAGAGACGGAAGAAAAGCTCCGCGCGCTCGGCATCCGCACGGCGGATGTGTTACAGGAGAACGATTCGTATCACGCGCTCGAAAAGGTCGGCGGCCTCATCGTCACCGGCGCAACCGGCACAAACGTCAACGACCTTGCCATGGTGCTCATTCGCCGGTAATTTTGTGCGTATGCCCTTCAGCACATCCCGATATGCCGGGGAGCTAAAAGAGTGCTGCTTGCCATGAAAAAAACGCCATCCATCCGGATGGCGTTTTTTGTATACCGCAGTCATATTCGTAGGGGCGGACGACCCTGTCCGCCCGGCAAAAAGCACTTTTGAAACGCGAAAATCTTCGGCGAATTCGATGGTACCCAGGGGCGGACAGAGTCGTCCGCCCTTACGCCAAATTGACGCATTACTTCTTGATCGAAAGCTCCAGCATTTCGAGCGCGGGGCGGAGCTGGTTATAGAACTCGAGTCCCGTTCTTGCGGCGGGGACGCGTGTGACGTACCACTCGCAGGGCTCCATCTCCGTATCGCCCAAGCGGCGGGCGAGTTCCGGGCCCATGCCGATGGCCATTGCGTAGGGAAGGAGCTTGTAAAAATACTGGCCGTCGCGCGAGAGGAGCATTTCCATGTGCCGCGCGGAAAGCTTCTCTAAGCCCTTGCGGAAGCCAAGGCTCTGCGAGATGAGCTGCGTGCCGAGCTCCGTGCGCCGTCCGCCGTGGAGCGTGAGATAGCCGCACAGAAAGCTCATCCCTGTCGCGACCAGCATCGGAAGGCCACTCCCGGAGAGCTGCGAGGCAACCAATAACACGAGCGCGCAGGCCGCAGATAAGACCATTCCCGGGATATTTCCCAGATAGAAAAACCGCCAGATGCGCGCCGTGAGCAGACTCAGAAACGCGCCCGCAATCAGGCACAGCGCCAGAACCAGTCCCCGCGCGGGCATGGTGGGAAGGATCTGGCTCATCGTAGCAAGCGACGCAACGCCCATCGCGAGCGCGCAGAGCGCCTTCATGATACGCGGATTGCCGCTCGTGCGCGCGTAGAGCCGCTTGTCCCAGTACCGCTCGATGGCGCGCATGGCCTGCTGGGCTGTCTTTTTATAAGGAAGGCTCGCGCCGTCGCAGATTTCCCCCCGGGCAAAAAGCGCTGAGAAAATCTTGTATTCCAGCCGCTTGCGCTCGTTGCCCATGATGACCTGCCGGTGCAGAAGCACGTGGCCCTTTTCGTCCATCTCGATCGTGAGGTAGCCGAGGGCTGCCCAGTGGCAAATGAGCATGTTGAAGTCTGGCGCGCCGCCTGCGAGCAAATACGGAAGATCGCTCGGAGCTACCGCGTCCGGGGGAGCTGTGCGGCTGGACGCGCGAAGCGGCCTCGAGCGAAGCGTCAGCGCCCAGTATAACAGCGCGAGCACGCTGAACACGATCACAAGCGCCGTCTCCACCCAGCCCGAGGACCAGCTGGCATAACGGCCCGCAAAGTAGCCCTCGCCCACGTCCAGCGTCATCGTCAGCGACTCGTGATCCTTGAGCGCCGTCGAGATCGTACCGCCGATCATTCCCTCGCGGACGGTGAAGTTCATGTAGTCCTCGATCACATCGCCGTAGTATCCGCTTGTAAAGGTAGGGTAGCCCTCAAAGGCGGCGGGAAGGGTGATGGTAAAATCGTAATTGTTAATTGCCCAGTTCCACTTCGGCGCAAGCAGCGGCAGCGTCAGGGTCTGCACGTTATCCTGCTCGGAGACAAGCCCGGAGACGGTATAGCTGATGGTAAAGGTCCGGCTTCCGGCAAATCCGCCGTTTGACGAGAGAACGAGCACCGTATAGCCGTCCTGCGTCGTCTTTTTGTATTTGTAGCCCGCGACGCTGATGCGCTTGGCCCTAGATGCCAGCGGAAGCTCGATCGTCTCCTCCGTGCCCGCAATGTCAATGGTCACGGTCTGGGTGATCTGGCAGCTGCCCGCCGCGTCTACCACGCAGTCGGTCTTCATATCGGTAATGACGCTTGTGTCCGCCGCGCCCGCCGTCACGCACAGCGCCAGCGCGCACACGATCGCCAGAAAAAGTGTGATGATCCGTTTCGTCTTCTCCACCTCGCTCTGCTGTGTATTTGGTGTATTCGGTAACAAAATACCACAAAATGCGCGAAAATGCAACCATCCGCAGCGCCCTGCGCGCAGGAATCTGCAAGCGCCGCTGTGTCCTTGACCCGAAAACACCAAACCCTGTGAGACATTGGACCGTCTCATGCGTTTTTCTGGGAAAAACCGTTGATTTCCATACAAAAATACGATATGATGGCTTTGGAGAGTGCGCCGTCCGTTAAGCGGGCAGCACGTGCGGCGTACAGGATGAAGAGTAAGGAGTTACATCTTATGATTATTACACAGAAAAAGCCTCTGGAAGAGGTTCTGGCCATGGTCGGCGATGCGAAAACCGTAGCCGTCATCGGCTGCGGCCTGTGTGCGTCCACCTGCCAGACCGGCGGCGCGCCCGAGGTCGAGGCGATGAAGAAGACTCTGGAAGAAGCGGGAAAGACCGTCGTCGTGACGGATGTTGCCGACGCGTGCTGCATGAAGCTCGGCGTGCGCGCCAAGTGCAAGGCGATCTCCGCGGCCGCTCCCGAGTGCATCGTCTGCATGTCCTGCGGCGACGGCGTACAGACCATCGCGAAAAACTGCACCGGGATCCCCGTCTACCCCGCCAACAACACGATGTTCCTCGGCGAGGTCGCGCGCGTGGGCATCTGGGAGGAAGCGTGCAAGATGTGCGGCGACTGCGTGCTCGGCACGACCGGCGGCATCTGTCCCATCACCCAGTGCGCCAAGAGCCTTGTCAACGGCCCCTGCGGCGGCCAGAAGAACGGCAAGTGCGAAGTAAACCCCGAAAACGACTGCGCGTGGATTCAGATCTACAATCGCCTCGAGCAGCTCGGTCAGCTCGACAAGCTGTCCATGACGCGGCCGGACAAGGGCTATGAGAAGGTCGCGTATCCGAGAACGATCAACCAGAGGGGGAAGAAGGCATGAGCAGATTAAAAGAAGCACTCGAAAACGGTCAGTTCGGCGTGACTGCCGAGATGGCGCCCCCGAAGGGCTATGATTTTACAGAGCAATTGGAAGCCGGCAAGCTGCTTGCCCCCAAGGTCCACGCCGTGAACGTCACGGATATGCAGTCCGCGTCTTTGAAGGCATCCTCGCTCGGCCTTTGCATCGCGCTTAAAACCGCTGGCGTGGAGCCGATCTTGCAGATGACCGGCCGCGACCGCAACCGCATGGCCATTATGGCAGACGTTTTGTCCGCGGCCAGCTTCGGCATTGACTCCGTTCTTGCGCTCACGGGCGACCATCCCGTCGTCGGCGACTGCAAGGGCACAAAGCCGGTGTATGACCTGGACTCCGTCGGCATTCTGAACATGCTCTCGCGCATGGAGCAGACGAACTGCGACTGCGGCGGCAACGAGATCGCAGGCGGCGCGCCGAAGCTCTACAAGGGTGCATCCGTCACGCCGGTCTACGAGCCGATTTTCCTCCAGATCAACAAGCTCCGCCAGAAGGTGGAGGCAGGCGCAAGCTTCGTGCAGACGCAGGGCATTTTTGACCTGGACGCGTTCAAGCGCTTTTTGGAGCAGGTCGATGCGGCTGGCATCAAGACCCACGTTATGGCCGGTATCATCCCGCTCAAGTCCGCCGGTATGGCGCGGTACATGAACGAGAACGTGCCCGGTATCGCCGTGCCGCAGGAGATGATTGACCGTCTGGCAGCCGCCGCCGAAGAGGGTAAGGCCAAGGGCGTGAAGGGTCTTCCGATGAAGCTCGGCATGGAAATGGCCGCCGAAATGATCGCGAAGATCAAAGACGAGCATCTGTGCGACGGCGTGCACATCATGGCGATCGGCGCAGAGAAGAACGTCCCCACGATCCTCGATCTGGCCGGTATCACCATCTGAATACGCATCTTACAAATGGGCTCCCGCTTTTTTGCGCGGGGGCTCATGTTTCTGTAACGGGAAAATCTTAAAAATTTCCGCAAAGCTATTGTGCGCCCACCGCTTTTCTGCTATACTGTTGGCACACATGCCAACGTACACCAAACCGAACCCAGCCAATCAAAAAGGGAGGACTCTGTATGATGAGAAAACGACTGCTCTGCGCCCTGCTGCTTCTCGCGCTGGCGCTCTCGCTGCTGCCGACCGTCGCGCTGGCGGACGATGCGTACACAGCCGGTACGGCGGAAGAACTGCAAAGCTTGCTTGGACAACGCAAAACTCCTATCAAGCTGACCGACAACATCAACCTGAAAGGGCAACCGCTGACGATTTCCGGCGGCAATATCACAATCGACATGGATGGGCACACCATCTTTGGCGGGGATCTGATCGTAGATGTGCGCGAAACACGCCCTCTGAATCTGACCGGCGAAGGCGTGATCGACTGCCCGGCAACACTGAACGGAACCATCTACGGCGACGCGGAGTTCCAGCAAGAAGTCACGCTCGCGCCGAATGATGCATGCAAGATTTATGGCGGCTCCTTTTATGGGAAAATAACAACGCGCAGCAGTACCGACGCGGTTGAGTTCAATGGCGGGACGTTTTACAACACGGTAAACACTGCGGGGTGCAACAGCGTAACTGTATATGGCGGCGTGTTCCACGAAGACGCAAACTTTCTCTGCGGAGGCGGCCCGAGCAATGTATTTGGCGGTGTTTTTTACAAAAATGTACAGGCCGCTGGCAGCAACGGAAGCACGAACAATATTTGGGCGGGCATGTTCTTCGATACCAGCGTGGCGTCTCAGTTTGCCGAGGGCACGGTAAGCATGAACGTAATTTTTCACGCAAACGGCGGCATTTTTAACGCAAACGGCAGCACCTCGGAAACTGTCACGGCAAAAGCCGTCGCAAATCGTACGCCTGAGTATTCAGCGCTCATTGCCCCGCCGAAGCCCCTCCCCACAAAAGACGGCTACGTCCTCACCGGCTGGTACACAGATTCGGTTGGCGGAACGTCGTTTATGTTTGATCAAAAATGGACCGTCGGCATGATCGAAGAGCAGCAGGATCGGACGATCACGCTCTATGCGCGCTGGGAAAAAGCGCCGGAGGAACCCGAAGAGACGGATTCGTTCCCCGCGCTGGCGGCGGGCGCGCTTCTGCTGGCAGGGGACGACAACCCCTTCCGCGACGTGCGCGCGATCGACTGGTTCTATGACGATGTAATGTACGCCTACGACCGGGGGTTGATCACCGGCACGGCCTACGGCAAGTTTTCGCCCAGGGATAGCTTCACGCGCGGCATGCTGCTGACCATCCTCGCGCGGCACGACGGGGTCAATACCAAGGGCACCCCGTGGTATCAGGCGGGCTGCGACTGGGCGGCGAAAAACGGCATTTCCGATGGGGAAAACCCCGAGGAGGCCATCTCCCGCGAGGAGTTCGCGCTGATTTTGTATCGTTACGCGCAGTACCTCGGCAAGCAGGCCATCGAGCGCGCCGACCTGTCCCGCTATACGGACGCGGGCGCAGTAAGCGAGACGGCGCTTCCCGCCGTGCAGTGGGCAGCCGCTGAGGCGATTTTGTGCGGCGATAACTTCCGCCTGAACCCGCAGGATGGAGCCACCAGAGCCGAAGCCGCGGCCATGCTTCATCGATTCTTTACCCGGTAAATTTCCCGGAACGCGCGTACGGACGGATTTTCGGAAATTTTCCAAATATGCGTAGGGGTCGATACCCACATCGACCCGGTGCGTAAATCCGATGATACAGAAATCCCCGGCGAATTCGTAACTTCCCAATGGGGCGATGTGCTCAATCGCCCCTTACGAGCCCGGTTGGGAAATCGCGCGGAAGCGGATTGACAACCGCCGAAAAAGCCGTATAATGGAAGCATGAGGTGAGAGAACATGTTAGACGAAAGAGATTTACAGGCTATTGCACAGCTGATCGATTCCAAGCTTCAGGAATCTGAGCAGCGGACATCGCAGCTGATCGATTCCAAGCTCAAAGAATCCGAGCAAAGAACCATGGGAGCTATCAAGGAATCCGAGCAACGTACCATGGGGGCTATCAAGGAATCTGAACAGCGCACCATGGGGGCTATCAAGGAATCTGAACAGCGCACCATGCAGGGCGCGGCGGCGTTGATGGAGTCCTACTTCGAGCCGAAGTTCCAGCTGCTCGCCGAAGGCATTCAGAGCTTGCAGGAAACGCAGATTCCGAGAGAGCGGTTTGAAAATTTGGAGGAAGAGGTCGCGTTCCTGCACACCATCGTTCGTCAACACAGCCGTGAAATCGAGAAGCTGAAGCACGCGTAACATAAAAACAGCACAGAGGCTGTAGCGAAAAGGACATCGCTACAGTCTCTTTTTGCGCGCGCGGCAAAATCGGTTCTTTTCATTTTGCACTGGATGCAGTATAATAAATTTGTATAACTATTTCAAACGCGGGGAGGGACGGGCTTGATTCCGGAACAGTTTATATTGCGGATGCGGCGGCTGTTGGGAGAAGATTACGACGCATTTGCTGCGAGCTTTTCCCGGCCGCGCGCGGTCGGCCTGCGGCTGAATCCCCTGAAAGGGACTTCCCTTCCCGATCTGTCCGCGTTTTCGCTTGCGCCTGTTCCGTGGGCGCCCTGCGGGTATTATTATGACCCGGAAACGAGGCCGGGGAAATCCGCGTATCATGAGGCGGGGCTTTACTATTTGCAGGAGGCCAGCGCGATGGCGCCCGCGGCTTTGCTTGACCCGAAGCCGGGCGAGCGGGTGCTCGATCTTTGCGCCGCGCCGGGCGGAAAATCCACGCAGCTGGCAGGGAAAATGCAGGGGCGTGGACTTCTTGTCTGCAACGAGATAAACTCCAAGCGCGCGAAAATTCTCGCGTCCAATATTGAGCGCCTCGGCATCGCGAACGCTTTGGTGCTGAACGAGCATCCGCAGCGGCTGGAGCCTCGGTTCAAGGGTTATTTTGATAAAATTCTTGTCGATGCGCCCTGCTCCGGCGAGGGCATGTTCCGAAAGGAGGAGGCCGCCGTCACGGACTGGTCGGAAGAAACGGTCTTCATGTGCGCGCGGCGGCAGGCGGAAATTCTGCATTCCGCATCTGTCATGCTCCGCCCGGGAGGTAGGCTCGTCTACTCCACCTGCACGTTCTCCCCGGAGGAAAACGAGGGAAGCGTCAGCGAATTTTTACACACGCATCCGGATTTTTCGATCGAAGCGGTCGACGCGCCGTGGTTCTCACCCGGGAGGCCGGACTGGATCGAGCACCCTGTGCCGGGGTTAGAGAAAACGTTCCGTCTCTGGCCGCACAGGCTCCTTGGCGAGGGGCATTACTGCGCAGTGCTGCGCAAAGCGGGAGACGGCGAGGGCGCGAAGCTCCCACTGGAACCTGCCGCAAAGCTTCCAAAAGAGCTGGCGGATTTCTGCCGGGAAACGTGTGCGGCCATACCGGAGGGAAAGCCCATCTTATTTGGCCAGACCGTCTATCTCGCGCCAAGCGAGCTTCCGAGTCTCAAGGGGCTGCATGTTCTGCGCGCGGGTCTGGAGCTCGGCGAGGTGCGCAAGAACCGGCTGGAACCCGCGCACGCGTGGGCCCTGTGGCAAAAAAGCTTTCCGAACGCTGTAACGTTCCCGGAAGCGAGCGAGGAGATCCGCCGCTATCTCGCGGGGGACGTTCTGCCGTGCGGTGAAAAGGGCTGGACGCTGGTGCAGGTCGATGGCCTTAGTCTCGGTTGGGCAAAGGGCGACGGCCGGGTTCTCAAAAATCACTATCCCAAGGCGCTTCGGCGCGCGACATAAAAGGAGGAAGGCTCCATGGAAGAGAAAAAACGCATCCTGATCGTCGAAGACGAACGGGCGATCGTGGAAATTCTGAAATTCAACCTCATGCGCGAGGGCTATGATACGCTCGAGGCGCTTGACGGCGAGCTCGGGCTCGAGCTGGCGCAGACGAAAGACCCGGATCTGATCCTGCTCGACGTGATGCTCCCCAAAATGAACGGCTTTGACATCTGCCAGAATTTAAGAGACGCGGGAAGCACCGTCCCCATCATCATGCTCACCGCGCGCGAAGAGGAGACGGACAAGGTCTTCGGCCTCGAAGCGGGAGCTGACGATTATATGACAAAGCCCTTTTCCATGCGCGAGCTCATGGCGCGCGTGCGGGCGAACATCCGAAGAAGAAGCCTCGATCTGGACGCGAGAGCCTCGGTCGGGACGCTTTTAAAGGCAGGCGAGCTCGTCATCGAGCCGTCGACGTTCTCCGTCACAAAAAACGGCGAACCGGTCGACCTTACGCAGAAGGAATATGATCTGCTTCTGCACCTGCTGCGCGAGCGCGGTAAGGTGTTCACGCGTGAGGACCTCATGCAGAAGGTCTGGAACTACGATTATTTTGGCGACATGCGGACCGTCGACGTGACCGTGCGCCGCCTGCGCGAAAAAATCGAGGCAGACCCCGGCAAGCCGCAGTATATTTTAACCAAGCGCGGCGCGGGCTATTACTTTGCGCCGTAACGCGGCGGAACCGCGCATTTGAAAGATTGAGAGGAGGGCGGGACGATGCGGTCTCTGCGCACGAAGCTGGTCATGATCATGGTCATCCTGATTCTGGCCCTGATGTGTGTGATCGGCGCGTTTTTGATCAACGGCGTCGGCAACTTCTATATTTCCCAGTTCTATGAGCAGATGGAGAAAACGTTCTCGCCCGATTTTATCGGACAGCTGCAAACCATCCCCGCGCAGGAGCAGAGCGCGCCCGTGCGGATGAAAGAGCTTCTGATGGCGCAGGCCGGGCTCGGCATCGACATTGCGACGCGGAACGTCTATATCCTGGACGAAACCGGAAACGTCCTCGCAAGCTCCAACCAGGAGACGAACGTCTCCATGACGGCGAACCTGCTCACCGCAATGAACGGCGAGGTCGGGCAGGAGGGCTCGATCACGAGTTCCTATATGGATTTAGCGGTCCCGATCGTATCGACTAACGGCACATATATTGTCTATATTTTAGACAGCCGCGCCACAGTTGACGCGCTCACAGGAGAGCTCTTTTCAATCATCCTGAGCGCGCTTGGCCTTGGCCTTGTGATCTGCGTGGTATTATCCTTCCTCCTCGCCCAGATTCTGATTACGCCCATCCGCGCGCTGACCCTCGGCACGCGGCAGGTTGCGGCGGGCGATTTTTCCCAGCGCATTGAAGTAGAGGGGCAGGATGAAATTGGCGTCTTGACGCGGAACTTCAACCACATGGCGAAGGTTTTACAGGACACCATCTCAGAAGCGGAAAACGAGCGCAACAAGCTCTCGACGCTGTTTCTTCACATGACAGACGGCGTGGTCGCCTTCTCGGCCTCGGGCAATCTCATTCACTGCAACCCCGCGGCGACGCAGATGCTGGCAAGGCCGCTCGACCCGACAACAACGTTCGACGAGCTGTTCTCCGATCAGGCCGAGCTCGACACGCTCCTGACCTTAAAGCGCCCGCAATACTTAGAGGCGCAGAAGACGGCGGGCGACCGCGAGCTGGAGCTTTTCATGGCGCCGTTTTCGTCCGATCAGACGCAGGGCGGCGCGCTGGTCGTCATTCACGACGTGACCGAGCAGCGAAAAAGCGAGCAGTCGCGGCGCGAATTTGTCGCGAACGTATCGCACGAGCTGCGGACGCCGCTTACCAACATCAAATCCTACGCCGAGACGATCGTCTCTGCGGGAGATGAGCTCCCCCGCGAGCTCCACGATAATTTCATGGGCGTTATCATCAACGAAGCCGACCGCATGACCCGCATCGTGCAGGACCTTCTGACGCTCAGCAAGATCGACTACGGCAAGATGGAGATGAACATCTCCCGCTTTTCGTTCGCGAAGGCCATCTCAAATGTCTACGAGGCCGCAAAGCTCAACGCCGAGCAGAACCACCACCACAAAATTAGCTTCCACTGCGAAGACGACATCCCGGACGTCATGGGCGACCGCGAGCGCATTGAGCAGGTGGTCATGAACATCGTCTCAAACGCCATCAAATATACCCCCGATGGCGGCAAAATCGAAATTTACGCAGGCTCCAGCGGAAAATCCGTCTTCGTCCGCGTGACGGATAACGGCATCGGCATTCCCGAAAAGGATTTGCCGCGCCTTTTTGAGCGGTTCTACCGCGTCGATAAAGCCAGGAGCCGCGAGTCGGGCGGCACAGGTCTCGGTCTTTCCATCGCCCGCGAGATTCTCTCGCAGCACAAGGGCGAGATCAAAATCGACTCCGTCTACGGCGAGGGAACCGACGTGCGCATCACCCTCCCCGCCGCCCCGCCTGAGAAGTAGTTTTGCGTTTTTTCGCGGCGCACAAATACTGCATGCGATCGATTTACACGACGCACAAACACCCATTGCGTAGGGGGACGATGCCTACATCGCCCCGGCAGGACAGACCGATTTTATGGTAATCCTCGACGAATTCGGAACTTTCCAACGGGCCGATGTGGGCATCGGCCCCTACGCATAACCGGGAAATCTCCCAAAAAATCCGTAGGGGCGGACGCGGCTTTCCGCCCTTGGGTACCAACGAATTCGCCGATGGGTTTCGTGTTTCGGACAATTCTTCGGCGGGCGGACAGAGGCGCCCGCCCCTACGAGCCCCATCGAAACAGTTCACGTATTATCCGAGAAAGGAGGCAAACCATGCGCAGAAATCCATGGGTCGAGCGCGCAAAGAACGTGCTCATTGCGCTGCTGGCGGTGATCCTGCTGGCGCTGACGGTGCTGGCGCTGCCGGTCAAGACGGTGACCGATACGCCGTGGCTGGCGGCGCTTGTGCGCCCGTTTGCCTCGCTGATGGGCATTTCGCAGGGCGATCTGACCGACACGCCGATGGCGGACGCAGGAAGCGTCACGGGTGCCGCCCAGCCGGTAGCTATCTCTGTGCGAAACCCCGCCGGGCGGACGAGCTTTCAGTATTCGTTCTCCACACTGGACGCGTCGTTTGAACAGTTCGGCGCAGCACTCGGGCAGGCACTGGAGACCGCGCAGGAGACGGAACGGACAAGCGCGCTTCGCGTGCAGGAGGCGCTCGGGAAAACCTCGGTTGCGTTCTGCTATCCGGGCGAAATTTCATCGAAGCTCGCGGCCTCGTGGCTGCATGTGGACACCGATCTGGACACGCAGAGCCGCTGGTTCATTCTGGCCGGGGACGGCGTGTATGTGACGCTCTATCTTGTCGGCGAGGAGCTTTTCTCCTGCCAGACGCAGATGCGCGCAGAAAGCCTCGAGCAGCTGCTGCAAAGCTGCACGCCGGACGGAAGCTTCTTCGCCTTTGAAGACGCGCAGTCCCGCTTTGACACGCTCGCGCCCTTGAGCCTGCTTCCCGGGCAGACGCCCGCCATCCATGAGGCCTCAGCGGCAAATCCATGCGACGCGCGCTTTTCGGACGCGCTTGCCTCGAGCCTTGGCTTCAACCCCTACGGCGACGCGCGCTACACCGACGACGCGGGCAACACAACCTATACGGAACCCGGCTACGCCCTTTCCATCTCCGCCGCAAGCGAGCTCACGCTCCGCGCCGATGGGCAGGTCACGCGCTTTCGCGCCGCGTCGGGTGAGGAAGCCGACCGCGTTGAATGCGCGAGAAGCCTTCTTTCCACAATGACGGCGGGCGCTTCCGGCGACGCGCGGCTGTATCTGACCGGGCTTCAAAAGGATGGTTCGGAAACGGTCTGCACGTTCGACTACTATTTAAACGGCATTCCCGTCTACCCCTCTGGCGGCCACGGCGCGGAAATCCGCTTCTCGGGCGCGTCCATCGTGCAGGTGAGGCTCCTTCTGCGCACGTATACGCTCACGACCCAGACCGTCTCCGTTCTCCCGCCCGCGCAGGCGGCGGCAATTTTGCCGGACGGCAGTGAGCTGGGGCTCATCTACAGCGATACCTCCTCCGGCGTGACGGCCGGATGGCGGTCGTAGGGGAGGTGCCGGTATGTCTGCTTCCAAGATCAAAAATCTGATTCTGCTCATTTTGCTGCTCGGCGTTCTGGGGCTTTTGCCCGCAGTTGTGCCGACGCAGGCGGCCAGAACGGGCGCGGAGCGAAACGTCCACGAAAAGCTCGAGGAGCTCTACAGCTCCTACGGCCTGACGCTGGACGCATCAAGCCTTCCCGACAGCCAGACGCTCTATGCCATCGAGCTCGAAAACCCGGACGCGTCCAATGCCGCGCAGGCGCTGCTCGGCAGCAAGGCGGTATCGCAGGAGACGGCGGCCCGTGGGCTTGCAAGCTACACCTCTGAGCTCGGTTCGATGCAGCTCAGCCGCTCCGGGGAGCTGACCGCAAGGCTGACCGGCGCAACGCAGGCGCACGATCTGGCGCGCGCGACGAGGCGCTATCTTCGCTCGATGGATTTTGCCGTTGCGTCCGTTTCAGAGCCACTGCGCGAATCCGCCGGGGTCTACAGCGTGACGGCGGTGCAGAGCCTCTGCGGCGTGCCCGTTTTTGAAAGCGCGCTCACGTTCACCTACCGCAACAGCGCCCTTTCCCGCGTCGATGGGACGTTTTACCCGACGGGCGAGACAGTGCGCGTATCGGAAAGCGCGTGCATCTCCTGCGCGGACGCTCTGGTGTGCCTGCTTTCGAGCCGCGACAGCCTCGGCTGGGTGGGAAGCGAAATTCTTTCCTGCGAGCAGGGCTACGTTCACTCCGAGACGGCCTCGAGCGCGATGCGCTTTGTGCCGGTCTGGCGGATCGAAACCGACGCGGGCACGTTCCATGTCAGCGGTATTACGCGCGAGGTACGTCAGCTGGTGTCGTAAGGGCGCGAACGTCCGTGTCGAAATTCTTAAAAATTTATGAAGAATTTTGTTCCCGGATTGTCATTTTTCCTTTACATTGCCGCGCGCCTGTGGTATTCTTATGGGGTGCGCAAGTAAAATTTCCATGCAAATGGATGAATTGGCATCGTAACTTCTGAGCTTTCAGGAAATACTTCCGATCGAGGGATTTGAACTTTGATTAAATATATCGTGCAGGGCGGAACCCGCCTGTCTGGTCATGTCAATATTTCGGGTGCAAAGAACGCGGCGGTCGCGATTCTGCCCGCGAGCTTGCTGGTCGACGGCGTTTGCCGCATTGAAAATGTTCCGGATATCTCAGACGTCCGGCTGCTGCTTGAAATTTTAAGAAATATGGGCGCGAACATCCGCCGCTTCGGCCGGAACACGCTCGAGATCGACTGCTCGCACGTGCGCAACGCTACGGCACCCATCGATCTTGTGCGCCGCATCCGCGCTTCCTACTATCTCATCGGCGCAGAGCTCGGACGCTTTGGCCACGCGCGCGTCGCCATGCCCGGCGGCTGCAATTTCGGCGCGCGTCCCATCGACCAGCACATCAAGGGCTTTGAGGCGATGGGCGCGAGCGTGGAGCAGCTGGGCGGCTATGTCTGCGCAGATGCGCCCGAAGGCGGCCTTCAGGGCGGCCATGTGTACCTTGACATTGTCTCCGTCGGCGCGACGATGAACATTCTGCTGGCTGCCGTTCTTTGCAGCGGCATGACGATCATCGAAAACTGCGCGAAGGAGCCGCATATCGTTGACCTTGCGAACTTCCTGAACGCTATGGGCGCGAAGGTATCCGGCGCGGGAACCGATGTCATTAAGGTTCGCGGCGTTGGCCAGCTGAAGGGCGGCAATTACACGATCATTCCCGACCAGATCGAGGCCGGAACCTATATGGCTGCGGCGGCTGCCGTGGGCGGCGATGTGACGGTCGATAACGTCATTCCGAAGCACCTCGACTGCATCACCGCGAAGCTGCGCGAGATGGGCGCAAAGGTCACGGAGTACGACGACGCAATCCGGGTCGAAGCCGACCACCGGCTCCGCCGCTCGAATGTGAAGACCATGCCGTATCCGGGCTTTCCGACCGACATGCAGCCGCAGATCGCCGTGTGTATGGCGCTGGCCGAGGGGACAAGCCTTGTGACCGAGGGCATTTACGACAACCGCTTCCGCTACACCGCCGAGCTCAACCGCATGGGTGCGAGCATTCAGGTGGAAAGTAAGACGGCGGTCATCGACGGCGTGACGCAGCTGCACGGCTGCGAGGTGCGTGCGTGCGACCTTCGTGCGGGCGCGGCGATGGTGATTGCAGCGCTGTGCGCCGAGGGCACAACGACGATTGAGGACGCGCATTATATCGAGCGCGGCTATGAGGACATCATCGGCAAATTCTCCGCCATCGGCGGCAAAATCCGCCGCATCGAAACCTTCGAGGGCAATTCCCAGAGCGCGGCAGGTTAATAGAAAAAGAAATCCCGTCAGCAATTGAAGTGACCCCAAAAAGTTAGACAATATTCTGAAGTAAAAATTGTTCAAGCAG
>ERZ1106963.3065-NODE-3065-length-14956-cov-8.188578_pt1 | contig 14956 bp, 11 predicted proteins | sample MGYA00403681_ERZ1106963 | MGnify/ENA primary metagenome ERZ1106963 (study PRJEB35170, sample SAMEA104062407) | human gut metagenome | biome: human gut; feature: human-associated habitat; material: faeces | place: Denmark | collected 2012-05-03 ...
GGCCTTCTGCACGGCAAAATGAAGCAGGCGGACAAAGATGCGGCGCTTGGCGCGTTCTCGCGCGGAGAGACGGACATTCTTGTCGCGACTACGGTCGTGGAGGTCGGCGTGGACGTGCCGAACGCGACGCTGATGGTGATTGAAAACGCGGACCGCTTCGGTCTTTCCCAGCTCCACCAGTTAAGAGGCCGCGTCGGGCGCGGCAGCGCGCAGTCCTACTGTGTCCTCGTCTCCGGAAACCGGAACGAGCAGACCCGAAAGCGCCTCAAGGCCCTCTGCGCCACGACCGACGGCTTTAAAATCGCGGAGGAAGACCTCGCTCTGCGCGGCCCCGGCGATTTTCTGGGAAGCCGCCAGCACGGACTTCCGCTTTTCAAGGTCGCCGATTTACAGCTCGACATGCAGACGCTCCTGGAAGCCAAGCAGGCGGCGGGCGAAGAGATCCATGACGCCGAAACGCTGGAACAGCCGGAATACGCCGCCCTTCGCGCGCGCGTGCATGCCCTGTTCCGGCAAAGCGACCTCGCCCTCAATTAAAATCCTCCCCTGAATTTCTGCGTCCCGGACTGTCCATGCACGATCCGGGGCGTTTTTGCATATCCTAAGCCGTAATCTTTTTGAAAGCGAGGGTGTTTCATGGCGGTCAGGCGGTATTTTCTCGGCGCGAACACAGGAAAGGGCTTCGTTTCTCTCTACGAGGAGTTCTGCAAGCCCGAGAGCGGAAATTTCCTATACGTCATCAAAGGCGGCCCCGGCTGCGGCAAGTCGAGCTTCATGAAAACAATCGGTCAAGCGGCAGAGGACGCGGGGCTCGACGTGGAGTACGTGATCTGCTCGGGAGACCCCGATTCTTTAGATGGCGTTCTCATTCCCGCGTGGCACGTGGGTTACGCCGACGGCACGAGCCCGCACATTCTGGACGTGGCGCTCCCCGCGGCCTCGGGCGCGTATCTGGACCTCGGGCAGTTCTACGATGTTGCGGCGCTGCGGCCAAAGCGCGAGGTGCTCGCCGATTTAACGGCAAAATACCGCGCGCAGTACGCCATCGCCTACAAGGCCCTTGCCGAGGCCAAGCGGCTGCATGACGACTTGGAAGCCGTCTACAATCCGCATGTCAATTTTGACGGGGTTTACGCGCTGGCAAAGGAGCATATTTTACGCCTGCAAACGGAAAATTGACATTGTAAACGCAAGCAAAATGGTGTAGAATAGGCACGAACAGAACGAAACCAACAAAATAAAGCCTATATGGAGGATATACAAATGAAAAAACCGATCGTATTGGTGATTATGGACGGCGTTGGTCGCGGCGATGGCGGCCCCGGCGACGCGGTAAAGCAGGCGAACACGCCGAATCTTGACAAGCTGATGGCCTCGTGCCCCATGACGTGGCTCAAGGCGCACGGCACGGCTGTCGGCCTTCCCACCGACGACGACATGGGCAACTCCGAGGTCGGCCACAACGCGCTCGGCTGCGGCCAAATCTACTCCCAGGGCGCAAAGCTCGTCGGCGAGTCCATTGAATCCGGCGCGCTGTATGAGTCGAAGACCTGGAAGGCGCTCATTTCCAACTGCAAGGAAAACGAGAAGGCGCTGCATTTCCTCGGTTTGCTTTCCGACGGCAACGTCCACTCCAACATCTCGCACCTCATCGCCATGCTCAAGAAGGCACGCGCAGAGGACGTAAAGCGCGTCTACTGCCACGTTCTTCTCGATGGCCGCGATGTGCCCGCAACGAGCGCGCTCGAGTATGTCGACCAGCTCGAAACCGTCCTTGCCGAACTTTCCGATTCTGAGCACGAATACAAGATCGCTTCCGGCGGCGGCCGCATGGTCATCACGATGGACCGCTACGAAGCCAACTGGCCGATGGTCGAAAAGGGCTGGCGCACACACGTGCAGGGCGAAGGCCGTCAGTTCGCCTCCGCCAAGGAAGCCATCGAGACCTACCGCGCCGAAAACCCCGGCATGATCGATCAGGACCTTCTGCCGTTCGTCGTCGCCCACGATGGCAAGCCCGTCGCGAAGATCGCAAACGGCGACAGCGTCATTCTCTTCAACTTCCGCGGCGACCGCGCGCAGGAGATCTCCCTCGCGTTCGACCGCAAGGAGTTCACGCACTTTGACCGCCCGAGTTATACCGGCGTTCACTTCGCGGGTATGCTGGAGTATGACGGCGACCTCAAGATTCCCGAGCACTATCTCGTCGAGCCGCCGGTTATCAAGAACACGCTGACCGAGGTTCTGTGCAAGGCAGGCGTGCATGAATACGCCATCTCCGAAACGCAGAAATACGGCCACGTAACCTACTTCTGGAACGGCAACCGCTCCGGCAAGGTCGACGAAAACCTCGAGGTCTATGAGGAAATCCCGTCCGACGTCATTCCATTCGAAAAGGCCCCGGCGATGAAGTCTGTCGAAATTACCGACCACCTGATTGCCGCGATGGAGTCCCACAAATTCGAGTTCCTGCGCTGCAACTACCCGAACGGCGACATGGTCGGCCACACGGGCGTCATTCCGGCGGTCATCACTGCGATGGAAGCTGTCGACACCGCGCTCGGCCGTCTCATCGAGGCCGCTGACAAGTACGGCTATACGCTCCTCATCACCGCCGACCACGGCAACGCCGACCAGATGACCGAGACCAAGAAGGGCAAGACTTCCATCCGCACCGCCCATTCTCTGAACCCGGTTCCCTTCATCATCTACGACAAGGATAACCATTTCCAGATCAAGGACGGCCACTACGGCCTTGCCAATGTCGCACCCACGGTCGTGTCCATGATGGGGCTGACCGCGCCCGACTGCTGGCAGGCCAGCATGATCTGAGCGATCCCCATCCGTTTTTGAACACGCAGCGCCCCGGAAACCGGTTGGTTTCTGGGGCGCGTTTTCCTCCCGGTTCGATTTGCATTATCTGTGAAAATCTGATATAATAATTTGGATTTTGACCGGAAAGGAGCGTATGCTTTGCATCTTTCAAAAAAACAGCTGATTATCCTCGGCGCGATCGCCGTTTTATTTCTCGGATTCTTGATTTTCCTCGGCAGCTGCAACAAGCGCCTTGCCGTACCCGAAAGGCCGCAGCAGGCAGAGGCCACGCCCGCGCAGGAAGAAACGCCCGCGCAGGACGATCCGCCGTCCATCCCAGAGCCGGTCATCACAACCAGAAGCATCTCGACCTCCATGGGCGATATCTCCGTCACGGAAACGACCGAGTATGACAAAGCTCTTACCTATTCCCGCCGGGAATACCTGAGCTTCGACAAAAGCCGCATTCAGGCCTGCCGCGTGGAAGGCGCGACTCGTCAGGCGGCGCTTTTCACCTTCCAGTACCAGCCCATCGACGCAACCATCCACTATTTTGACACTGACACGAACGCGTGGGTTTCCGAGCCGCTCTCCCCCGGCGCGTACCGGGCGAGTCTGGTCGCGATTGAATTTTCCTCCGGCGCAAGTCTGTTTTCTTATCTCCCGAAGACGTATAATCAGAAAGAAAACGGCGTGCTCGAGCATGTGCCTGACTTGGACGGATACCTTCTTGTCACACGCACAGAGGCCGGCTGGCAGCTGAAGCTCGTCAGCTGCGAATTGCAGGAGGGGCAGGTCTGCGACGGCTTCGTCATGAGCGCGGCGTGGCCGCTTCTCGACTGGTCGGAAAACCAGAACTGCGCCACAGTCTGGAACGCGTACACTGCGAACGGCGTTGCCAAATGGTGCTTTGATGGCTATTACCGCTTCACGCCGTCAAACTATGTCCCCACCGGGGAAAACTATTATTACCGCTGCGTCGCATCCTATCTCATCCGCCTCATGGCAGAGCAGATTGGCCTTAGCGATGCTGCACCGAGCTTAACGGTCTGCATGCTGGACGTTCTTGTTCAGGAGCAGAATGCCTACGGCTTCTGGCCCACGCAGCCCGAAAGCGAGTGGCTCTCCGGCGATTTCCAGATCGCTGACGGCTTTTACGACACGCGCTTTAATACCGACCTCATCGAAATTTTCGTCCGCGTAAATAACGATCTTGGCGGCGGGCTGTATCTCGATACCGTAAAGCGCTACGCCGCATTCTATCAGGCGCTGGCTGAAGAGAACCACGCCGAGACAGAAAACGGCGGCTGGCTCGTCGCCGATTACTGGCACCCGCAGCTGCATGATCTGACGCACACGTCGCTCAATCACCTTGCCGCCGAATGTCTGGCCGCGTACCATCTGGCAGACCTTCTGCAAGACGAGAGCCTGCGCGAAACGGCGGACAAGCTGCTGCTCGCCATCGAAGACACGGGTTCCGACTGGATCAAGCCCACGTGGGATCTATATTACAGCATCCAGCCCGACGGCACATATGACGGTACGGACTATCCGAGTCTGACGTATAACGATCTGTTTAACCTTCAGGCATATATTACGGAAAAGACCGGCGAGCAGAACCAGACCATTTATAACCTTATGTACCACAAGCTCTACTGGATGTGGGCGAACAACGTCACCGATTACAAGCGCTGAGCTTTTTTCCCTTGTGCTTTGCCTTAAAATCGGTTACAATTAAGATAGATTGACCGCCTCTTTTTGAGCTTGGCGTGTCAAAACCTCGTAGAGTTTCGCGTCCGCAGACGCGAAATAAAATGGAAATCCATGTTATCCGGCGGCTTTGCCGACCGGAAACATACTTATCGCCTCGCAAGTGTGGAATTTTGCCCCTATGGGGCAAAATTATGCGCGCAGTCGAGGCGCAATCCCCCATTCAAAAAAGCGCCAGCTTTTTTGAATATCTTAGAATCTAAGGAGGGTTCTTATGATCCGGCTGAAAACGGAGGAAGGCACCATTGCCGTTGACAATGCGGTCTATACGAATATTGCGGGCTACGCTGCGACAAACTGCTTCGGCGTGAAGGGTATGGCTGTGCGCTCGATGACGGACGGTCTTGTCCATCTGCTGCGCAAGGAGGCCATGGGCAAGGGCGTGCGCGTCACGTTCCAGAGCGACAATTCCATCGCCATCGACCTGCATATTATGGTGGACAAGGGCGTAAACATCCGCGCCATTTCTGCGTCCATCATCAAGGAAGTCCGCTATTTCGTCACAAAGTCCACCGGCACGGAGGTCAGTGCCGTCAACGTCTTTGTTGACTCGATCACGATTGACTAAGCGCGCGTGCGCAACCGGAGGTGTAATTGACTTTGAGACATTCCATGGACGGCGCGGCCTTTGGCCGGATGATCGTATCTGCAAGCGCCGCAATTGAGCTAAAAAAGCAGAAAATCAACGAGCTGAACGTTTTCCCTGTGCCGGACGGCGACACAGGAACGAATATGAGCATGACGCTGGCGGCCGCTGCGCAAGATTTAAAAAAGCGCAGCCCGGATTCTTTGACGAAGGCCGCCGATATGACTGCATCGGCGCTTTTGCGCGGCGCGCGCGGAAACTCGGGCGTCATTTTATCGCTTCTGTTCCGGGGCTTTTCCAAGTCCCTCAAGGGGAAGCTGGAAGCAAGCGGCAAGGACTTTGCGGATGCTTTGACCGCAGGCGTGGAGGCAGCGTACAAGGCCGTCATGAAGCCCGCAGAGGGTACGATTCTGACCGTCTCGCGCCTGACCGCAGACGCTGCCAGAGAGCTCGCCGCGCAGGACGAGAATCTCGAGAGCGTTCTGACAGGCTCCATTGAGACCGCGAAGGTCGCGCTTGAGAATACCGTCAACCAGAACCCGGTCCTCAAAAAGGCCGGCGTGGTGGACGCGGGCGGCATGGGCTTTGTTGTGATTCTGGAGGGCATGTTATCGAGCCTTCAGGGAAACGACATCGCCGCACAGACCGCATCCGGCGAGGCAAAGGAGCAGGCAGACTTCGCAGACTTTGCGACCGAGGACATTACCTTTGCCTACGATACCGTTTACATCGTCCGCAAGAAAGACGAGAACGTTTCTCTTGAGCCGCTTCGCGTGTATCTCGACTCCATCGGCGACAGCCTTGTCATCGGCGAGGACGACGAGGCGTTCAAGGTGCATGTCCACACAAACATTCCGTGGGACGCCTTAGCGGAATCTCAGAAATACGGCACGCTGGAGCTTGCCAAGATCGAGAACATGCGCATGCAGCACGACGATCTGGCCGAAGGCCGCAAGGCCCGTTCGACGGACGACTTGGAAGCCATTGAGCAGGAGCTCGAGTCCGGGGAAGCTGCCGCTGCGCAGCCTGCCGCGCCCGAAAAGCCGTTTGGCTTTGTCGCCGTGTGCGCGGGTGCGGGCCTGGCGGGCGTGTTCCGCGATCTGGGGGCCGACGGCATCATCGAAGGCGGACAGACCATGAACCCCTCGACCGAGGATATTTTAAAGGCCATCGAGCAGACCCCCGCCGAGGTCGTGTTCGTCCTTCCCAACAACAAGAACATCATCATGGCCGCGCAGGCCGCAAGTGAGCTTGCTACGCGCGAGGTCGTCGTCGTCCCCACCAAAACTGTCCCGCAGGGCATTACGGCGATGCTGAGCTTCGACGAGACGCAGTCTGCAAGTGAAAACGCAGAGCTCATGACGGAGAGTCTTTCCGGCGTGACCACGATGCAGATTACATACGCCGCGCGCAACTCCGACTTTGAGGGGCGCGATATCCACGAGGGCGAATACCTTGCGCTCTACAACGGCGCGCTTCTCGGAAACAGTCCCGACCTTGATTCCCTTCTCGCCGCGATGGCCGAAAAGGCAGCGGGCGAAGGAAAAGAATTCGTCAACATTTTCTACGGCGCAGATACCACCGCCGAGCAGGCCGCGCACGCGTCCGAAATCTTCACCAAAGCCCTTCCCTCTGCCGAAGTCAATGTCCTCTCCGGCGGCCAGCCCATCTACTACTACCTCATCTCCGCCGAATAACCGACCAAGTACAAAACCGTTGCGCCGTTTTCCGCGCGTTTCCGATTTTTCGTACGTCCCCGGTATTTTCGTACATTTTCCGGTAATGCGTAGGGGCGGACGACTCTGTCCGCTCAAGGGAAGTTACGAATTCGCCGCAGATTTTCGCATTTCGATTGTGCATTTCGCAGGGCGGAAAGCCGCGTCCGCCCCTACGGTTCTTTGGACATCCCCTGGGAAGTTTGTAGGGGTCGATGCCCACATCGACCCGGCGGTAAAAACCGTTTTCACGAAAATCCAATGCGAATTCGATGGTGCCCCACGGGGCGATGTGGGCATCGCCCCCTACGCGTTCCTTGGTAAATCAAACAAGCATAAAAATCCCGATGCAGTTCGCTGCATCGGGATTTTCTTTCAAGACCAGGGGATCTCAATCTATGCAAGCCGCCTCTCGACGGGAATTGGCTTTAGTTGCCGAAGCCGGGGATCTGGAAGTATTCGAACGGGTTGACGTTGCCATAGCCATAGCTGTAGCCATTCGATCCGTTGGAATTGCTGCCGGAGCCGGACTGGCCGTTCTGCGATTGCTGCTGGTCCTGCGCAGCCTGCTGCTGCGAGGCGACCTCTTCGTCGGTCGGGCGTTCGTCAAGCGTGATCGTCGCGTCTACCTCAGCACCACTGCGGAAGACCTTGATCGTTGCCGTGTCGCCCGAATGGCACTTGTTGAGCGCCGCGACAAGGTCGGTGTACGAGGAAATTTCCGCGCCGTTGAAGCCGATGATGATATCGCCCTGCTGGAGACCTGCCTTTTCCGCGCAGCCGCCCGCTTCCACGCTCTGGATCATCGGGCCGCTCGGAAGGCCGTAGGTCGCAGCTGTCGTGCTGTCAAGGTCCTTGACCGTCACGCCGAGATACGCTCTGCCGGTCACATGGCCGTACTGCTGCAAATCGTAAACCACACGCAGCGCGTCGTTGATCGGAATGGCAAAGCTGATGCCCTCGATGCTCGCGCCGGAGGAGGTGGAGCCGGAGTACTTCGCGCTCGTGATACCGATGACGTTGCCGTTCATGTCAAACAGCGCGCCGCCGGAGTTGCCGGAGTTGATGGCCACATCCGTCTGGAGCATGTTGATGGGCTTGCCGTCGGTGTTGATCTCGCGGTCAAGCGCGCTCACAACGCCGGCTGTCATCGTAAACGTCAGTTCGCCAAGCGGGTTGCCGATGGCGATGACCTCTTCGCCGACCTCAATCTGGTCGGAGTCGCCGATGGTCACAGCCTGAAGGCCGGTTGCGTCGATTTTCAGAAGCGCCACATCGTTCATTTCGTCCGTACCGATGACTTCTGCGTCGTATTCGTCGCCGTTATAGAGCTTGACGGTGACGCTCGTCGCGCCTTCGACAACGTGGTTATTTGTCACGACGTAGCCGTCGCTCGTCAGGATGAAGCCGCTGCCGCTGGCGGAGGCCGATGCGACCTGACCCCAGACGTTGGTGGTAATCTGCGTCGCAATGCCGACCGTGGCGTTTACGTTCATCGCGTAAACCTCTTTCGGCGTCAGGCTCTTGCCGGTGTCATTGCTCGAAAGGCTCTTCGGGAGCGCCGACTTTTCAAGGCTGTAGCTGCTGTTTTCCGTCGCGGTGTCCTGCGAGTCATCCTGCGCGGGCTCGACGGTCTGCGCACTCATCGTTTCCTGCGCCTTGGCGTTTGCCTCTTCGTTCTTGCGGCTGATGTTATTGATGACGGTGGTCAGCGCCGAGCCGCCGATCGAAGCTACCAGCGCAACCGCAACAAGAAGCGCGACCATGCGCCCGCCGACGCCGTTCTTCTTTTTTGGATTTTTGTGTTCGTTCTGATTGTAGTTCGGGTCGTAGGATGTCTGATGGTATCCCTGCGCGCCGCTCGATTCGTCCGAGGGCTCAAAAGAATAGCTCATTCTTTCGTTTTCATGTTCCATCATAATGATCTGCTCCTTTATCCCAAATCGCATTGGTTTGACCTCTGCGGTTTGTTTATCTTTTGTATGCTGTTATCCTACTTTGGAATTATGACCAGATTATGACGATTCAAAAAACGATGTTTAAACATTCTCCGTCCAGATCATGAACATAGCGTCCCCAAACGTTTTCCGGTTTATTCCGCCGCCCGCTTCTTGTAAGGATCGAGGAACGGCGCGGGGCTCTTCTTGTATGTCGCAAGGCTCACGAGTACCAGAGCAAGCAGGCACGCGATCGCGCCCGGCACCGTCGCGCCGACGCCGAACGGCAGCCCGATGAGCTTCCAGAGGATCGTCACCGAGAAGCCCGCCGCCATGCCGGAGAGAATACCGGCCTTCGTCGCCTTCTTCCAGTAAAGCGCCGCAAACGCCGGAAGACCGGCCGCCGCCGCGTAGAAGCTCCAGGCAAACATTAAAATATTATACGCGTTTTTGATATAGAGTGCAATGATCAGCGCGCCGAGCGGCAGCACGACCGCGAACACACGCGTGAGCAGAAGCTCTTTTTTCTCCGAAATGCCAGGCTTGAAGGTCTTGTAGATATCGTGGACGCAGGTCTGCACGGAGACGATCAGATAACTGTCTGCTGTGGACATGATAACAGACAAAATGCCGGCCAATGCTAACCCCGTAAGCCCCACCGGGAGAATTTCGATCGCCAATGCCGGGACGACCGCATCCGTCGAGCCGTAAGCGATGATCTTTTCCGCCGGAACGAGCTGGTGCGCGACCACGCCCATGAACCAGACGAGGGGAATCGTGAGCCCATAGACGAGCGTTCCGAGGAAGAGGCCCTCTTTTGCCGCCTTCTGGCTCTTGGCCGCAAATGCGCGCTGCCACATTTCCGCGCCCGCGAGCGTGAAGACGAAGTACGTGATGATATCTCCCACGATGCTGCCGTCCAGGTACGGTGTCGAGAGCTCGGGTGCTAAATTTTGCAGGAAAGTTCCCAAGCCGCCGAGCTTTGCAAGCGACGACGCGGGGATGAGGATGTAGACGAAGAGGATCAGCATCACGAACTGGAACACATCCGTGTAGATGACGCCGAAAAGGCCGGACGTCGCCGTATAGATGATGAACACCAGGCACGCGATGATTGCGCCCGCTTCATAGGAAATGCCGATCTCGTTTCCGAGCATGTTGATGATGGTCGCCGTTGCCGTGACCTGAGACGCAACCGTTCCCATCATCGTAAAGGCGATGAGCGCGCCGAGCATGACCTTCGCGCTTTTTCCGAAGCGCTGCTCAAAAAGGTCGGGAATGGACGTGACATTGAACGTCGTACCGACGGCGGAAATTCTTCCCGCAAAGCCCGAGAAGATGAACATGCCAAGAAGATACGGCAGCGCCGTCATGATGGCCTTGAAGCCGCTCGAGTACGCAACGCCCGCGCGCCCCATGAGGCCGCTTCCGCCGATGATCGTCGCGCAGACCGTCGCCATCAGGACAAGCGGCCCGAACGAGCGCCCGCCGAGATAATAGTCGTCCATGTTCCGCACCTTGCGGACGACGACAAGGCCAATGAGCACCATCGCAATGAGGTAAGCCGCGATGATGAGAAGGTCGATGGTGTGAATCTGATTATGTACCATATAAAATCCCCTTTCTTTGCGTGTCGGATGGTATCGGTAAACACGCATCCTTTGTTCCGGCGCTGTCCGCCGGATGCTGCGTCAGCCTTCGGAGAGAAACTGCACAACGCGCCTGCGCGCGGCCAGATCTCCCACGAAGATCACAAGGTCTCCGCGCCGCAGAGCCGTATCCGGCCCCGGAGATACGATCTCCTCTCCGCTTCTGCGGATGGCGACAACGGTCGCGCCCGTCGCGCGCCAGAATTTGAGCTCGCCAAGGCTCCTTCCCGCGCCGTCCCAGTCCTCCGGAATGCGGACACAGTAATTGGGAAGGCTCTGCGCCGCCTGCGCGGGGAGGATCATCTCATCTAAAATGCTCCCGCAGAGCTCCTGCAATTCCCGGCCCAGGGCCTGCTGCTGCTCGAGAAGCTGCCGGAGGCGGTGCTTTTTGCCGATGAGGCCGCCGCCGTCTTTAAATCCCGCGAGGCACTGCCGCGCCAGCTCGGCCGACAGCACATATACCCCGCTCTGCTCGCGGACAATGACCACCGCCCGGTCCTGCAAAACCTGCACGGCCTTGCGGATGGTCTCCGGCGAGACGTTATACTCGCTTGATAGCTTCGACCGGCCGGAAAGCTTCTCGCCTTCCATCAGCTCCCCGTCTGCGATGCGCTGGGCAATGGAGCGCGCGATGCGCATATATTGCGGGAGTGCGTCGTTTTCCATGCTAACCCCTCCTATTGTCCGGTTCCGGAAGAACCGGCCCTCCGAACCGCTGCATTCATATACTGCATATTATATCAACTGACAATCTATTATTCAAGATAAGTTTGCAGTTAAGAAACCGTAAAATTTCAAACAGGAATTGCGTTTTCAGATGCAAAAAAGGACTTCCCGTCTCGAGAAGTCCCATTTTTCGCGGTATTCGGTTGTCACGCCTCCACGGCTTCCTCGGGAAGCTCCACCAAAATGGCCTCGTGGTGGACGGCGGGGAGGATTTTCTCCATCAAATCCTTCGTTGCAATCGCCAGCGTCGAGGAGTTGATGACGGGGTGGCAGCCAAATTTCTCATCCTCCAGAACCGGCTTGTCGATGACGAGCTGCACCTCGTTTTCCTTGTCGTTCATGAGCCCCAGTACGCTCACGGAACCCGGCGTGATGTTCAGCAGCCGCAGCATATCCTCCGGCGAGGCAAACGACAGCCGCGCCACGCCAAGCTGCTTCGATAAATCCTTCGTCTTGAAGACCTTCTCGCCCGGCATCATGAGAAGATAAAAGTTCGTCTTCTGCCGGTTGCAGAGAAAGAGGTTCTTGCAGATTTTCTCACCCAGCACCTGCTCGACCGCCTCACAGGCTTCAATGGTGTCCGCAAAGTCGTGGTCGACTCTCGTGTAGGAAACGCCGAGGCTGTCGAGTAAATCGTAGCACGCGATTTCTTTTTCGAGCCGCCCTGCCGCATCCTCCGGTCGGCCGGTATACAATACGTTTTTCATGTTCTTACCCCACTCGGATATAAAGATTCGATACGGCCACGGCCTGCTGATACGGATTGCAGCAGGCGTTGATCGTCTCGCAGACCCCTGCCGCATCCAGCACGTAGTAAGACCCGCCCGCAATGTAGCTGGCCTCGCCCGGAAGCGTCCGGGTGTCGATTTCGCCCCGGCTGCAAAGCACCGCGCTCTCGCACAGCCATACAAGCTCCCGCGCCGTCAGGTCCGTCTTCGACGCATCCAGCACAAGCTGAAACGCCGACGGCAGGTGGATCAGACCCTTGAAGCTTGTCCACTGCTTGAGTGCCGCCGACAAAAACGCCCGCTGCGTCTCGACTCTTCCCAAGTCCTGCGTCGCGTAGCCCGAGCGGAAGCGAACGACCTGCATGGCCTGCTCGCCATCCAGGTGCTGCTCACCCGCGGAAAGATTAATGCTGAGGCCCTGGCTCGGGTCTTCATAGTGCATGTCGACCGGGACGTTAAACGTAACGCCGCCCATCGTGTCGACAAGCTTTTCAAAAACGGACAGATCGACCAGCACGTACCCGTCCGGCCGGAAGCCGATAATTTCCTCGACGCGCAGCAGAAGCTGCTCCATGCCTGCCTCGCCGCCGGAGGCCCAGCCGTAGGCCGAGTTGATCTTCGGCACGGAATATTCGCAGTAGATGAGCGTGTCGCGCGGAATGGAGACAAGGCTCATCTTGCCCGTCGCGCGGTTCACGGAGAAGAGCATCATCGTATCCGTCCGATACTCCCCCTCGTCGGTGCCCGCGATCAGAATCGTCGCGCACCCGGCCTTGCGCTCGCCAAGCCCCGTCTCGGCCTCGGGCTGCTTGGCAACAAAAAAGTGGATGCTCCCAAGCGCGATGGCAAGAATCAGAACCAGCGCCAGAACAGCTTTCAAAAGCCCATGGCCGCGCCGCTTTTTTAGGGACTTGCCTTCCGTCTGCTGCGCCTGCTCACGCTGACGGAGGTACTCCCGGTGCTCTTCCGTCTCGGGCTCCACGCCCTGCTCATAGAGCCACTTGGCATATTCCTCGTCGGATTTGGGGGGATTTTTGACCTTTTCCACCGTCTTGCGGCCGCGGCTCTCGAGTCTTCGCATCACGCGTTCCTCCTCCCGGTCGCGCGCAATGCGCTGGCGGTCCCTGGCCTCGCGCTCGGCCTCGCGCACCCGATCATACTCCGCCCGACGCGCGACTTGATAGGCGCTTTTGGACTGCTCATAGGCCGTCGGCGGGGTGTAAATGCCCTCGTCCGGGAAGCCTGCCGCATCGTCATAGAACTTCTCAAAGTCGATGTTCACATCGTCCGCCGTCATGGGAGCACTTGGCTCCTGCGGCGTGTCCGGCGCGTCGGATTCGTCCGGGCATTCGTCCTCTTCCGGCTCCTCGCCCAAAAGTCCCTTAACCTCGCTGAGCAGGTCGTCGATCTCCTGATCGTGATTTTTTACGTCAAAGTCATCCATGCAAGATGCTCCTTTCTCAGAAGCAGCGAAGCGCCGCCTTCTGCGAAATTCATACAAAATGACACTTTATTATATCAGATCTTTACCGTTTTGTAAACATCTGCTTTTCGGGCGCGTATTTGGTTTGAATTTTCCCAGCAGGTATGGTATCATAGACGTACTTTTGAGCCTTGGAGGATCAGATATGGCTGTCGATGTTTCGATTGTTCCCTGCAAAAGCTATGACGCGGAAGAATGCCGAACTGCGCTCACGCAGGCGCTCGCCCCGTTTGGTGGGCTCGACTGGGTCAAAGAGGGCATGCACATTGTCATCAAGGTCAACCTCGTCTCGGCCATGAAGCCTGAGCAGGCGGCCACGACGCACCCAATGCTTCTTTGCGAGCTGACGAAAATGCTGCGGGAACGCGGCGCAAGCGTCCTTCTCGGAGACAGCCCCGGCGGACTCTATACGGCCGCGCACCTGAACCACGTGTATGACGTCAGCGGCATGCATGACTGCGAAGCCGTCGGTGCGGAGCTCAATCAGGACTTCTCGCAGAGCGACGCTTCGTTCCCGGAGGCCGTCTGCGCAAAGAAATTCACCTATACCGCCTATCTCGACCGAGCCGACGCGATCATCGACTTCTGCAAGCTCAAGACCCACGGCATGATGGGCATGACGAACGCCGTCAAAAACTACTTTGGTGTCATTCCCGGTACGATGAAGCCGGAGTACCACTATAAATACCCGCAGATCTCCGACTTTTCGAACATGCTGATCGACCTCTCGACGTATTTTAAACCCCGCCTCTGCATCTGTGACGCCATCGTCGGCATGGAGGGAAACGGCCCCACGCAGGGCTCGCCGCGCGAAATCGGAGCGATTCTCGCCGCCGAGTCCCCCTCGAAGCTTGACCTTCTCGCCGCCAAGCTCATTGGCCTCACGGCAGACGACGTCCCGACCCTGCAAGCCGCGCGCGTGCGCGGACTGATCCCGCAGACAGCGGAGGAACTGGAGATTGCGGGAGAACCCGAACGGTTTATCGTTCCGGATTTTAAGACGATGCCCGCCCAGTCGAGCGTCTTTTTCCACAAGGCCGGAACCGGCACCATCGGAAAACTCGTCGACAAGATCATGTTCCAGGCGCTGACTCCCTGTCCGAAGGTGAAGAAAAACGAATGCATCGGCTGCGGCAAGTGCGCGAACATCTGCCCCGCCAAGGCCATCCGGATGGAAAATAAGCTTCCCACGATCGACCGCAAGGCCTGCATCCACTGCTTCTGCTGTCAGGAGTTCTGCCCCAAGGGCGCCGTGAGCGTCCACCGGCCCCTGCTCGCGCGGCTGGTCACGAAATGAGAGAAGCCCGGAGACCGTGTCTCCGGGCTTCTTTGCGCCCGCTCAAGCCGCCGGGGCGCGGCTGAAATACTCCTGATATGGGCGACGAAAAGGCCCGCCGTTTTTTGACGGCGGGCCCTTTTTTATGCGGTATGCGGTTTTCAGATCTCCAGCCCGGCGAGGGTGGCGGCCATGACGGCCTTGATGGTGTGCATGCGGTTTTCGGCCTCGTCGAAGACGATGGACTGCGGGCCCTCAAAGACCTCGTCCGT
>ERZ1106963.3092-NODE-3092-length-14862-cov-4.280678_pt1 | contig 14862 bp, 19 predicted proteins | sample MGYA00403681_ERZ1106963 | MGnify/ENA primary metagenome ERZ1106963 (study PRJEB35170, sample SAMEA104062407) | human gut metagenome | biome: human gut; feature: human-associated habitat; material: faeces | place: Denmark | collected 2012-05-03 ...
ATTCATTTTAAAATAAAAACCGAATAGAGGATTCATGCTCTATCCGGTTTTAATGTATATGGAAAGGGAAGTGCTTTTCAGAAGTGTAACATGACTCCTGCCGAGAAACTGCGCATTTCAGGAGCATGGCTTTGTTGCATGATGTTGAAAGGGGAGAGTTTTACATAGAATCCAAAGGTTCCGTATCCACCCTGAGCCATGATGTCGAGATTGATGGGATTGACTTTTATGTTTTTATTGAAGTGCTGTACTTTTTCGTTTCCTACAGTATATTTGGTTTTCATGCTGCTATATGTCTTTATACCGATAACCGGGCCAAGCGAAAAGAAAAGCGGACCATGCAAAAAGGTTCTTGTTTGCCATTCGATCAATAGGGGAATTGTCAAATCCACAGTTTTCAGTCGAGAGAAATCGAGGTGGGCGTCTTCTGGGCAAAGAACTATTTTTATTTGCCCATTTTGCTTGGTGAAGTAGCGGTTATCGTTCATGACGTAGTTTCTCCAATCGAGACCGATACCGGTAATAAATCCCCAATTATCCCTATGTATGGGGGTAAAAATGGTAACGAAATTCCAAAATATTTCGAAAGAACCGGAGAAATCGAGAGAAATACCCGTGGGGGAGTCTAAAAATTTCATGCCTCTACCCATGGCATTACAGAATCCGAAACCTATGCCCGACCAATGCGGATCGAAACGCTTACGTTTATCTTTCTTTTTCCCAGAAATTAGATCTGAAAACGGAAACGATACGGATTCGGAAAGTTCCCAAGAGGTTTGTTTTTTCCCGTCAATATGGCGTGATTCATAATATTTGTTGTATCTTTTCCCGTTTTCGTAGACGGTTACCGAAACGATTTCGGAGGAATCTTTGATGAGGATTTCCTTTTGGTTGAATATTACAGTTGTGTCACGTTTTGTCGAGAATGACGGCATAATTGAAAAGATGGCGAGTAGGAGTAAGATAGGATTTTTCATATTCATGTTTTTTTATTGTTTCTTGTTGATAAATAGATTTATGAGTTTGTCGAGCTGAGTTTGTCCCTCTAAGTAGATAAGTGTCGCATCGTGCGGTGACGTTTTACGGAACAGAATAAATCGGTTTTCTCCATCTGGGGCGGCAGGTGGTAACTGGTAATATCCGGCAATGGTATTATTCCCCGATTTTACGGTTTCGCTGTTTTCGGCTTTCCGGCTGTCGGTAGAAACCGCAGCTTCGAATAACGTTACATCGTCAGGACGGTCCGTGATGGAAATACTATGGAATAGCGATAGACCGTAAGGGTGTAACGTTTTCCCTTTCAAGAGAACGACTATGGCTTGTTCGTCTTTGTCGTATTTCCCTGAAAATAGAGGAGCGATAGCTAGCCCTTTTTGGGCGTGACAAATATTGCCAATCCAAAGGAAAATACAGGAGATGAATATTTTATAAAACATTTTCATAGAAGATGAGTTTATTGTAAATTTTCGAGAGGCCTGAATATGGAACTCAGTTCTTTCTCCACGGTAATGTCGGTTGGGTCGAACTGGGATACGGTGTGTTTCATTTGTTCGATAACGGTTTCTGTATCGGTGTATTTTTTTCCGTATATATAGGTGACACAAATGTCTCTTGGAGAGTGAAAATAGAGGATATTTATACTCAGAATAATGGCTATACAAGCAGCGATACGAGCAATTGTTTTTAGCGACACCCGTTGCCGGCTTCGTATTTTCCCCTTTATGCTGTTGCCTATTAGCGAGTATGAAAGTACGGCTCGTATTTCGTCGTAACGTTTATTTTGAGACTCTGAGAATACAAATCGAGATAGTTCTTTCTCTTCATCGATAGTAGTGTTTCCACTGTAATAGCGTTCGATGAGCCTATCCCAATAGTCGGAATTTCGTTTGCCGTGTTTTATGTTTTTATCGGTCATAGGCGTTTAGTTTTTTATATTGTTCTCTAATAGTTTTTCTCGCTCTTGATAAATTCATTCGGATTGTTGCCGGTTGCATATTCAATCGGTTGGCAATGTCTTCTATTTCGAGACCTTGATAGTCTCGTAATTCGAGAATTTTTCTTTGATTCTCGGTTAGTCTTTTTTCGATGAGTAGTTTTACCGTTTGGAATCTTTCCAATAGATTTTCTTTTTCACTGTTATCTTCATCGCATTCGTTATTGGTTTCGATGTCCAACTCGGGGAATCGAGCTTTCTTTCTAATTTGGTCTATACAAATGTTACGAGTTGTAGTGACTGTCAGAGCCGCTGCTTCTTTTTCGCTTTTAATTTTATTTCGTATAGGCCATAGCCTGCAAAAAGCTTCCTGTATAGCGTCGGAGGCATCGTCTTCATTTTGAAGAATATGACGAGACATCGATAACAGGTTGTCGCGCAGACGTGTGAATGCCGATAACAACGGTTCTTGATTCATTATTTAAATAATGTATTTTCTTTTTTGATTCTGTAAAAATAACGAACCAAGTGCCGTTTTGTAACAAGGAAAAAGAAAAATATTTAATGATAAAAAGGAAAAATTTATTCTTGTGGGGTTTGTGGGGATAGCTGGTGGAGTTTATAGAATTCAGAAATTGAATCGAAGTCCGGCTTGCAGATTGATGTTAAAGGGTTTTTCTTTACGAATGGTCGAAATGTCCGATCCATCGTCGAAGTAATAGACAATACCAGGCTCGGCATAGAGGCTTATATGCGACGCCAGTTTGAAAGAGATTCCGGCCGATACCGATACGGACCACTGCAATTGGTTTATGTGCAGAGTCTCGTCGTTGGAAAACGGCGGACGATTGTTCATTTCGTACTGTGCGGAGAGTTCTCCGTGAACACATTTTTCCAACATTCCGCCTCCCGATAGGTAGAGATTGAAATAGCGCTTTTTTAAGAAATTCCAGTTTAGTTTTAACGGTATTCCCAAATAGTGTAGTTGCTGGTTTTGTGTATAGTATGCAGTTCCTCCGGCAGTCAAGTCGGACGAAAGATAGGTATATACAAGTCCCGTTTCTAATGCCAGTCGATTGTTCAGTTCTTTCTGGACTGTAATTCCAACTGATACGGGAAAGTGGTGTTTAATGTCTGTTTTGGGTTGGCTATTGATATTTTGCAGCATGATATGTTGGTAGGGTGTTGTTACCGGCCCTTCGGAGTTCGAAAGATTTTTTTCGGAAGGGAGACTTGCCATTTCGGCAGAGGCATAAGGGGCTAAATTGCTGAATCCATTTCGATTGTCGGCTGACGCGATTAGGTTATTTCCCAGAGATACGCCCAAAGACCAAGTGCTTTTGGGTTTGGTTTTGGGTTGTGTATGCGTATGTATGGTTGTCGTGCTGGTATTCTCATTTCTCGATGGAAACAAGCTAGTCTGTGCGTTATTTCGTTTTTTCCCCGGAGTTGATTTTTCCGGTTCGGAAGATTCCGGTTGTTCGATGTGTCGTGATTCGTTTATTTGAGATGGCATATGGTTTTCCACATCGGTATGGTCGGGTGTTTGCGGTGCTCGTATCGATTTATAAGATTGGGCTATGTCGAGTGGTTCCTGTTTTATCGAGGGTACAGTATTTTGCATTCGAGGTACTTCCATTTGCTCCGAGCCGGATATTTTTGTTTGAAGCGAGAGATTGTTTAAGTCGGTAGTCGGACGGAGGAATTGTAACCCGATAAAAGTACATAACAAAAGTGTAATACAAGCGGCTGCCCACCAAATGGTTCTTTTCCGAAGGGGGATACGACGTGGAGCGAGCTCTTTGGAAAGTTCTTCCCAAACTTCTGGCGGAGGAGTAACCGAATATTCATCGAGCTGCTCTTTCCAGCTGTCTGTCCAATTTTTAGTTTTATCCGTTTTCATATTGTGCCCAATATTGTTTAATTCGATTCATCAATATCGTTCGTGCCCGATGTAATTGTGATGAGGAGCTTTTTTCGTTTATATGAAGTAGGTTTGCGATTTCTTTATGTGATTTGTTCTCGAATGTGAACAGATTGAATACCGTGCGGTATCCGTCCGGCAATTCCGAAATGAATCGAAGAAGCGTTTCCTGAGGTATGTTTTTTACGATTTTGTCGTCGTCTTCATATTCCGGGTCGGCTATTTCGGGAGCGGTTTCGATGTCGAGCTCGATATGTTGTGTTTGCTTGCGAATCGCTTCTAATGCTGTATTTACCATAATACGGCTCAACCATGCTTTTAATGAGCCTTCGCCTCGGTAGAAAAATTTATCCAAAGAGGTAAAGGCTTTAAGGAACCCGTCATGTAAAAGATCTTTGGCGAAATCTCTGTTCCCGGAGTAACGGATACAAAGTGCGAACATTTCACCGGCATAGCGTTGATACAGCTCGTTCTGTGCCGTCATATCTTTCCGCTTGCAACACTCTACCAGCTCTGCTTCGTTCATTTTTTGATGATTCCTGTTATTTATTAAATGCAACGATGTAAAAATACTGCATGATAGGTGATAGAAAAATTGTTTTTAACTCTTTAACAAAATTCGGTGCAGTATTTTTGAATGGTTTACGTTTACCTCATAAAAGTGGATAAATTAAAAAACAGACGAATATGAAAATGAAAAAGTTTTTATTGGTAGGATTATTAGGTGTTGTGACATTGTGCGGGCTGTCGTCTTGTGACGATGATGACGATGGCGGATACGTTCCGTTTTCCTATGCGGTGGGCGATATGGTCGTAAAAGACGGGAGTGAGCCATATATCCAGTTGGATAGTAAGCAAACACTTTTCCCGTCGAATGGCAGTCGTTTGCCTAATTATTTGTTGAAAGATGGAAAACGGGTAATCGTGAACTTCTCTTTTCTCGAAGGACAGCGGGAGGGATATGATTATTATATTCTTATCAATGATATAGATTCTGTGTTGGTTAAGAATGTTATTCCCATCACTCCTGAAATGACCGATAGTATCGGTAACGATCCTGTGAATGTGTTGGATATGTGGACGAGCGATAAGTATCTGACGGTTCAGTTTGAAATGCGAGGTCTTGGTCGCGAGAAACACATGATTAATTTGGTTAGGAATTATTCTTTATCTCCTAATCCCGATGGAGACGGTTATTTACAGTTGGAGTTGCGTCATAATCGTTTGAATGATCCTGAGATAGACCATATTTTATGGGGGGTGGCTTCGTTTAGATTGGATGATTTGAAACTGGAAAATCCCGATTTGAAAGGGTTGAAAATAAAAGTGCGTAGTCCTTATGGAACGGAAGTTCGTACTTGTGATTTCGAGAAGGAGGATTCAGGAGAGGATGCAATTTCTGGAACTCAGGAGAAGAGTGTTTCTACTTATGTCCGATAGAAATTGATAGTTAAGTAAATAGGTGTTGATTGCCGGGAGCAGAATGGATATTTTGCTTCCGGTTTTTTATTGTGAAATAAGGGCTTATAAGTTTTTTGGATAGGTACAAAAAAATTGATTGTCTCACGACAACCAATCTTTGTTAACCTTAAATCTAATACCATGAAAAACACATTGCAAATATAGGGGTAAATATGTTCTCAAACATAATATTTAGACAATAATTTTCTTGGATTTAATTTGTTTTAACTAATGTAAATCGATTTGGTCGTAAATGTATACGGTTTTTAACATTTTGGCGAGACTGTAAACAAATATTCGCTGTTCCCGGATATTTCCTTATATTAGAATGAGATAGAAATAATTCAAAAAGGGGAAAAGGATTTGTTTGTTTTATCCTTTTCACATTTTTCGTTTGTGGTATCGGACGAGTTTGTTAAAGATGGACTGTATTCGGTATATCCAAATAAATTTGTTTCTGCACTTGGTTTACATTATCTTTGTCATAACGAAGATAGGATGTGGTTCGACATAGCTAATTCGGAAATGAGATCCCCGTTTGCCTCTGCGCTCACCTTTCACTATCTTTGTCTATTGTTGTACGAATGGTAAGAATTAAAATAGGTATTAGATTAATACCCGATTAAATGAAAAATAAATGAAGGTTGCCGATTTGATAAAGAATAGTGGGAGTACAGGATTTTCATTTGAAATATTGCCTCCATTAAAGGGTAGCAGTATCGAGAAATCTTTTAAAGCGATAGACACGCTACGGGAATTTGCGCCGTTATATATTAATATAACCACACATCGCAGTGAATTGGTTTATAAGGATACCCCCGATGGGTTGTTTCGCCGGGTCTCGGAACGTAGTCGTCCCGGTACAGTAGCGGTAGCGGCAGCTATAAAAAATAAATATCAGATACCCACTGTTCCTCATCTCATATGCAGTGGCTTTACAGCTCTCGAAACAGAATATGCTTTAATAGATTTGAATTTTTTGGGGATATGCGATTTGCTTATTTTGAGAGGTGATAAGGCTAAGCATGAGAATCGATTTATCGCTGCTTCCGGTGGATATGAACATGCTATTGAATTGGAGCAGCAGGTGAATCGTTTTAATGAGGGTTATTTCATAGATGGCACTCGAATGGATTTGGTCAGTACAAGGCAATTTTCATACGGAGTGGCGGGTTATCCCGAGAAACATGACGAATCTCCTAATCCCGACGAGGATATGAAGTGGTTGAAGGCAAAGGTGGATGCGGGAGCCGACTATATAGTTACCCAGATGTTTTTCGATAACGAAAAGTTTTTCTCGTTTGTAGACCGTTGTCGGGCAGCAGGGATTACCGTACCCATTGTCCCGGGATTGAAACCTATCTCGAAGGCTTCGCAATTGACATTGTTACCTCGTGTATTTCACGTAGATATACCCGATATGCTGGTTCGGGAGATTGTTAAGTGTAAAGACGATTCGCAGGTTAAGCAGGTAGGGATAGATTGGTGTACAGCTCAATCGCTCGAATTGAAAGCGAAGGGAGTACCCAGTATTCACTATTATTCACTTATGGCGGTCGATAGTGTTTATCAAGTGGCGAAGTCGGTTTATTAACGGAGGGATCGCGCGATGTTTTTTAAAGACGTTATCGGACAGGAGGAGGTAAAGCGAAGACTTTTACGTTCGGTTGACAATGATCATGTGGCTCATGCCCAGTTGCTTTGTGGCCCGGAGGGTGTCGGTAAATTTGCTATGGCTATGGCTTATGCCCGGTATATACATTGCACGAATCGTCAGAATGGGGATGCTTGCGGTGTATGTCCGTCTTGCCGGCAACATACGGCTTTGACTCACCCGGATTTGCATTTTGTATTCCCGATGGTCAAAGTGGATAAGAAGAAACGGATATGCGACGATTATTTGCCCGAATGGACTGAGTTTTTGAAGGAGAATACCTATTTCGGGATCGATTCATGGTTGAGGTATATTAATGCCGATAACAAGCAGGCCGTAATTTATGGAGAAGAGAGTGAAAGTATTTTGCGGAAGATGTCTTTAAAGAGCTATGAATCTCCGTATAAAATAATGATTATATGGCTGCCGGAACGCATGAACGACACTTGCTCCAATAAATTGTTGAAATTGCTGGAAGAGCCTTATCCTGGTAGTGTGTTTTTGTTAGTCAGCAATAATCCCGATAGAGTGCTGGGAACTATACGTTCGCGTTCGCAGCTTATCGAGATTCGCTCTTTGTCCACGTCGGTTATAGCCGAGGCGTTGCAACGCCGGTATGGGATAACGGAGCAGGATGCTGTTTCGGTGGCCCATGTCGCAGAGGGTAATTATTTGAAGGCTTGCGAGTCTCTTCAATTGAATGAGGAGAATAAATTGTTTTTCGATTATTTTGTACAGGTCATGCGTTTGGCCTATGCTCGGAAAATAAAGGACTTGAAGATATGGAGCGAAGAAGTGGCCGATTTGGGGCGCGAGCGTTTGCGCCGATTTCTTTCCTATGCCCAACGAATGATACGTGAGAATTACATCTATAATTTGCATGTTCCTGCATTAACCTATATGAATCGGGAAGAGGCTCAATTTTCTTCGCGTTTCGCTCCGTTTATTCATGAACGTAATGTACAGGCTATCATGAAACATTTGAGCGATGCCGAAAATGATGTCGGGCAGAATGCTAATGCCAAGATTGTTCTTTTCGATCTATCTATAAAACTTATTATGCTGTTGAAAAGCTGATGAGGAGTCGTGATGTGAAATGAATGTAGAAGAATTTAGGGAATATTGTCTTTCGTTGAAGGGTGTGGAAGAGAAGATGCCTTTCGTGAATGTTGCCGACCGATATAGCCGTGATGTTTTGTGTTTCTATGTGGGCGATAAATGGTTTTGTTTTGTGAATGTCGAGGTGTTCGATTTTTGTTGTATTAAATGCGACCCAGTGGAATCGGGCGAATTGCAGGCTTGTTATATGGGAGTAAAGCCGGGGTGGCATATGAATAAAAGGCATTGGATTAGCGTTTACTTTAATCGAGATGTTTCGGACGAGATGGTCAGGAAGTTGGTGAAGAAATCTTATGATATGGTTGTCAAGTGTTTGAATCGTAAGGAGCGGGAAAGACTATTATAGAGGAATATGTCTATTTTTTTGAAAAAACAGGTCTTTTTCTATTGAAAAAATATTATCTTTGCCGTCCCAGATAGAAAACACTGGGAAACTACCACTGGGGCTGACCGGTTTTGACAGCGGGTAGAAGTGGTGGGTAAGCATGCAGAGCGTTGTTGCCCCGCTCTATAATATCAGACAACAAAAATTTAACTGGCGAAAATAACTACGCTCTTGCTGCTTAATCGAAGTACAGTAGATTAGCTTAATCTCCGCAACAGTTGTGGAGACAAGACATCACCCGGTTGCTGTTGTTCCGAAGCGTTCCGAAACGGTGGTGCAATAATATCGGAAATAGTCAGAGGCCAGTTTCGAGCTGATGATGAAAATTTAGAAACTAAGGTGCAGATTGGTGGCTTCGGTCTTGTCTGTACCCGACAATCAAAGCGAAGATAAGCATGTAGAAAGCTCATTAGTTCCTCGTTTGGACGAGGGTTCGAATCCCTCCAGCTCCACGATATATATTGCTTCTCAATAGATTACTGATTAATGGTACTGAAATAGGTACTTCTTTTTATCTGTTGAATAGCTTCATGGCATTCTTTTTTGCCGAATCTGAAATTTCGATATAGGGTTTCATCGCCTTGTAGTCGCTATGTCCAGTCCACTTCATAACAATTTGAGGAGGTATACCAAGCATAAGAGCATTACAAATGAATGTTCTCCTACCGCAATGTGTAGTTAAAAGTTCATATTTAGGTTTTACTTCATCATACCTCCTATTCCCTATATAGTACGTGAGGCCTATTGGGGTATCTAACCCGCAAAGTTCCCCTATCTGTTTAATGTCTTTATTGGTTATCTGATTGCTGTTAGTAGGAATTGCATATACCCCCTGTGAATTCTTGTACTTGTCAAGTATCGAGCGGGAATATTTATTAAGCTCTATCTTCACAGTATCTGAGGTCTTTATTGTTGTGACAGATATATAATTATCGTAAACGTCTGACTTTTTCAAGTTCTTTGCGTCGCTAAATCGCAACGAAGTGAAGCAGCATAGGCACAAAACATCTCTTGAAACTTCAAGTCGTTTCATGCTCTCGGGGAACTCGAAAGAAAACAGCTTCATCAATTCGTCCCATTCAAGGTATATTACTTTCTTTTGAGTGTCTCTTAACTTGACCGAGTGTGTTAAAGAGGCATCTCCGGTATCATATCCATTAGCCTTAGCCCATCTTAGGAAACTTTTTACAAATCCGTTCTGACGTTTTACTGTCGTGTTCCTCATTCCATTGGATAGCAAGAATTGGAGATAATCCGAAATCCCATTTTCTGACAAGTCTGAAAATTGTATATCAGATTTGAAATCGATCAAATGCTTCAATAAAGTCTTTCGTTTATCCGAAGTGGACAACGCCCAATTATTTCTGTTATCAGAAAGGTATTTGTTAAACGCCTGCACAAAAATTATATGAGGATTATCCTTCTCCGCATGTTTATATTCTCCTCTAATTTCTCGGATCAATGCGTCTCGGAAATCTTTCTCACTTGGTAATACTCCTTCCATTTCGTACCTTGCGAATAACTTATCGGTTGCCATCTCGTAGCGTGATATTTCCCTATTTATGTTTGAGGCAGGTACTTTCTTTTTCCCATGAGTAGTGCCGTTCTTAACTCGTTGTGTATCGGAGTTCCATTTAGCTCGTTCTACTCTGTAACCAAGATTCAGTACCACGGTATTCCCTTTCCACTGAACTCTCATACGCAGATAAGATTCGTTGGCACTAATGTGGTTTAGCAGGAAAATTCGGTTAAATCTCATATCAATAGCAAATTTTACAAGGTGTATATCCGTTATTTTGAGCTTTGTCTAAGGATATAGCGACTATTTCTGCACTACACTTGTTTAATCCTCGGCAGTTTCTGTGGGCATGGAATCTTTTGGCTTTTGGCCCAGTGCAGATATATACAGTTACGGTTTTTTGTTTTTCCTTTTTGTTCGGTTGCTCGCCGGAAGTTATAGCGGGGCAACACAATGCAAATAACAAGAGTAATGATGTCAGCCTTGTTTTCATATCAATAAACATCGTATTCTTCTGCTTTTAAGAGAGGCGGTTTATTCATAATATTCAATATAGAATTTATTAGGACTTTCTGATAATATTTTATTGACCGAGGCACGATTGTTCTTGTCCTTGTTTTCCTTTACGGAATTGACTGTTTTTTGGGGATTGGGTTTAATGTCCTCTATGTCTGACACCCAAAATTTATTTTCTATATGTTTGATGTAATCATCGTCATTTAATGAGTACGAAATTCTATTTCTAAATATATATGGAGAATTTTCACCATGGCACGGCGAAACTCACAGATTTCAATTTTCGTTTCCCCATCTTGATATAGTGTCTCATCACTTATTCTATAATATACAGGAATATATTTTGCTGAATGAGGAGGAATACATATTACCGGCTCTTCTTTTACAGTTATGGAAGAAACGTGATTAGTACTATATCCAACTTTTTTTGTTGCATCAATCGGACTAAAAATTGAATAATAGGGATATATGACTTTCCCGTCAATATTTATGCTTTCGTGATATGTAGAAGCATATCCCTCTGTTATCTCCCTGTTGTTATAATAATTATAGGCAATGCCGTTGTGTATATAGAACGACCTGTCCATCAATACAAATATATCACTGTCAGTCTTGTTTTCCATTACGAATCCCGGATTGCCACCTTCTGCCCACAAGTTATAATGTAATATGCAATCTTCGTTTTCATATTTAAGAGATCCATTACCTTGTTTTAGATCGCTTTTTACAGTATATACCTGATATTGTACAAGGTATGATGTACAAGATGTCATTATCAATAATAGGGAAAATAATAGTATTTGGTTTCTCATAATTATGTTGTGTTATAGTTGAAATCGATTCATGAAGAAACTCATATCAAGACTTTTATTTTCATGATATAATACAGGTTTATGCGTATCCACATCAAATCGTATTTTAATATAGATGTAATCGTCAGACGTGTTTACGCATTTGTGAAATTTGAATTGTTCAATGTCGCTATTAGAGAAAGTAAAGAATATATTTTTGTAAGCGTTATTCTCCTTACAGCGCACTACTATAATGTATCTTATTTGGGTATTTATAAAAGCGTCGAATCTATTTACTTTTATTTGAGTGTGAGCTGTATAATTCCCTTTTAATTCTGTGGCTTTTACTTGAACAAAGAAAAATACATTGTCTTTACTTGCAACAATATCCACCCCTTCATCAACGCTCATATTGTTTGCATTATATCCACGAAATAATAGTTCTGACATAACTGCATATTCTCCTGCTTTTCCCATGTAGTTTGTCGTTGTTTTTTGGGATTGGGAAGTTGTTGTTTCTTTCAAAATTACATCTTTATTTTGTTTCTCATCAATAATAGGAATGGGGAGAGGCTCTTTCTTTTTTATCCTCAACTTATATACACCAGCTCTAAATTTACCGGTCTTTGGATTTTTTACTCTTGCAAAATCTTTATCAGCAGCGTTTTTCTTTTTAACTTCTCTATTTAATATTTGAGTAACTTTCCTTAGAACTTCGTCAATTGACATATCACCGGAAGCTCCACTCATTAATATTCTTTCTGCGATCATTCTCACATGAAGACCTTCTTTTGCATCTTTCTCACTAAGTATTTTCTTAATTAATTCTTTCATGACTTTACTATTACATTAGTTTTTCTTATATTAAGAAATTATTTAGTATATTGCGATTGTTAACCATCTAATCTTGTTTATCTAATGAACTCCTCAAAATATATATTAAATCATCTTTGGATTTTATTGTTGTTTCAAGAGACTTTATTGTAGCCTCATGTCCACTAACGATTCTTTCGAGGTATTGTATCCTTTGATTAAGCATGTCTATTTCGTTCAGGTTATTTTGGACGCCTGAACTAGTATTCTCTATTGTGACTGTTCCGTCAGGGTCAATAATTTTTTGAGTACCTTTTTCCGGCAATGATATAGAGATGTTATTATTAAAATCTCCTCGATAGATATTGCCCTTATTATTGTTCCCGATAATTCCTGAATTATTGCTTAGCATTTCTCCTTCTCCATACAACAACCATTCTAATTTGTATTTTGGGAAAGCACTAACTATTTTTTCACATGTTGAACGTGATGGTGATCGATGTTCATTGATAATTCTTGTGATTGTGACATTATTGTTCAATCCAATTGCTGCACTAAAAGAGTTTTTATTTAATCCCTCTTTTTCAATAATTAATTTTATTCTTTCCCAGCCTTCCATAATACTGTTAGTTAATTAATGTTATTATACTAACTTTTAAAAGAAAATAGTTTGTGTTTTTGCTAACTGTTAGTATCTTTGCCTCTGTAATAATTGAAACGAATCCGTTTCAAGATTGAAACAAAAACCATAATGTGCAAATATAAACGATTAAATGTAAAAAAGCAATGAGAAAAGTAAAATACATCAGTTTACCATCAAAGATTATCAAAGAGATAGCCGCCGAGGTAGGTTGTACAGACCGCACAGTGTATGGGGCGATAAACTTCCGCACGGACGGAGAACAGCCAGAACGCATAAGGGAGCTTGCTCTAAAAAAGGGCGGAATCGTCTCACACAAGATGGTAGGATAAACAAAACGATTGAAACATTAGAGAAATATTAAGCAAACGATAAAATCAAAACAATATGATACGCTCCGACACACCCATTTGGCAACTCACGGTTAGTGAGTTCATGCAAGTCCTCGAAAATTGTATGCCAAAGAATGACACCCGTAAAGAGGAACACACAGCTAAAAAATACGTATATGGGCTGAAAGGTCTGTGTGAGTTGTTCTCCTGCTCCAAAGGAACCGCAATCAAGATAAAGGAAAGCGGAGTTATAGACAAGGCAGTCACGCAAATAGGGCGTAAAATCATAGTCGATGCTGAACTTGCATTAGAACTACACCACAGGAAAAAGAAATAACGACAATAAGGGGAGTAGCTCAACGGTAGAGCAACCGAATAAAAGAACCAGTATGTTGGGTATCGGTTCTTCGGAGCGAGCAAGGGTTCGATTCCCGCCTCCCCACAAAAAAGCTCATTGACATGTTGGCGTACGTGAAGAACACCGAGAGTCGCAATAGCGGAAACGCCGAGACTTGCGACGGGTCGGGGTGAAGTAACGAAGTCGTGACGTGTAAGTAATATCCGGCAATTCGGCAACCGGGCACGCTTCACCAAGTTCAGTAAAATAGAAACGAACAAAAAAAATGGAGAGAGAAAGGGATTGCCTTTCTAGGCAAGAATAGTTCAGACAGCTTTCCATTACCCTATATTTCCCCTGCCCGTCGGATTCGGGTTGGAAAACAGTCATCTGTTGCAGGGGAACGAAATTAAATAAACCTGTGAACATGAACACAACCTGTATTATCCCACGGTCGGCAATCGAGGAACGATACGACCGGGCACGAGAAGATTTCAACTACCAATACGACAACTCCCCTTACAAATTGAAATGTAAGGAATTTTATCTAGGAGGCGGGGTAGAAAACTACGAGGTCGCTAGCCAGATACTATCGATGAACGAGGAAGAAATAGCCAAATCCTACCTCGAAGATTGTGACCCGAAAGACTGGGCAAGCGTGCGGGAATTCCGGAACGACCTCATGTGCGATGCCACGGACATCTACAAAACGGCTATCGATATGGTAAAATCCGATATTCAGAAACTGGAAACCATACAAGGCGAGGTAGAAAATTTTCTTGACGACCATATAAAAGAAAATATAAACGACCGCTATTTCGGCGAAGATATAGACCATGAAATAGATTTGATAGACAAATACGTCGATGTCCGCATTCATTACAATGCATACAATCACAAAGAGTGGGACAATGGCGACTATTTCACGCCATCTTCTGGTAGTGGCTACATCGATACGGAATACACGGTAACCGTATTCGACGAATACGGGAATGAAGAATTTGAGTTTAACGGTAATTTCCAAATATAACAGTCATGATATTCTACAAGTTATTTACCCTGCTCGCCATACTGCTGATGCTTTCCTCGATATTCGGGGTAGTCGCTTCACTCATCAACGCCAACCTTTGGCAACTGGTAATAAGCATATCCCTGTTCGCATTGTCGTCGATGGCTCTTTCAGGGCAACAACAAACAAATAAGAAATAAAAAAAACTATTGATAATCAGGTAAATAAATAAGAGTATAATGGACAAGAACGAGATTTTAAATAGCAACAGTGATGTCCGCAGGGTAGTGGCCGGTTATCCCAACTTGCCTTTTGATGTACTCGCAGAACTGGCGAAGGACAGCGAATGGCTTGTCCGTAATGATGTGGCAGGAAATACCAGCACGCCCGCCGATGTGCTCGCAGAACTGGCAAAGGATAGCGAATGGC
>ERZ1106963.3102-NODE-3102-length-14819-cov-5.144134_pt1 | contig 14819 bp, 9 predicted proteins | sample MGYA00403681_ERZ1106963 | MGnify/ENA primary metagenome ERZ1106963 (study PRJEB35170, sample SAMEA104062407) | human gut metagenome | biome: human gut; feature: human-associated habitat; material: faeces | place: Denmark | collected 2012-05-03 ...
AAAATTACAGAAAAGATCATCAGCAGTCCATTCATATAGCCCATAATCATTTTCACATTTTTACTTAGCCCGTTATTTCCCTGTGCCATACCACCAACAATGTAGTACATCATAACAGAAAGTACTGCCATTAAAATGTATGGAACATACGTCTTACGATTGTTTTTCAGATTGGTGATTGCAAGTTTTCCATAGATTTTGCTACTCAACGCGCTCACCTCCTGCTTCGAGAACAGTCAGTGTGTCGGAAATTTTCTGATACATCTGTTCATCAGTCAGATTGCCACGGTACAACTGATGGAATACCTCACCATCTTTAATGAACATCACACGATTTGCACTGCTGGCAGCCTTCACACTGTGAGTGACCATGAGAATTGTCTGTCCATCATGGTTCACAGAAGAAAACAAGCGAAGAAGTTCCTGCGCTGCCTTGGAATCCAGTGCTCCGGTCGGCTCATCTGTAAACTGTACCCCTATCCCATTATGCCTTGAAAATAGGGGCTTTAACGGTATGTACATTTGTGTACTGTGTACACTTCTCTTCAGAAAAAGGCAGGGCTCTTATACCCTACCTTGATCTCCCTTAAATACTATGAAAAATTTTCTTTTATCCTTTGATTGCTTTTATCCAACACACAAAAGTACTCTTTTTCTTTTTTGTTTCCGTAACAGAATCATAGACTTCTTTTTCTTGTAATTTGTAACTTGTAATGTACGATACTTCTTGTAATCGTTTAGCAAGCCTTTGGCTTTCTTCGTTATTAGGTAATTCAACGCTATGTTTTTTACTTCTATCGCAAAATCCTGAATACCATTGTGAAAGTTCTGAAAAACAATTTTCAAAATCAGCCGCTTCTAAAATCGAAAGGCATTTAAACATCAACGTCTTTTTCCCTTTTTCATCTACATATTCCCAGGCTGCTGTAAATATCGATTTGTTAATCGTCACATTTGAATCAACTAAGTTTTCAGCAATTTTTGCAGTCATATAATTTTCTCCAAAAGCATCCAACAGAACTTCTGCATTAGAAAAGTCGAGAATAGGCGAAAGCAATAGTGTTTCTAATAATGTTTCTCCCATTGGAATCTTTTCCATTACTTCCATATATTCCGCTTGATTATACAAAATAAAATCTGGACATAAATCAGGATAGGCATCTTTAATTTCACCATATTTATTAACATCAAAAGGAATATATTTTTTCTTAATCAAAATTCCAACTTTCTGTCTCTCAACCTTCTCTATTGGAATATCAAATTCTAATTCCAACTGAGGTAATAGTTTTTCAAAAGCAGAATCATCAATTGTACTTGTAATAAGTTCTTCGGCAAACACTTCATTTAAACACTGATTCTCTAAAAATGTAAGTTGATCACTATTTGTTTCAATGTATTGAAGTAGTTCTGGCGTAATCTTATATCTGTCCCAATAACATTTGATATTCTCCCATTTCAGACTTACTTTTCCTTTATCCAATAACTCATCCCAAAGAATTTTCACGTCCTTATCAAAATCAGAATCGAACTTTCCACAACATTCAGAAATATCATCTACGCAAAATTCTTCATGATTCACTAATTCCAAACAGATTTCGGTCTCTTCTGGAGCATTTTCCAACATTCTTTCTAACAAATCCATAATCTGTTCAACATCTTCCTTAGTATTATTAGGTGCTAATATAATTTCCTTCACATACTGTTTCAAATTTTCTTGTATGTATTTAATTAATGGTTCATATCCTAGTGAAATAATTGTTGTATAATTTCGAGTATCTAAACCAGAAAGCATTGTATCATTTTCAAATTCCACAATCCTACGTATCATCGTATCATTTAACTCATAGCACTGATTTTCAAAAACATATCTCAAAATTTCCTCCGAAACATTTGCAATAGAAACATTCGTAAAAACAATTCCAAGTGTTTCAATTAAGGAAATCACCTTTTGATCTTGAATAGATGATAGCTGCTGTAATATATCTGGATTTTCCTCTATAAAACCACTCATCTCATTATTGTCATTTAAAACAAATAAGCGTTCTGTATCCACGTTATCAATAAGTAACTGTAAATAAAAAATTTTCCTTTCGTATGTTATCGATATATCCTGGACAATATCATTCCACATATCAGGCCAACGTATTGCTAATAATTGAATCAATCTCTCTTTATATTGAGTTTGCTCAATAAATTCATCTATAAACTCCCAGCTTTCCACTGTTCTATCAGATAATTGATCGATTAATATCATACATTTTTCATTCTCATTCTCTTCAGACAATAAAAATTCCAAAAGAATAAAATTGAAAATACTTTTTTGTTCGAATTCATACGGTTGTAAACGCTGTATAACCATTCCAACTTTTGTCAAATTATAATTATATGGTAGCTTTTCCATATTTTTTACTGCCAGTATATAATTCATATCTTCTTTTGTAATGCTTGTCCCCTTAAAATAATTGATATAGTTTGCGTATTTTTCATCAATGTATCCTCTTCGAAGCATAAATACGAGCAATTTATTTTCAGCAACTTTTTCAGATAGTACATTATGGACTCCAAATTTTTCTATCAGCTTTTTAAGTGACCAGCCTGAAAGTTCATGTACATTCTTCTTCAAATCTTCAATTTCACTCTTTATTGAACTAACACCTTTTTCTTGGATAAATTGAAAATTTTTAATTCTTTCATAATATAGTTGAAAAACTTCTTGAAAATCACTCACAGATTTTTCCGACTGGAAACAACTCCATGTATAATACTCAATTTCAACATCTTTTAATTCCGCAAGTTTCGATAATTCAAACGAATCCTCCATTATTTTACTTACTGAACATTTATCCCAATAGCTTTTATTAATACTATATGGAATGCCTTGCCAATTCACCATAGCACCAAGCATAGCTGTTTTAAGTTCTTTTATGTGTTCTAAACAGTCATCATGATATTTTTCTAATTCCTGTGTAAGTTCATCAACTTCATTATGCCATTTCATACATTGTCCAGAGATATATCTTTGCTTATCCTCAAAAGCTTGTTTCACAACTCCTCTCTCCATTTGAAGTTCTGCAAACTCCCGTGGATACAAATTTTTAAAAATAATCAATGCCATCATTGTTTCATCTGACAATTTCAGTTCCTGATCAGTACGAATCGTTTCCTTATAGATGACAAACTCATTGTATATATTCTGAAGAATTCGCATATCTTCAACATATGGAGATACGTCTAATATAAATTCCTGTGAGATTTCATGAACAATCCCTTTCTTTTCAGATTCCTCAAGTTTTTGTAAAAAGATTTCCCCTGAATTCGTAGAATTTATAATTGGGATTACAGGAATAATAAATTCAAAGAACTTTGTTCTGTCTGTGTCCGTAAATATATCATCTCTAATAGCATAAACAAAAACGATGCGCCCCTTAATCCCATCGTAATTATTCAATAATGTATTCAATTCCCGAAGATGGATAAAAATAGATGGATCTTCTAAACGATCTAGATCTTCAAAAAACACAATTCTATACTTTGTCTCTTCAAAAAAATATACAATTTCATCCATATTTTTATTAAATACAGTTTCCGCTGCAGTTTCAGAATTTTTCACAACTGTCTCTGTTGGCAATTTTACTTCATTTACTTTAAAACGAAACAGCACCAAACGATATGTTCGGGCAATAATTGCCAATATTCCCACACAAAAAGCAAGGAAAATAATATCCGAAACCATTCCTTTTAATCCAAATTTTCCACCTGCCTCTTCTATTTTTTCGATTATCATTTGAAAAGTATCTGGAAAAAATATAAATTCCATCACTCCCAAAATTAAAAATATCAAAACCAAATATCCCCAGACACGTTTCCAATTAATTTTGTGCAGCTTCCGATATCTGCTCTGCGGTATCTTTTTATAATTGACTTTATAAAATAATTGCTTCAAAATTCCTAATTCTATTTCATCTTGTCCCAATGAAATTTTCTTAGGATTCCCGTTCTCATCAGTTTCATTTTCAACAAAAGTTGCCATTGAAACACGAAGAGATTTATTTCTAATCATTCTATGTTTTTTCAAATATGTATCAATGATACTACTCTTTCCTGCACCATATGGACCTGCCAGTGCAATATTTTTAACTTTCTTTTTCTTTATCGCCCAATGTAATGCTTTTAAATATTCAGCTCCATTTTCAATATCATCAATGGGCGCCAAGTCTGTAAATTCATTTTTCTTTTTCTCTTGTATTCTTTTATTTATTACTTCACGAAATTTTTCCAAAAGTACTATCGTAGAAATCCCTCCCTCAAATTTAACTTATAGCACTATTGTATCATGAAATATCTAAATAACAAAATGGAAAGTCTTACTTCTCTTTCCATTTTGCTTTATCCCCACAACTACCAGCAGGCACGTTCTTCACGCCCCTGCCAGCCGCTGATTATTTTCTTCATTAAAAATTCTTGATCAAATTCAAATCTCTTTTATTCAATGCTTTTCGCATTGCTTCATTTTCTTTCCGTAATGTCTCATTTTCTCTTTTTAGTTTTGCCACCTGCTGTTCTAATTGCAGGATACGGTTGTCCATTGCCATATCTAAAATCTTTCTTCTCTTATCTACCATGCCAGCCTGCAGCTGCAAGGCACGATCTACTGCCTTTCGCACTTCCGGGTTCTTATAAAAAAATCCTCTGGACAGTCCGGTCTTTTGCATCAGTTTGGGAACGGTCACTTTATCCTCTTCTTCAATCATCTCCTGAATTGCCAATTTTGCCCGCTGGATTTTTTCCACACTCTGCTTATGATTGACCTCCAGCATCTTATCATATTTGCTCATACTCTTTCCCCCATCCTGCCAGGTTCGCCCGGATCATCCGGCTCATCTCTGCTCTGATTTCTCTTGTTTCATCTGCGATGATCTGAAGACTCATCTTTCGATAAAATTTCACATTCTTTACCGATGTATGCCCCAGTAGTTTTGCGATAGTCCAATCATCCAGATGCATCTCTGTCAAGCGGATTCCATACACATGGCGGAACATATGCGTTCCAAAGCCGAATAATTCGCCGTTATCATCCCGCAGGTCTTTTTTCTGAATAATGTCCATCACTCTATTTTGAACGGTATTGTACTGCAAAGGTTTCCGGGTATTTTTCTCATCTACAAAAATGTAAATCGTATCCCCATACATTTTCTCAGTGTACTCAATTGCTTTTTCGATCAGCAGTTCCAATTCTGCACTGATGGGTTTCACAAATGTGTTTGTTTTCATCTGTCTGATCTGAATCATGGGATGCCCATTCTGGCGATACAAGCAGTCCCTCTGAAGAGTTAACGTATCGGAGATTCTTGTCCCTAACATTTGGTGAATGACCATGAGTCGCTCAATCTGTTCATCCAGTTCTGCAAGCACTGCATTAAAACGAATAAGCTCACTGTCTGAATAAGATTTCAATTTAGGCTGTACCTGTTTTGGAAAATCACTGGTCAGGAATAAACTTTCCAGATGTGGATATCCATATAACTTCCCGATGGTTTCCAATATCCCTCGGAGTCTTGTCAGATCCATGCGGTAATTGTTCACGCCCTCTGCTTCTGTTGCAAGGTATGTCAGATATTCTTCCAACAGTTCCCGATCCAATTCTTCTGCGGAATGAATGTCGGGATATTTTTCTTTCAAATATTTGGATAACCTCCGGATGGCTGTCATTTCTTTGCTGATCGTTGCAATCGCTTCATGATGTAAATGCTCATAAACTGCTTTTTTCGTTTCTTCTCGCAAATCCGTTTGAATAATCGTTGTGAAATTCAAAGTCTGATAATTTTTAATTAGGTTCTTTTTATAAGGAATGTCCAGATTCTCTAATTTCCAGATATCTTTCTCAATTTCATCCTGTTCCTCTTCCTCTTTTGTAAATTGATATGCCTTCCGCGCATAAGTGATGAGGCTTGATGGAATTATCTTTTCTTTCCCATATACGCTGACTTTCTGCATTGTCAATTTCTGTCCATGTTCCAGGAGCCAGCTTCGGATTTTTAACAGCCATTGTTCCCACTCCAGTTCATGCAGGCTGTCTGCCTGGATGCGCTGATCCTTTACCATTCTGCAAAATCTCTGATAGATTACTCGTTCCTGTATCATCGTTCCCAATGCACATTGTCTACTTCGATTCTCAATAAATGAACGAAATTCTTTTTGAAGTCCTTTTGTTGGAAGCAGACCAAAATCAAAACAATGGGATTCTTTTACATTCTTTTTCTGTTTTTCATCTGCTCTGGCATAGCAGTTCAAATCTGTTAGATATAATTTTTCATCCATGGAACTCTCCTTTCATCAGTTCCGCCGCAAAGCTGTGGGTTTCTTCCTGGAAGTATGCTTCACTGGCTTTTTCCAGTTTCTTTGGCATATAGTCCACATACTGTCTGGTCATTTCTTCATATTCATGCCCCAGATAATCCCGCACTGCCTGGAGGGAAATTCCGCTATCATAATACAGCGTAGCCAGATTATGGCGGTAATCATGGGATTTGAAAATATATTCCCCGTTTGCAATCTGATATTTCTCACAGTATTTCAGCATCTGATACCGGAAGGTTCCATAACGGAAAGCGCCTCCTGTCTGATTCTGAAACAGATATTCTTCCGGTCCAATCTGATATTTCTTTTTATACACCTGTACCAGTTTGTACAATGCTTCCGGAATGGGAATCCGCTTATAAGTTTTCATTTTTACCTGATAGACCTTCAGCCAGTAATCTCCATCCTTTTCTTCATAACCATCACCTGTCAGGGTACACACTTCGCTTCCCCGGATTCCGGTACACCATAGATGAAGGAACATCAGTCGAAGATGTTCTGGGAATTCTGCCAGCTTAGACAAAATTTCCGTATATACTCCTTCTGGTACGCTGCGGTCATTGTGGACATGCACTTCTTTCTGAAGATAATATTCATACCGGAAGGGAATCTTTTTCAGATATCTTTTTACTACGAGGAAGTTGTAAAACTGCAGGATCATAAAAATTCTTCCATTTGCTGTTTTTTCACGAGTATCCTGTCTTTGAATAGATTCCAGATATCTCTGAATTTTCTCTGCCTCCACTTCATAGATTGGCTTTTCTTCTCCATTAAAATATACCAGAAATGTACGAAGTTCCAGTAGCTTGATTCGGATGGTGCTGATACATAAATCTGTGATTCCAAACAGATACCGCAAATATTTTTGCAAAATCTTTTGATTCTCCAAATTTGTCACTTCTTTAAAAGACACCAGCTCTACAGGTTTGCTGGGGTTTATCCGTTCTTTAGAAAAATGGAAGCGTTCTAAAAACCACACATTCGCATTCCAATTGATTTCCGGAGCCTGTAAAAACAGAATTTTTCTGCTCATCCGCAAAATACCAAACACAGCATTTTTCTTTTTTTCACCCAAATCTTCCGAGAGTTTCAAAGCAAACTTCTGTTCTTCCTCCAGCGTCATGGTTTCAATGTCAGACACTTGATTCACTACACAAAATTGATATAATCTTTGCAGTACCAGCAATTTTTCTTTTCGTGTCCAGCCTTCATAGGTATGGATCACCTCTTTCAATACCGTAAAAATCTGCATTTTCAACTTTCTCGGACACTCCAGAGTAAAATTCCATACCAGTTCCTTCCCATCTTTACTCGTCAGAAAGGATTCTGCAACTTCCACATCCGGATAATGGGTTAAGCACAACCACTGATCACGATACTCTGTAGTATATTTTCTCTGTCCTGCCAGCGTTTTTAGTTCTTCCTTCATCCGATGGAGGAAAATTCTGTCGAATCCCCGAAGGCAGGTAATCGGTACATGAACGGTTTCGTTTCTTTCCAGATACCCTTCATACCGGACTCTTAGAGCTGCATTCATCTCCGAAATATCAGTAATTCCCTCTTCTATCAGGAACTTCTTTACCCGGTTTCGTATTTTCCCATTTACCTCTGTACAGGCATCCACCTGCTCACAGATTTTTTGTTCCAGTGCTTCCCGCTTTTTCTGATCTTCATATACATATAATTGATAAGCGGGCATGTCCTTCACCTCCTACAGGAGTTTCTCCACATCATAAAGTACGGAATGTTTTGCATAATATTGGTCGCTGGCTTCCATAAGCTGGTCATCTACAATGTTCAGATATTTGATGGTCGTGTCGGTGTGTTTATGTCCATACGCCTCACTGATCATTTCCAGCGGCCATCCGGCATCCCGTCTCATATTCCCGAAATATCTCCGCAACATATGGGGTGTCGTATGGATACCCGTTTTTTTCTCCATCCGTTCCAACATTCGGTAGACCGCATCCACCTGCAATGCTTTCCCTTTCGTCTCCCCTTCGATGTTTACAAACAACATCTGCTGATGCTGCAGAAGTTCCCGGTATTTTGACAGATAAAACAGTAAAAACTGAAAGGTGGCATCACTAATCTTAGCTTTTCTGTAGGCGGCATTCTTTGCCCTTGCCCTGTTCTCATTGTCATCCCGGAAAAATACCCGGATAGTATGTCGCTCATAATCAATATCCCTGGTATAATTCACACCTAGAATCTCACCGATCCGGTATCCTGTCTCTGCCAGCAGCATGATAAGAAGCTGATCCCTGCAATTGGTACACTGCTTCAAAAGTTCTAAAATCTCATTATGCTCTGCCGGACGGACATTTCGTTCTTCCTCTTTCAGATATCCATTGAATGACCGGAACCGCAGTTTTCTTTTCACGCCGATAGAATCATGGGTGGTAAAGCTGTCATAATATAACACCTTCAGTCTTTCCATATCTGCTTCCAGTTCTAAAAAGCAGAAAAACCTGAACACGTCTTTTAAATACGCATTACAGGTTTTATTGCTTGGCAGTTTCTCTTTCTTGTCATTCAAATGATTTCCAGCTTTCAACCAGTGGAGAAATCCCACATAATGTTCATATTGTTCCTGGAATTCCTGTTCCGCCACTTGGGACAGTTCCAATTCTGTTTCATTCAGATATTCCAAGTAAAACCGAATGGATTTTGCCCTTCTGCCAACAGTATTCGGGGAACGGTTTGCTCTGATCAAATGCGTCAGATATTTTGACGGAAGCAGCACCATCTGCCAGCTCTGGTGATCCCGGATCAAGAAATACTCCTTTTTCCCTTCCCAGATATGTTCCACTGCATATCGTGCCATTTTGCTCACCGTCCTTTCCTCTAACGCTATACACAGTATATCCACTTCATGCCAAAATAGCTATTCATCAATACCAACAATCCCTCCAAAACCACCTCAAAAACTGTACTAAACTTTTCCTGTAAAAATGTCCAAAAATGAAGCACAAGCAACAAGGCTGGAAAGGGGATTTTTCCTGTTATAGATAATATTCCACGCCTTTCCGGCTGCGGATAAAATCCTGCACCTCTCTCAATTCTTCAGCCATCTGACAGGGTGGAAGGGCACACATCACATCTTCATGATACTTTCCGCCTTTTACAGCCCGAAAATCTAAAATAGAAACCACACAGGTATCTGTTTCTGTCCGGATGGCACGTCCAAACCCTTGCCGCAGTTTCTTCTGCATATCCGGCACAATGATCGCCTGGATATAATCTTCCAATGATTCATAGGTTTCTTTCTCCGCCTCGCTGATAGGATCTGGCACTGCAAAAGGCAGCTTCACAATAATCAGCGAAGATACCATATCCCCCGGAAAGTCCACCCCTTCCCAACAGGAGCCGGCTGCAAACAGCACCGCATTCTCCATCGTCTTAAACCGCAGGATCTCTTCCTGGGAATGTCTCCATACTTCTACCATCGGAAAGGGAATCCCATCCCTTAATATCTGGTACACGCTTCCCATCAATGTATAGGAAGTGAACAAGACCAGCGTATGCCCGTAAGTAGAACAGATCAGGGAATGGATCTGGCCTGCCACCATCTCAACTTCTTCCCTGCTTCCCCTTTTACACTTCCGCAAAGTTTTTGGAAGATATAACAGACAGTTTTCTTCATACGCAAACGGGGATTCTGCCACATAAGACTGTACATCTGTACGTCCTTCCAGTCCGGTCATCTGCAAAGTACGTGCAAATCCTTTTCCTGCTTTCAAAGTTCCACTGGTCAAAATAACAGACAGTGCCTGCTCCCGATCCCAAAGCATTTCCCGCAAGAGCTGTGGAATCTCCCGGCTGGCTGCGCATAAGACCGGAATCTTTTCTTTATCCATACGCAGATGGAGTACATACTTAGAATTTTTCTGTAAAAAACACTCCAGTACTTCTTTTGCCTCCTGAAGCCTGTTTAACACCCACTTTGGCACTACTCCTTTTAGCTGTTCCATCATTCTTTCAATCATCTGGATTCCCTCCCATAAACAAAATTCGCATTCTCCGGTCAACTGAAAATTTTCCTTTATACCATGGGAAAACATGTGACTTTCCCTGATAATCGTAAAAATACTATACATCCCGGTTTTTAAAGTTCGGGCTTCCACATTTTGATGTTCCCGTTCCAGATAATAAGCAATCTCCCGGATATCATCCATACATAAATTCTTCCCAAACATCTGCCTAGCCGCCTCCGGAAGTTTATGCGCTTCATCCACTACCAAAGCCCGGTAATCCGCCAGCAATGGTTTATACTCTTCCCTCCGGTGGAATGCATCTGCCAGTAAATAATTGTGATTACAAATCTGAAGGAACACATCCTGTTTCTTGGATTCTTCCAGATACCTCTGATAGCGGCACATCTGTCTGCCTGGACATTCCCTTGGACAGAACTTCGGCACACACACCAACCTTCTGTCAAACCCACTCAAATCCTTTACGATATCCATATCATAATGTTTCCGCAGAGACAGCAGTGCTTCTCTTTGGACTGCGTTCTTCTGCTTGTAACGGATAGCCTCGATTCTTTGTTCCAGCCTGTTATCACAGACAAAATGTTCTTTTCCTTTCCGTACCACTGCCCGAAGTGGTGTCTGAATAATGCCCTGTTCTACCAAAACTCTTGATAAAAACGGAACATATTCGGACAAGATCGCTTTTTGCAAGGCAATGCTGGAAGTGGATACTACCACCGGATGCTGTTTTGGCAGGCTGTTTCGTTCCATTAGTATGGAATATTTCCGCATCAACACACAAGCTACCAGATAGGCATACGTCTTGCCAATTCCTACCCCTGCGTCACACAGCGCAATTCTTTCTCCCAGCAAGGTATCTAACATTTCATGGCACAAGCGGATCTGTTCTTCCCTGACCGCCAGTCCCTGTTCCGGAAGCAGCACCCGGAAAATCTTCTCTACTTCCTGATGCGCTCTCTTTTGATATTCAACTTTGTAAAACATATTGTTTCTTCTTTCCGCATGACGTTAATACCACAAGGATACGGCTGTAGGATCTCCCACAGCCGCATATATCTGATATCAACGACACACTCTTTTTGATTTCTTATCGTTTTTTCTTTAGCACCGTATTTGTCCTCGACTCCCCGGCTGCCGCACCACATCTATGGCAGGGAACATTACAGGCGGATGCTTCGCTTCGCATCGCTCGCAGATTTTCTGAAAGTCTTGCTGATTACAACTTGGAGTCCATCCTCTTCCTTGTGGGAAGAAATTCGTATCATTATCCCCCGCAGATGATCCTGGCGAAAGACCTGCGAAAGTCCATTCACAGCTATAAGGACTCGCTCAGAATGAGAACAGGCACTGACAGTTTTCTTACGAAATGATCCGCCCTAGTCTTGGTACAGACCTTGTCATAACAATCCTGCAGTGCTTGCCCCCATCCGTCCTGGCGCTTATACTGTCACGCTTCTATCTTTGGGAACGTACCTGTAATGCTGGTATGCGGTTGTCAAGGAACGAGGGCCTATTACCCCTTTCATATATAGAGCCGATGAAAACCGCCTTTTTTCTTCACCCTTTCAAAAATTTTTTAATTTTTTTCTTCAGACGATCCATTCGTGTATAAATCGTCTTTTTCGGGATACCTGTCTGCTCTGCAATCTCCTGGATAGAAAATCCCCACATCTTCAGCAGTAAAATCTGCAAGGTTTTCTTATCCGATTCCAGAAGAATCTGCAGCAGTTGTTCATTTTCCACGCTGTCAAGTAACTGTTGGATCGTGAGTGCCACAGGAGATTGCTCTTCCAGCTCTTTGGTATATAGCTCTTCCTGATTTGGTGAAAAATGTTCCCAATATCTTCGCTCTGTATTAAAATCCTGCCAATCCAGTTCCCGAAGTCTTTGAATCACACTCTCACTTACACCAGATTCCCGTAAAATCCGTTCTTCTTGTTCCTTCCATTGTTTCCATTTCCGTTCTTCACTCGCTTTATGAAATATCACCTTTCTTTACCTCCGATCTGAATTTTTTGAAATCAAATCGGAGTGGCGGTGATCTTGCCCTCTCACATAGAAAAAGGATTAAAAACCAGAATTCTGTCCACAAAAAGAAAAGTGTCGCAATTCTACTTCGAATTGCGACACCACCAAACGCTATATATAGAACTAAAACTCCTTCTTTTGTTGTAAACTTTCGTAACACCTACATATCTTTCTTACCTTAAAGATTAATATTCTTCTGTGACCTTTACCCTCATTTTTAATCTCGTTAAAGTTTAATTTTATTACAGAACTGGTTGGAAGAAAATATTATTTATTATTTTCAGTCTCTCTTACACAACTATTTGCTCCGTTTTTTGTACTTAGTTCAATGGTATAGTTAGAACGATGGAATACTGATAGATAGTCATCCCTCCAGAGGAGTGGCAAGGCTTTTTTAATTGGTATAGCCCATGGTACTATGAATAACAAAAATTGACATAACGATATCCTCCTATAATACCGCCCTCGTGGGCAACCAATTTCTTATAGGATTATCGTAAAATACAATTTTGAAGATTTTATAAAGATTTGAAAAATGGGCAGCTTAAAAGCTACCCATAAAATCAATATGGAATTGAAATTGTAACCTGTGCGCCGCCTGTCTTCTCGGAATTGCTCAAATCAAGCTGTCCTCCATGCTGCTGGACAATGGATTTTGTGATAAACAGACCCATTCCAAAGTGCATATTAGAGCTACGGCTGTGATCTGCCATGTAAAACTGTTCCTTAGCGTGCAGCAAATCTTCCTGCGAAAATCCAGGACCAGCATCTGTTACCGTGATTTTCAGATGCTGCTTACCGCCTATTATCGAGATATGAATGGAACTGTCCTGCGGGGAATAATCCATTGCATTATTTATCACATTCATAATCGCTCGTTCTAACAGCAACTTATCCGCAGACAGTACATCTGGCAAGTGTTCTAATTCCATCTGCAATCCGATTTTTTTCGTCTGGCACAGGGCATCGATCTGCCCCCGCAACTGTTCCACATAGGAAAGCACATCAATATCCTCCATGTGAAGCTGATAGCCGGACGCTGCCCGTGAAATATCAATCAGCGTCCGAATGTATAACTGCATCTGTTCGGAACTACTGCTGATATATTCCGCATATAAACGCTGTTCCTCATCCAGCTCTGTTTCGCTGATAAGATCAGCATTTCCCTGAATAACAGTTAGGGGCGTTTTCAAATCGTGGGCAAGCGCAGCAATTTGTTCTTTCTGCATATGCTCGGCTTCCCACTGTTGCTCCAAAGAAGCTTTCAGACTTTCTTTCATATGAGAAAAAGAAAGTAGCACATCTTCAAATTCTTTGATGTTTGAATGTCCAACCTCAAAATCAAGGTTCTGCTTTGCCACTTCCGAAGTTGCTTCATACAAAGGATCAAGCTGCAATCGTAACTTTTTAGCAAATCTGGTTGTCAAGAACAGACAAACAAAAATTCCTCCCGCTGCAATCAAAATAATCAACAATATATCTGGAGACGGCAAATGCGTATTCATCCACTCATTTGTATATTGAGCACCAATATAGTATTGCAGGACAACATACTCATTTTCACGAGTGACAAGCAGGTATCTTTTTTTCAGGTTCTGGTCGATAACACCTGTAGTCGCATACCGCATAGCGTGTTCCAGCTCACCTTCATCTAAAGTAGTTTCGATAATCTGATAGCTTTTGTCTAACAGCACATATTCAATTCCCATTGGAATTTCAACTTCAGATAAATCTGGCGTAGCTGCAAGAACCGATGCAAGCTCATTTGACCGTATTTCCGAATAATCTCCGTATGTGGTAACCCCTAAAGCCGTGCTGATGTTCATAAGCAGAAACGGAACAGCAACTGTGCCAAGCAAACCACCAAACAACTTAAATAAAAAGTGCCAAAAGGCTGTTTTCAGTGATGACTGTTTTTTCATTCCCATTTGTACCCAATCCCCCATACAGTTGTGATCGGCTGAATACAATACTGGTTCAGTTTCGCCCGGATATTCTTAATGTGAGTGGCAATCGTGGAATTATCACTTTCTCCGTCCAAACTGAAAACAGCCTCATAAATCTGTTCCCGTGTAAACACCTGTCCTTTATTACGGGCAAGAAATTCACAGATCATATATTCGCTTTTGGTAAGGGATATGATTTCTCCGTCTACCTGTACTGTTTTAGCTGATAAATCTATTCTTATGCGTTCAAAGTTCAGGCTGCTATGGCGTTCCCTTTGTTCCCTGCGTATATGGGCATTTACTCTGGCCCGCAGCTCCGGGATGCGAAAAGGCTTCGTCAGATAGTCATCCGCCCCCAGGCCAAGACCAAAAGTAATATCATTTTCCATTGTTTTAGCTGTAAGGAACAGAATCGGACAATCAACTATGGCATGATTATTTGGTACACCCCGCAGAGTAGCAAAGATACGCAGGTTCTCTGTGCCGGTCAGAT
>ERZ1106963.3119-NODE-3119-length-14724-cov-5.338196_pt1 | contig 14724 bp, 13 predicted proteins | sample MGYA00403681_ERZ1106963 | MGnify/ENA primary metagenome ERZ1106963 (study PRJEB35170, sample SAMEA104062407) | human gut metagenome | biome: human gut; feature: human-associated habitat; material: faeces | place: Denmark | collected 2012-05-03 ...
TCTTCCGATCTCCTGCTCCATTCCCATTTGCTCTAATTTTCTGATGTCCATATTACAACCCCCCTACAAATGCCAATACTCTCGCAAGGAACTACGACGATGGAGATTTGGCTCTGTTGGATCAGTTGAAAATAACCGATGACACAGAAGTCTATGGAAAAATCTCTTTGAATCTCCTCAATGCAGAAAATTGCATGATTATTGATGATCTTCTGAAAAAAGTCTATAGAGATACACCGCAAGAAGCAACAGCCCCCGCAGAAGATAATCTGCAGGACTCTGGGATAATGGTTGATAAAAATATATTTACCACAGCTCTCTCTACACCATATATTAGATTTCAAAGAAGATCTGATGTCACCAAACTTTTTGCGTCTTCTGTTGATAAGGAAAAACTGAGGAAAGTTTTGCCGATGTTGATCTTCCTCCTTGATGCAGAACCCACATATCTGCCGCGCAAGATGTATGTTTTTGGACTGGCAGAGATCTTAGAGGAATCTGACAAACCGCTCACCAAAAACTGGGGAGCTACCGACAAAGAAAAATTCAATGCGGGTTACCGTACATCATCAACAGCCGATGGAGTTGATGTTACAGACTATCGCGCTCCACAAGCAGTTACTCCAACATGGCAAAAGTATAACAACATTGTCGATGAAATCATTGCAGAAAAGCAGGTTTTAGGTGTTATAGAGCGAGAATACACGCTAAAGCCCTATTCAACGAGTAATCGTCCTGTATGGAAAAACGCAAAGGTGATTTATGGTGAATAAACTTTTCCTTGTTCTTGCAACGGTTATCTTCTTGTGCTCAACAATCAACCTCTTTGCACAAAAGCAACTAACCAAAGCCGAATACCAAAAACAAATGCGGGTATTGCTTAACAAAGACCCGCGAGTTCCCTCTTTCAAAGGGAAAGAGTTAGAAAAACTCCTCAAAACCATGCGCGAAAAATTCGTTGATTTTTCATTTCCGGCTGACTGGAAAACATTAAAGGGAAAAGAGATTCCAAACCCGCTTTTACTTCAAGTGACGGCAAAAAAATACAAGAAAATGCTGGATAACCCAGAGCTTGAAGAAGCAACTGGAAATCAGCTGAAGTGGTACAACGCTGTCGGCTCAGCCTTTGTTGACCTGTATGCATCGCTAACGATTATTCAAAAAGTCTATATGCATCAGAATCCGGAGGCTTATGCAACCGCAGTCGCAGAATTCAATAAATACGCGCAAATCCTGAAGAAGGTCTTGAATACACCGGTTAAAGTTTCTCCAAAAGAGTTAAACTCCATGAAAAGCAAAAATACACAAAAACGCCGTATTCTTCTTCAGAAACAAATCCGAGAACTGCAAAAGCGAGGCTACAAACATGAATAAACAAAAATTTACAATCATAGAACTCCTTTTAGTTCTATCTATTGCCGCCCTCATGTTAACGACCGCTCTTCCGGCCTTTACACGGATGTTGAAAGGTTCTGCTTCAACAATAGCAATGCGAGAACTTTTTGCAAGACTGAACGCAGCAAAAAGTAAAGCTATCGCACTTGAACCTAAAACCATAGTAGAAATAAAAGCTGGCGTCGAAGTTGTATATGAACGTGGAGTTGCTATTGTATTCCCTTCTTATTCAGATAATTCCTCTAACTCTGCATTCGAGAAAAGATTTAATTTTCAAAGCTACCGTGTTTGTTCCGTAAAAATAGATAAAACAGTAAATTCTATTGAATTTGATAAATGGCTCGGCGACTGGAAGTTCTTGCCTGAGGGAGTCGTCATTGGAGCCCATCAACAGAGCAGCACATCCAGCCCAAGAGAAGAAAATTTCTATATTCCTAAATCCATTATTGATGCAAGTGGAAACATCAATATAGAAAATGAGAAAAGTGAGCTAACTCAAGCTACACATCCAGCAATAGAGAGCTGTAAGATCGGAGGCCGCTCTTTCAGCGATCCAACAGCAACTATATCCATAAAGAACTATATTCTCTTCAAGGGCAATGGGATGCTTCGCGACTTTCCGAACAGCATTTTAATTAAACTACGGCTCGGAAAACCGACTTCTGATGGACAAAGCATAGAAAAAGTTCCCGCAGAGGGGCTTGGGAATTATTTTCCGATTGTCATCCGCCCGACAGGGAAAGTTGTCATCTATAATGAACTTGTTCCCGATACTTAATCTCATTGCTGACACTAAAAATATTTGAGCCCGTTCCGCAGGTCTGCGGAACGGGCTCAAGCTTTTTCTCTTCGTATCTTTACGCCTGGGCGAGAGCCTGGTCAAAATCGGCGATCAGATCGTCGATATGCTCAAGTCCGACCGAAACCCGGATCATGTCCGGGGAAACTCCAGCGGCAATCAGCTCGGATTCACTCAGCTGACGATGCGTCATGCTCGCCGGATGAAGAACACATGTCCGCAAATCCGCGACATGCACCGCAATCGCCGCAACTTTCAGCGAATTCATCACGCGCTCGCCGGCCGCGACGCCGCCCTTCACCCCGAAACAGAACACGCCGCTGCAGCCCTTCAGATACTTCCGCGCCAGCGCGTATTCCCTGTTGTCCGGAAGACCTGGATAGTTCACCCAACCGACTTTCGGGTGCTGCTGAAGATGTTTCGCCAGCGTCAGAGCATTCGAACAATGACGGTCCATGCGCACGTGAAGCGTCTCCGCCCCCATCATCGAAAGGAACGCGTTGAACGGCGCCATGCCGCTGCCCAGGTCGCGGATCCACTGCACACGGAGCTTCACAGAATACGGCGCGGCCGGGAAGTCGCGCGTATAAACCGTGCCGTGATAGCTCTCATCCGGATCGACGAACTCCGGGAACTTCCCGTTCCTCCAGTCAAACCCGCCCTTCTCCACAATCATGCCGCCCACACTCGTCGCGTGACCGTCCAGATACTTCGTCGTGGAGTGGGTCACGATGTCCGCGCCGAAATCGAACGGACGGCACAGATACGGGGTCGGGAACGTGTTGTCGACAATCAACGGAATGCCGTGCTTGTGCGCGACCCGTGCGAACTTCTCGACATCCAGAACAATCAGGGCGGGATTCGCCAGCATCTCCGCGAACAGGGCCTTCGTGCCGGGGCGGATCGCCGCCTCGATCTCCGCCTCCGTCGATTCCGGCGAGATGAACGTGAAGTTGATTCCCGTCTTCTTCAGCGTATTCGAGAACAGCGAAACCGTTCCGCCGTACAGACTCGAAACCGCGACGATGTGGTCGCCGCAGCGCGCGATGTTCATGATCGAAAGCGCATTTGCGTTCTGTCCCGAACTCGTTCCGACCGCCATGACGCCGCCTTCCAGCGCGGCGACTTTCTTCTCGAAACAGTCCACCGTCGGGTTGCCGAGGCGGGTGTAGAAGAACCCTTCGCGCTTCAGGTCGAAGAGGTCTGCGACGCTCTGTGCGTCATTGTACTTGTAGGTTGTGCTCTGCACGAGCGGCTGCACGCGCGGTCCGCCGTTTTCAGGCTCGTAGCCCGCCTGAACAGCAATGGTTTCCAGTCTCCAGTTTTTGGTGTCCATGGTTATTCCTCAAAAAGTTTTATGAACGAATTTTCCGTTTACGAGAGTTCCGACGACGCAGCCCTTCGCCTTGTAGCCGCCGAACGGCGTGTTGCGCGATTTGGACTTGAAGGAGGCAGGATCGATGACATTGTCGCGGTCGACGTCGAGAATCGTGATGTCGGCCGGGTTGCCGGTTTTCAGATTCCCGATGTCGAGCCCGAGCACTTCCGCCGGACCTTTGGTGAGCTTGGAGATCAGGTGCGGGAGCGAGAGAACGCCCTTGTGCACCAGCTCCGTACAGCAGATCTGGAACGCGGTTTCGAGTCCGATGATGCCGAACGGCGCGTAGTCGAACTCCACCATCTTCGCGGTCATGGTGTGCGGCGCGTGGTCGGTTGCGATGACGGTCAGCGTGTCGTCCGCGAGCCCCTCGAGAACGGCCTGACGGTCCTCTTCCGAACGAAGCGGCGGATTCATCTTGTAGTTCGAGTTGAATTTCTTGATTTCGACGTCGGTGAGCGCGATGTGGTGCGGCGTCGCTTCGCCGGAGACGCGGATGCCTTCGCGGCGCGCCTGACGCAGAATCTTGACGCTCTCTTTCGCGCTGACGTGCTGCATGTGGATCTTCCAGCCGGTAAGGCGTGAGAGGATGATGTCGCGGTAGATCATGAGTTCCTCCGCCGCGCCGGGCATTCCCTTCATGCCGAGAAGAACCGACCACTGACCTTCGTTCATCACGCCTTCGGCTTCGAGGGATTTGTCGCCGCAATGGTCGAGGATCGGCAGATCAAAGGTCTTGGCATAATGGACGATGTGGCGCATGAGCAGGTTGTCCTGCACGCAGCGTCCGTCATCGGAAAGCGCGACCGCTCCGGCGGCTTTGAGCGATCCGATTCCGGACATTTCCCTGCCTTCGATGTTCTTCGTCATTGCGCCGCAGGGGAGGACCTTGACAACGCCCTCGTTTTCCGCGTGGGTGAGGACGTAGTGGATCGTGCCCGGGTTGTCCGCGCAGGGGGAAGTGTTCGGCATTGCGACGATTGAGGTGAAACCGCCCGCGGCGGCCGCCATCGTTCCCGTGCGGATCGTCTCCGCCGCAGTGTTGCCGGGATGACGCAGATGAACGTGAAGATCGACGAAGCCCGGAGTCAGGACTTTGCCCGTGAGGTCGATGCGCTCGGCGTCCTTCACGTGCGCGGGATCGGCAATCCGGCCGTCGCACACGGCGATGTCGGTGACGGAATCGAGGTTTTGAACCGGGTCGATGACTCTGGCGTTTTCAAAGATGTAATTCATTTCAAGCACCCCGCTACGAGGAAGAGAACCGCCATGCGAACGGCGAGTCCGTTGGTTACCTGTTCGAGAATGACGGACCGAGGTCCGTCGGCGAGTTCGGAATCAAGTTCGACTCCGCGGTTGATCGGCCCCGGATGCATAATCAGGGCATCCGGTTTCAGATACTTTTCCGTTCCGGCGTTCAGTCCGTAGACTTTGGAATATTCACCGACGCTCGGGAAGAATCCCGCGCGCTGGCGTTCGTGCTGAATGCGGAGCAGGTTCACCACATCCGCGCCTTCAAGCGCATCTTTCATGTTGTGGCAAACCCGGACTCCGACCTTCTCGAACATCGTCGGGGTGAGCGTGGAGGGACCGGCGAGCGTGACGTTCGCGCCGAGTTTGAGGAGCCCCCACATGTTGCTCCGGGCGACGCGACTGTGCAGAATGTCGCCGATAATCGAAACGTTGAGTCCCTTGAAGGAACCTTTTTTCTCGCGGATCGTGAAGAGGTCGAGAAGCGCCTGAGTCGGGTGGCTGTGCGCGCCGTCGCCCGCATTGACGATGCCGGGGCGGACCAGCGGAGCGAGGAAATTCGGAGCTCCGGCAGCGGGGTGGCGCATGACAATCAGGTCAACCTGCAGCGCTTCGATGTTCTTCACCGTGTCGAGCAGCGACTCCCCCTTGCGCAGACTGCTGGAGTCCGCCTGAATGTTGATGATGTCGGCGGAAAGGCGCTGTTCCGCAAGCTCAAAGGAGGTGCGCGTGCGCGTGCTCGGTTCGACGAACAGGTTCACAACGGTTTTTCCGCGCAGAGCGGGAACCTTCTTGATTTTCCGCTGGGAGACTTTTTTGAACTCCGCCGCAGTGTCGAGAATGCAGAGAATCTCTTCCGCGGAGAGGTCGTACAGGCTCAGCAGATCCTTTTTTGTCCAGTTGAAATCCATGATTATCTCCAAATCTTTTTTTCCTGAATCCTGACGAAGTCGGCGCCGTCGATTTCCTTCCAGTGAACGGAAATTTTGAAGCCGTCCGGAATCGAAACCTCCATCCCGGTGTAATCCGCGGCAATGGGGAACTCATGACAGCCGCGGTCGAAAAGCACCGCGAGGCGGATGATCGAAGGACGTCCGAAATCGGTGATGGCGTCAAGCGCGGCGCGAATGGTGCGCCCCGCCTGGAGAACGTCGTCGCAGAGGATGACGGTTTTTCCGTTGATATCCGGAATGTCGGTTTCATGAATGACGGGAAGCACCCGGCGGAGCCCGATGTCGTCGCGGTACATGGTGATGTCGAGCGTGCCGACCGAGACATCCGCACCCGTTTTTTCCCGGATGTAGGAGGAAATGCGTCTGGCGAGCGGTACGCCGCGCCGCTGAATTCCGAGCAGAATCAGATCTTTCCCCCTTCCCTTGAATTCGGAGATGATTTCATCGCTGATTTTCTGGAGGGATGATTCGATCTGTTCAGACTCGAATATCCTTCCCGGTTCTTCAAATTTCATAAGCGCCGCCTCCTTCTGCTGTTTACTGGGTAAACTATACTCCATTTTTCCGATTTTTCCAGAACGGCGGAGCGGAAAGAGCGAATTTTTCAGGATAAAAAACGGCGCGCCGGAATTGTTTCCAAAACATTCCGGCGCGCCGTTCCGCCAATGAGACGGATTACTTTGCGGAAGATGCCTCTGCGATTTCAAAGTAAATCGCGGCTCCGTCCCTGCCCGTGTCGGCGGAGAAAGTGACAGATTCGCCGTTCACCGAATCCGGAGCGATCTCCTTGAGGCGGCGGCCGGACATATCCAGCGGATAGAGTCTCAGCTTTGACGCATTACGGTTTTTCAGCGTGACCGTGAACGCGCCGCGGCGGAGCAGAGCCGGAACTTTGCCGATCCTGATCAGCGTAACCATCTCGGGTCCGGTAAACTCCATGCCGCTGTTCAGAACATTGGTCGCATAGACCAGAACCATGCGGCCGGACTCGCGGAGCGGCTTCATGCCGTCGATGGCGACAACGGCAAGATTTCCATCCGTGCTCATCTTCTGAATCGAAAAATCCGGGAGATTGACACTCGTTCCCGCAAGTCCGCAGATTCCCTGAAGACGCGGTGTGTTGATCTCCATAAAGGTTCGCGCGGAATCGAGATAAAGCTCTCCCGTGGAAGTTTCAAATCTGGAGCTTCCGTTGCTGCGGTTCTCCGGCTTGATCGCGCCGGACTTGCGCAGATGCGTCAGCAGTTCGGCGGCATTCGCCGCGGGATTGTCGCGCGTGCCGGAAAAACCGGCGTTGTTCACCTGCGTGGAATTGGTTGAGCCGAGCTTGTATGCGATCTCCCCCGGATGAAGCGGAAACATTCCGGCGGCATCAGGTTTGATCTCCACATTCTCTCCGACCATCAGAGCTGGCAGCGACTGTTCGTCGGAAAGAGCCTCCGCCACGGTTCCGTCCGGACGGAAGAGATCCTTCTCCGTGGCGCGGATTCGGACTCCCGGTTTGCCGGACCGCACATCTTCGCGGCGGAAAAGGAAGAACGTCAGAAACTCGGATGCTTTGGAAACGGGATCCGTGAAAACCTCGAAAGTTGAAACGAATTTCGGTTTGCTGAAGGAAACCGGCGCCGCATGAATGGTCAGCGCGTCGTAATCCTGGAACGCGGAGTAACCGCCGATGACAAAGCCCTGTTCATAGCGGAACCGGTTCCAGAAGACAATATGATGTTCCGTCACGACAAACGGTTTTCCCGGCTGACGCGTGCCGGCGATGTTCCGGAATATCAACGCTTTCTTCGCAATCGTGCTGCTCTGGTCGATGAAGGAATACGGCATGTGGACATTCGAGGGATGCGCGTGGTAATGGTTCATCGCCGTGAAATCGTACTGGTTGCGAAGCAGATTGTACATCTGGCTCTTGCCGCAGTTCAGATTTGCAACAGGTCCTTTGAACCCGATTTCGCGCAGCTGCTTTTTGAACCAGCCCGCAAGCTCCCGCTCCATCGGAAGACGGAAGATCCAGAAGTCGGCGCTGTTCTCTTTCCAGGTCCGGATTTCTTCAAAGCTTTTGAATGGAACCGCAGGTTTCCATGCGGCGTTGAGATTTTCGATTTTCCCGTATTTGTCCTTCAGAAAGCCCTGCCATTTCGGAAGGATCAGCGCAGGGTCGACCTTGTTCCACAGCCCGAACTCCTGTTCGTTGAACGCAACCGCCATGACTAGAACAGGGTCGTCGACAAGACGCGTCTTCGTGTAGGGATTGACGCGCGTCAGAAGTTTTTCCACTCCGTCGCGCCAGTTTTTGCGGACTGCCGGGTCAAAGTAGATGCGGGATTTGAACGACTTCTCCGGATCTTTGTTTTTCCAGATCGCGCCCGGCGTGTAGCCGATCCAGCTTGTCATGCAGTCGAAATTCAGGTAGATTCCGTTTTTCTTCATGCAGTAGATGAAATAATCCAGCCGTTCCAGATAATCCCTGCGGAATTCCAGCGGTTTCGATGCCGCGCTCAGCAGTTCCGCATCGAGAAAGTGGGTGCGGACCATATTGTATCCGTTCCGCCGGATTTCCTGCGCAAGGCGTTCAATCTCTTCATGCGTTTCCGGAATCACCTGCATCGGATGCATCGCCTCCGTCAGGAAACGGATCTTCTGCGAAGGATTCTTCTCAAAGACAAAATGTCCGTCTTTGATGACGACCCGTCCGAGCTCGTCGACGCTGCCCTTCGGGAGCCACGCGCTGACGTCCAGCGCGGAGCCGGGCAGAATCCGGTTCTGTTCGACCTCCGCCATCGGGAGCCAGTCCGTGTTCGCCTGAATGACGGTCGGCTTGGCGTCGGGAAGCGCAATGTCGACCGGAGAGAGCGTTCCGGCAAGGATCAGCCAGATGCATTCCGGAACCGACTGAAAACGGATTTCCACGATCTCGTCCATCCCCGGCTCCACGGTGAAGCGGGAAAGATAGATGCCCGCAAGGTTGCCGTCGCCCGTGCGTCCCTTGAGGACTCCGTAACCGTTCGGAAGATTCGCGGTCTGGCGGTACCAGTCCGTCACATCCCGTTTGTCTTCAACGGAAATCTTCTGGATCCGTCCGTTCCTGTCTTTCAGGGTAATCGTGCCGACAAACTTGTCTTTCAGCGCGGGTGCCCACGCCAGAGCATGGAGCAGATAAAGAGTTTTCGCCTCGATCGCCGCTTTCACCGGAATGACCGCCTCTTTGGGGCCGGTCGTGAAATGTTCGGAGTAGAGAGTCAGCACGCTTTTCCCGCCGGGAATGGCGTCGATCGGAATTCCGGCATAGACATACTGCCAGAGCCGCTCGGCGAAAGTGCGGCCGTCCTGCTTCGGCCCCTGGTCGGTCCATCCGCCCTTGCCGTCTCCGGCGACTTCATCGCGATAGCCCATGTTCGCGACGGAGCGGATGTTGACGGGAACGGCGACCGTTTCCATTTTCAGATTGCGGAGCTGGAATTTTCCCGCAGAATTCTGCATTCCGATTGCAAGGGAGATTCTCTCCAGATCGTCCGGAACGGGGAAAATCGCTTCGAACTTCTTCCAGTCCCAGCTCTCTTTCGGAAAACGGATGTTGCCCCAGCTTTTCTTTCCCGACTTGGCTGTCATGGAAAGTTCAAGTTTGATTCCCTCGAAATCGCGCTTGGTCTGAAGGATGTTTTCCGCGCGCACTTCGCAGCTCATGCGGATGAAATATCCGGAAAACGCTTCCGCGGCGAGCGTCTTTGAGATCGTGCGGTATTCGATTCTGTTCTTGAATTCGGCGGTCAGCGAGCCGTTCTCGATCCGGATGTTCGGATCGCTTGAGAATCCGGCGAGTCCCGCGGCATCTTCGAACGCATTCCGGTAAACGGTCGCCCCCGTCAGCGGCAGAAGCGCCGCGGCGAGCAGTGAAAAAAGAAGTTTTTTCATTCTGTATTTCCTTTCGAGTTAGATTCAGTCGTTGGCAAACGGGATTTTGTAGTTTTCCGTCCGGTAGAACGAGCCCTTCTCCGGACCGTTCTGCAGATAAACATTTCGGCTTGTGCTGAAAACGAAGTAACGGACATTGCTGTAGTTCAGCGCGGCGGCATGACCGTCGGCAAACAGCATCGTCGCCAGGTTCGAGTGCAGGAAATGAATCCCGGTATTGTTGCCATTGAACATATATCCTCCGGTCGGACGGTTATCCGTGGCTGTATACATCACAGAATCCGAAAGCAGGAAATAATCGGATCCCATCTTGACTTTATTCATCTGGATGAAAGCGTTAATACCCGAATCAAACCATGGGCTCCCGTGGCTTGATTCGTATCCGCCGAAATGGTTGCCGTGTCCGGCATACGTCAAATCTGCGACTCTGGCTCCGTCAATCCACCGCTTCGCTTTGGAACAGAATGCCGTTTTCGGAATCTTTTCCATATCGGTAGTCGATTCATTGGAACTGTAAATGACAGACGCCCACTCCCAGCCGAATCCATCCATGCGTACAGCAAGCATGTCCCCATGATCCTGCGCATACATCTGCAGATTCAGATTCTGCTGTTTCTGATTGTTGAGACATGTTATCCCCTGCGCCTTGTCCCGCGCCTTCGCCAGTGCGGGAAGAAGCATGCCCGCCAGGATTGCGATGATCGCAATTACCACAAGGAGTTCTATAAGAGTAAATCCTTTGGATTTCCCCTTAAAATGTGAAATATGAAACTGTGAATAAGAAACTTTCTTTTGATTCGGGTGTGTTTTCATTGTGCCGCCTGCCTTTTTGTTTGTTTCTGTTTTAATTCGCAAGGTTTTCTGAAATAGGAAACAGTCATTTCATATTTCATGTCTCATATTTTATATTTCTCATATCTATGCCTTTCTGTTTTTTTGTTTTTATGTTTATGCGTATTGACGGTTCGCTTCCAGATTCTGTTTCCGCCACTCGCCGGGCGAAAGATGAAAACGGGTGCGGAATGCGGTGAAGAGCGCGCACGCCGTCGGGAACCCGCTCTGGGCGGCGAGCGCGGACATGGTCAGATTCTCCGAAAGAAGAAGCTCGCAGGCATGCTTCAGCCGCAGCTCCGCAAGAAACTGTTTCGGAGAAAGATTCAGATGCTGAACAAAAAGTTTGTAAAGAGCCGATTCCGAAACATAAAACTTCTGCGCCAGATCCCTGACGGAAATCCGCATCGCCGTGTCGCTCTCCTTCAGATAGTTCACGATCCGCATCACGCGCGGCTCCTCCACGGCAAGAAAGTCCGTGCTTTTCCGTTCCACGATCATCGGATCGGGAAGAACGGTGATGGTCTCTTCCGCCTCCGGCTTGCCCTCCAGCAATTCATCAAGCTCCTGCGCGGCGCGGCGGCCGACCGCATAAAGACGGCTGTTCACGCTGGAGAGCGGAATAATCGGCGTCATGCAGATCAGCCGGTCGTTGCCCACGCCGAGAATGGAGAGTTCCGAGGGAACCGCAACGCCGTTCCGCTCCGCGATATTGAAAATTTCCGACGCGTCCCAGTCGTTTTCCGCCAGCAGTGCAACCGGTTTCGGAAGAGAGCCGAGCCACTCCAGAATCCGCGCTTCATTGCGCCAGATCCAGTTCTGCGGACGCAGCATGGAACACTGGAACCCGCTCTCCCGGAGCGTGTCGCGGAAACCTTCCATACGTCCGGTGTCGCTGTAAACGGCAAAGTTCACATGGCCCTGCCGGATAAAATATTCCGCCGCAATCCGTCCGATTTCATAATCGTTTTCCCGGACGACGGAGCATTTCAAAGGTTCGCCTTTCAGCGGGACCAGCGAGACGATCTTAATGTTGTGCCACGCCCGGCAGGTCATCTGATTCGCCGGAAGACTCGTAATCACTCCGTCGCCGCGCCACCGTTTGAGCCCCTCTTCCGTATGACCGCGCAGAAAAACCAGATGCCAGCCATGTTCCCTCGCGTAGGCGATCACGCCCCGCACCAGAGCCTCAAAATGCCAGCTCAATGCCAGAAGAACCGTTTTTCTTTCTTTTTTCATGGTCAAACCTCCTGACGGGGTTCAGTTTATCCCAAAAAGAAAACAAAGAAACATGGAAAAGCATAGGCAATGTTTTCTTTTGACCATTTTGGGCAGGGAAGGTCTTGAAGAAGGGCGCAGCCTTGCTTTTCAGGGCGCGGCGGTCTATAATGGATTGGCTACCTTCAGCAGCGGAGGAGGAATGCAGATGAAACTTTTCTGGGATGATAAACCTTTTTATCGCGGAAACACCCACTGCCACACTACTCGCAGCGACGGACGGCGCAGCCCTGAAGAGGTGATCGCCCTTTACCGGGAGGCGGGATACGATTTTCTGACCCTGACCGATCACCGCAAGCTGTCGGAGCAGGAGCATTTCGAAGAAAATCTGCTGATGATCCCCGGAATGGAAATGGATTTTCTGTATCCCACTCAGGCGCTGCATATCGTTGGCATCGGCATGAACGAGTCCTTCGCCCAGCAGCGGGAAAAGTGGTGCGAGTCGCCTCAAAGCTGTATTGATACCATGCGGGCCTGCGGCGGATTGGCGATTCTGGCGCATCCGCACTGGTCGCTGAATACGCTGGATACTATGCGCAGCCTGAAGAACGTGACGGCGGCGGAGATTTACAATACCGTTTCCGGCACACCGTGGAACGGCGTTCGGGCGGACAGTTCCAATATTCTGGATATCGCCAGTGCCAACGGGGTGTTTTTCCATTATGTGGCAGCGGATGATACCCATTTCTACAACGGCGACGCTTGCCGCAGCTACATCATGGTGCAGGCGGAAGAATTGAGCCAGAAGGCTATTCTGCAGGGCATCCAGGCAGGGCGCTTCTACGCCAGTCAGGGACCGCGCATCCATCAGATCACGGTGGAAAACGACACCGTTACGGTGGAATGCTCTCCGGTTTCCCGTGCCGTATTCGAATCCCATCTGATCTGGTCGGACGACCGCTGCAAGATGGGAGACGGCATGACGAAGATCGTTTACCCGCGTTCTGATTACGGCGACGGTGAGCGGTTCGTTCGTGTGCATTTGACTGACGCACAGGGCAATCAGGCTTGGTCTAATATCATTCATTTCTAAGTCGGCGGGGAATCAAAGGGAGGGATCGGAATGAAGAAGCGTTTCGGGATGAAACTGGTAGCGCTTTTGCTGGTGGCCGCAGCGCTGCTGGGCTGCCTGACGACGGCCTTTGCCGCGTCCAAAAAGCAGAGCGCGGCAAAGACGGAGACGCTGGTCGTTTACGCGGCGGATTACCCGGTGGAGGAGGACGGCTGGTATTCCACTATGGAGGAAGTAGCGGTCTATCTGACGCTGTACGAAAAACTTCCGGGCAATTTCATCAGCAAATACGACGCGGAAAATCTGGGCTGGGACAATCGCAAGGGCAATCTGGATAAGGTTGCCCCCGGCTGTTCCATCGGCGGCAACCGTTTCGGCAACTATGAAGGGCTGCTGCCGGAAGCCAAGGGACGCAAGTACACGGAATGCGACATCAACTATGACGGCGGCTACCGCAACGGCGAACGCATTGTTTTCTCCAACGACGGGTTGATCTTTTACACGAGCGATCACTATCAGACGTTTACGCCGGTCAAAGTGATCGTGGAAGAGACGGAAAAAGCCGGGGAGGGAAAGAAAAAATGAGGGAAGTTCGGCTGGATCTAACGCATTTTGAAGAAAAAGTCAGCCTGCACCGTTACTTGAAGGAGACGCTGGATTTTCCCTTTTATTACGGGGCGAATCTGGACGCGCTGCATGACGAATTGACCAGCGAAACGGAGGAGCTTTCGCTGGTAGTGGTGCTGCCTCATCGCGGCAAGGGGAAGATGGAGGAATATCTGCCCCGGCTGAAGCGGGTTTTCGAGGATGCGGCGGAAGAAAATTATCATCTGAGCGTTGCGTTTGAAGAAGAATAATCCATTGGCCGCGCTTTTGGCGCGGCCATTTTGGGCTATGGGGAACAAAAAGTGAAGCGCACAGTGGCAGTGCGGGTTGGAATGGTTTGTTCTGCGGAAAGCCTTTTGGTGTGGCTACAGATGTCATTTTCTGTCGGAAGGAGTTTGTTGCTGCGACTATGACCCGAAGGGTGCAGGGGGCGAACGGAAAGCCCCCTGCTTGTGGCGGAATGAGATAAGCCTGCCGTCAGAAAATCCCCTGCGGGGGATTGACGCGCCGCAACTGGCGCGGATTGGGACTTGCTGTTTTATGGGTTTCTCTCTAACTTTCGGTGCCCGAAGGTTTCCAAAGGGCGGCGGAAAGCCCTTTGGTGCGCCAGCAGGCGCATACTTATTACCCCAGCGGGCTTGACGCGCCGACTACGGCGCGGGAGCAGGGCTTGCAGCCCTATGGGGCGCTCACACTTTTCTTTCGGTGGCGAAAGAAAAGTGTGCAAAAGAAAGCCAGCGGCACGGCGACTCCAGAGGCGGCCCGCCCCGCTTCGCGTTATTCGCAAATATCGGCGTTCCGGGCACTGCCGTGCCCGGCTCTTGTATTTGCTCAGGCCTGCCAGTCGCTAACTGCCTACGGCAGTTGTGCCCACTGGGCACGCGCTCCCTCTCGGCCCAAGCTTCGGTCTGCGGTAGCCGAACGGTTGGACGACCCGAATAAATTCGGGTCATCCAATTCCGGCCTAAGGGCCGGAACAGTCTGACCACGTTCCGTGGGCAGACTGCCCTCAGGGGCTGTCCTCGAGCACGGGGTGTCCGGTGTCGCATAGCTCCCTGCCGGTCGCTCTGCTCGCCTCCCACCCTCCCTGCGGGTCGCTTTGGGCTGCGCCCAAGGCCCCACTGGGGCCACGCTTCCCTTCGGGACAGTTCGCTGCGCTCACCCGCCGGGAAAAAGCCCTTTATTGCCCATTTTTGAAAGAGGGAGTTCGCAATGTCGCGCGCAGCTTTGTTGGGTAGTTATTACCTACTATCGTGCGCGCTCGTGCTCACTCTTTTCCTCTTTCAAAAAGGGCAAGGCTTTT
>ERZ1106963.3121-NODE-3121-length-14716-cov-29.196030_pt1 | contig 14716 bp, 9 predicted proteins | sample MGYA00403681_ERZ1106963 | MGnify/ENA primary metagenome ERZ1106963 (study PRJEB35170, sample SAMEA104062407) | human gut metagenome | biome: human gut; feature: human-associated habitat; material: faeces | place: Denmark | collected 2012-05-03 ...
GAACTCCCTCAGTCAAAACCTGACGGTTTTGCCAGCTCCCTCGGAGAGGGAGCCTCTGGCGCGCCCGCAAACTTTACGCTTGAGCCGGAAACTGTACCGTTATGCCAAAGGCCCCATCTTAGAGGGGGCTGGCATCGCGTAGCGATGACTGGGGGAGTTTTCCCACACACACTTTTTCTGCACATATCGCCTGCATTCCGTCCAAACTACTAAAAAATGCCAGATTTTTTGTGAGATAAGTCATACTTATTTAAGAAAATTTGAACAAATTGCGAAATTTATGTGTTTCCGATGTGGACAAAAACGTTTTCAGCTGATAGAATGGGAGCTGTTCTTTCTCCGCCGTCCGCAACCGGCGGAGTGTTTTATTGGAAGCAGGAGGTTTCTCATGTTAGAAAAGTTCTTTCACCTGAAAGAAAACCACACCGATGTAAAGACCGAGATCATGGCCGGTATCACTACCTTCATGACCATGGCTTACATCCTTGCCGTCAACCCCAACATCCTGTCCGCAGCGGGCATGGATTCCAAGGCTGTGCTGATCGCCACCGCGCTGGCATCCTTCATTGCCACCGCACTGATGGCCGTGCTGGCCAACTACCCCTTTGCACTGGCTCCCGGCATGGGCCTGAACGCCTACTTTGCCTACACGGTCGTGCTGACCATGGGTTACAGCTGGCAGCTGGCTCTGATGGCCGTCTTTGTTGAGGGCGTCATCTTCATCGCACTGTCCCTGACCAATGTGCGCGAGGGCATCTTCAATGCCATTCCCATGACCCTGAAGAGCGCCGTCAGCGTGGGCATCGGCCTGTTCGTGGCCTTTGTCGGCCTGCAGAACGCCAAGCTGATCGTCAACAGCGATTCCACGCTGGTCACCTACCAGCACTTCAAGGGCGCAACCTTCCACAGCGTTGGCGTGGGCGCCATTCTGGCTCTGCTGGGCGTGGTCATTACCGCCATCCTGCTGGTCAAAAAGGTCAAGGGCGGCATCCTGTACGGCATCCTGATCACCTGGCTGCTGGGCATCGTGTGCGAGCTGACCGGTATCTACATCCCCGATGTGGAGGCCGGCATGTACTCCGTCATCCCCACCGCCTTTGTCAGCTTTGACTTCTCCGCACTGGGCGAGACCTTTGGTCAGGTGTTCAAGACCGACTTCTCCGGTGTCGGCCTGCTGAACTTCTTCGCCGTGATGTTCTCCTTCCTGTTCGTGGACCTGTTCGACACGCTGGGCACCCTGATCGGCGTGGCCTCCAAGGCTGATATGCTGGACGAGGACGGCCGTCTGCCCAACATCAAGGGCGCACTGATGGCAGACTCCATCGGCACCTGCGTGGGCGCTGTGCTGGGTACTTCCACCACCACCACCTTCGTGGAGAGCGCCTCCGGCGTTACCGAGGGCGGCCGCACCGGTCTGACCGCTATGACCACCGGCGTGCTGTTCCTGCTGGCTACCATCTTCAGCCCGCTGTTCCTCACCATCCCCAGCTTTGCTACCGCTCCGGCTCTGATCATCGTGGGCTTCTACATGATGGGTTCTGCCATCAAGATCGACTTTAACGATCCCAGCGAGGGCATCCCCGCCTTCCTGACCATTCTGGCTATGCCCACCGCTTACAGCATCTCCGAGGGTATCGCCATCGGCATCATCTCCTGGACCATCATCAATGTGATCACCGGCAAGGCCAAGGAGAAGAAGATCAGCCCGCTGATGTATGTGCTCACCGTGCTGTTCATCCTCAAGTATGTGTGCCTTTAATTCCCTGAGCGTCTAAAAAAGCCAAGCACCCCCTGCGGTCTGCCCGTACAGGCCGCAGGGGGTGCTTTTTTGTGCAGTTGAAAAGAGACCGCAGCCTTTACAAAAACAGCCGCGCCCCATCTGCTGGTTCAGACGAGGCGCGGCCTTTTGCGGTATTTAGTTTGGGGTATAGGAGGAATCATGTCCCTGAGAGGGGGCTTGCGGTTTTCCCCCTCCCGGTGACTTTATGATACCCCAAAAATCCTGCGAAATTATGCTTATTTTATGAATGCGCTGTAAACATTACTCCGGGGCCTTCATGCTTTCCACCATGCTGATGCGCCGGACGTGCCGCCGCATGACAAAGCAGACCACCACGGTAAACACCATGGTCAGCGCCACCGCCAGCAGGTAGCTGCGGGGCGCAATGGTGCGGATGAACATGAGCTGATCCATCTCCACGGTCAACACAATGAACTTGTGCAGCGGTACCCCCAGTGCCAGACCCACGCCGGAGCCGATAAGCGCCAGCAGCTCGATCTCGCGGAAGATGTAGCGGTACACTTCCTGATCGTAGAAGCCCAGCACCTTGATGGTCGCCAGCTCCTTTTTGCGCTCCCCAAGGTTGACGCTGATCAGGTTATACAGCACCACTGCCGCCAGCGCCGCCGCGCAGATGATGATCAGCACCACCACATAGCCCAGACTGACGATGAGGTTATCGAACAGTTCGGTGGTGTCCTCGGTAAAGCTGATGCTGCTGACGTAGTTACAGGCCAGCAGGTCGGTGCGCAGGGCGTTGTACCCGGCAGCATCGGTGCAGGTGGTCTGGCCGTAGACCGTGTTCCACGGGATATCCTCCGTGCCCAGCAGGCTTTCCAGCTGTGCGCGGGGGAGGTACAGCCGGGTGAACATATAGTTTTCCGTGATGCCGGTCAGGGTCAGCTCCACCCGGGTGCCATCGGCGTTTTCCACCCAGAAGGTATCGCCGGTATGCAGGCCCAAGTTCTCGGCGGTCTTTTCGGTCAGGATGGCGCTGCCGCTGTCAAAGCCGATGGTCTTGTGCCCCTTGCGGGTGCGGAAGGTGACGTACCGGGTCAGGTCGCTGTCCTTTGCCGCAGCCACGATGCTCACGCTTGCGCTCTCGCCTTCGGCATTGTAGATGGTAGTGGATTTGGTATACACCGCGCCCCAGTTCTGCACGGCGCTGTTGCTGCCCAGCTCCTCTGCCAGCCCCTGCTCCATAGTCAGGGCTTTGGGGTCGCTGAGGGTGATGGACATATCGTTGTGGGTCAGCTCCGTAGACTGCTTTGTGACGATGGGCAGCAGGGAATCCTGTATGCCGAAGCCGATAAGCAGCAGCGCGGTGCAGCCCGCCACGCCCAGCACGGTCATGAAGAACCGCTTTTTATACCGGAACAGGTTGCGGGCGGTGGTCTTTTGGGAGAAGGACATCCGGGACCACAGCGGGGTGATGCGCTCCATCAGGATGCGTTTGCCCGCCACCGGGGCCCGGGGCAGCAGCAGCGCTGCGGTCTTTTCAGCCAGACTGGAACGGCAGGCGTACCATGTGGCAAAGCCGATGACGGCGGCGCTGATGCCCACGCTGGCAGCTGCCATGCCCGGGTAGAAGTACAGGGTGAAGGTGGGCAGGGTGAACACCAACTGATAAGCGTTCCAGATAATGATGGGGAACACCACAAAGCCCACCACCATGCCGATAATGCTGCCCAGAATAGTGGCCAGCAGCGCGTAGAACAAATACTTGCCCGCGATGCTGAAATTGGAGTAGCCCAGCGCCTTTAAAGTGCCCATCTGCAGGCGGTTTTCGTCCACCATGCGGGTCATGGTGGTGGTAGCCACCAGCGCCGCCACAAGGAAGAAGAACACCGGGAACACCCGGGCAATGGCGTCCATGCGGTCGGCGTACTGGGCAAAGGTGACGCAGCTCATGGTGGAGGTGCGATCCAGCACATACCACTCGCCTTTTTTGATCTGGCTCACCTGCTCCTCGGCATCGTTCAGCTGGGCAAGGCCGTCTGCCAGCTTCTGCTCTGCCTCGGCTTTCTGGCTCTCGTACTCGGTGCGGGATTCTTCCAGCTGGGTCTGCCCGGCGTTATACTCTGCCCAGCCCTCTTCCAGCTGCTTTTGTGCGGCATCAAACTGGGTGTAGGCGCTGGCTGTGCCGGTGGTCAGCTGCAATTGCCCCTGCAAAAGCTGCAATTTCATCTTGCGCAGCGCAGCTTTGGCTTCGGTCACCAGCTGGTCATTGGAGAGGTTTGGCGAGGAGATCAGCCCCTGCTTGTACATCTGCCGCTTGCCCGCGTCCAGCTGCTGCTGATAGCCTTGCAGCTGGTTATAGATGTTGTCGTAAGCGGCCTGCGCCTTGGCCAGCGCATCCCGCAGTTCAATATAGTCCTCGTCCTCCGGCTCGGCTTCGTCCAGCGCCTTTTCGGCGTTGCGCAGAGCGGCTTCCGCGTAGGTCAGCAGGGGGTCTGCCACCTTTTTCAGGTTGACCAGCAGCTCGATTTGCTGTAACTGTTCCTCAAAGTCCAGCACCTGCGCTTCGCTGCTCACCAGCTTGTCGGCACCGCTCTGCATGGTGTCCGGCAGGGCAGCCTTCTGGGCGGAAAGCTCCTTTTCACCGGCCTCCAGCTGCGCCTTGGCGGCATCCAGCTGTGCCTGTGCGTCCGCAAGCTTTGCCTCGGCTTCAGCGAACTGACGCTCCGCTTCGGCCTTCTGGCTGTCGTACTCCGTGCGCGCTTCGGTCAGCTTGTCGTTGGCGGTGTCCATCAGCTCTTCCCGCCGGGCGGTGCACTGCACGCTCTGGATGGCCTTGAGCTTTTCCGCTACGGCATCCACGGCGGCCTGATATTCATCGGAATAATTATCATACAGCCCGGCGTTTTCCGCTTTTATATAGCATATCGTATAATAATCTGCGGTCAAAGTGCCCTCCGGCACAAACAGGATGCAGTCCAGCTGGCCATCGCCCACGGTGCTGCTCTCGGAATCGGAGGAAAAATGCAGCGGGTCCTGCACCGTGCCCACCACCGTGAACACCTGCCCGCTGACCCCTTCGGTCTCTTCCGGCAAAGTCAGCTGGGTGCCCAGCTCCACCGGGCTGCCATGGCCCATCACATGCACCACGCACTCCCCGGCAGCTTCCGGCATCCGGCCGGACAGCAGCACCGGGCGGTTCATGTTCTCCGGCGTATCAGCCTGCGGGTCGGCAGGCAGCTGATACAGCCGCGCCACCGTGGTCTGATCGTCCCCTGTCCAGTGGCCTTCCACATCCTGATACTTCACCGCCTGCACGGCGTCCACCCCGTCCACAGCGGCAATGGCGTTGATATCGCTCTGACTGAGGCCAAGGGTGGACAGCACCCGCAGGTCGAACACATTCTGCTGCACATAGTACTTCTGGGCAGCGGTGCGCATATCGGGGGCAATGCACATCAGGCCGGTGAGCATCATCACCCCCAGCGCCACGATGCCAAACAGGGACACCACCCGGCTGATGCTGCTTTTCATCTCGCGCAAGATATTTTTGCGGTAACTTTTCTGCACAGTACTCACCACTCGATCTGTTCCACCGGCACCGGATGCTCGTTGACCCGATTGGACACGATGCGACCGCTGCGCACCTGAATGATGCGGTCAGCCATACCGGTCAGTGCCGTGTTGTGGGTAATAACAATGACGGTGCGTCCGGTCTTGCGGCAGGTATCCTGCAAAAGGCCCAGCACCTGTTTGCCGGTGCGGTAGTCCAGCGCACCGGTGGGCTCGTCGCAGAGCAGCAGCTTGGGGTTTTTGGCCAGTGCGCGGGCAATGGACACCCGCTGCTGCTCGCCACCGGAAAGCTGCGCCGGGAAGTTGTTCAGCCGCTCGCCCAGCCCCACGCTGCGCAAGGTCTCGGCGGGGTCCAGCGGGTCGCGGCAGATCTCACTGGCAAGCTCCACGTTTTCCAGCGCGGTCAGGTTCTGCACCAAGTTGTAGAACTGGAACACAAAGCCCACATCATACCGGCGGTAGGTGGTCAGCTCCCGGGCGGAAAAGCGGCTCACGTTGCGGCCGTCCAGCCAGACGTTGCCCTCGTCGCAGTTGTCCATGCCGCCCAGAATGTTCAGCAATGTGGTCTTGCCCGCACCGGAGGGCCCCACGATGATGCAAAACTCGCCCTTGTCCACATAGAAATTCAAATGGTCTGCGGCAGCGATCTTCACACTGCCGGTCTGGTAATATTTACAGACATCTTCAAACTCCACAAAATGCTCCATGGCGTTTTCCCTTTCTGTCAGAATGCAAAGTATTTCAACTTAAATATAGCATAAACCCACCGGGATTTGCAAAGCCCCCGGCACGAATTTTCAAAAACTTAACAGAAGCCGCCGCAAAACATAAAAAGGGACACCGGAGCGTCCGCAGACGTTCCGGTGTCCCGAGATATAAAGCTTCTATACCGCCGCGCGGCGGGCATTGTCAGCTTATTTTGCAGCGTACCAGTCTGCGCTGGGCTGATGCTTACCGGCGGTCACGGCATTGCCCTGATAGTACAGGGTGCCGTCCGCACCGCGGCTGTAACGGGAGAAGAACTCATTCCAGATGGCAACGCTCTCCTCCTGCAGGTAAACGTGAGGGGTATCCTTGACCACGGTGTACTGCACCAGCGGAGCGTTGCCGCCCATAAAGCTCTTGGTCACAAAAGCGCCATCGTAGGAGGTGCTTTCTGCAACAGCTGCCTCGTTCGTGGCATTGTGCGCGTTCCAGCCCTGCAGCGCCTTCACCGTACCGTTATCCTCCACCAGCTCTGCCACACCTGCCGAGTCGTACTCGCCCAGGAAAGCCCATGTCGGCAGCAGAACAGCGGGATCAAGCTCCGGCAGTGGGGCAAACATATAGCCGACGGGTGCAATGGCAGCAAACCGGCTTGCATAGCGGCAGGCGGTAGCCCAAGTCATCAGGCTGCCGTTGGAGTGACCGGTGGCATACACACGGGTGGTGTCTATGCTGTAATCCTGCTCCATGCGGTCCAGCAGACTGTTGATAAACTCCAGATCCACACTGGGGTCGATGTCCTTACCAGCCATTGCTGCAAAGGGACCTGCCAACCACATGGCAGTGGGAATATTGCCCATCAGGTCTGCAGGACGCACCAAACCCTGTGCAAATACCACGACAAAGCCATTCTGCTCTGCCACCTCGTACCAACGAGATTCCTCTGCAATGGCATACATGGAAGCGGTGTAGCCGTGCATCACCAGCACCAGCGGCACCTTTTTGCTGCCAGTGTAGGTAGACGGAACATAGACCATCCAGCGGCGCAACTCGCCGTTGACCCACTCCTCGTGAATATCAAAACCACGCCGGGTAAAGTCCTCTGCCTTTGCCATGCGGCCCGGCAGCTGCAGCGCCATGAAGCGCTTGAACTGACCAGAGAACTTTTCCCAAATGGTGGCCGGGCACTGTGCCTTTTCCGTAACCCACACCTCAGCTGCAGAGCCTACGCGGCTGCTGACATACACGCCGTTCCCCTTTGCTACAGCCTGATTGGCCTTCAGATAGAAATCCAGCGCTGCCTTATTAGCAGAATCGACCTTGGAGCGGATAAACCAGACGGGGGTATCCACCGTCTTTGCCGCAATGGCTTCCTCCTGCACGCCACGGGTGGAGTCGCCGGGGAAGGGCAGCACATACTGACCACCCACTGCCTCTAACGAAGCTGCCGGAACCTCAGTGGCGTCCACAGCGCAGATGGAGCTGAAATCGCTTGCCCAGCGAGCGCCGAACAGCAGAGCGGCTGCGCCGCCCTCCTTGTAGCCCACCAGTGCAGTGTGGGACTTGTCCATGGAGAATGCGCCGGATAGCTTAACACCCTTCTTGCGCATGAGCTGATACAATGCATCCAGCGCTGCTGCGTCATCACGACCGGCAGAGCTCAGGGAAAGGTTCCAGCTGCCGCCGTTTTCAGGACCGAAAAATGCAACGGCGATCTTATTTTTGCACGCCACCGTGCGCCACATACGTCCTGTGACCGAGCCGGAGAACGCCTTTGCGGTGGTGTTGTCCGGGGTCAGCACGATAACTGCCGGCGCCCAGGGATCCATGCCGTTGGGCAGGTAATAGGTAGCAGCACCAACATTCTGACCGTCCACCATTACCTGCGCATTATGAAACAGACCCACATTCACGTTCAGGTACGGGTTTTCCGGGTCATAAGCAAAGGTCTTGCCATCGCTCAGACCCATAGCAGCGGTCTTGCGATCTACGGTAGTGTGCAGATTTCCGTTGGTCTGGTCCAGCTCTGTCGCAGCCAGAGCCGAAGGTGCCATAGCGGCTACGGTAGCGCCCAGCGCGGTAGCGGCGGAAAGCTTCATAAAATCACGGCGTTTCATAGTGTTTTCTCCTTCTTGTACGTGTCTGCGTACTTTATTATGCCCAGCTTTGAAAGCCGTACTCGCTTGCTTTTTCTCCGACTTTTTTCTTCACAGCAGGTGCCTCCCTGCTTCAATCCTGTACAAAGAATACCATTTATATCATGATTTGTAAATAGTATTTAGTGTCTTTTGTTGAAATTAATATATAAGTATATCATTTTTTGTGAAAAGAGCTGATTAGCGAAAGCACCCTATAACGCTGCTGTTTCTCATGATACACTTCCTTTTCTCTATGAAAGCGCAAAAAGCCCCTGCACGCAGGGTGCAGGGGCTTTGGAACAGCTTTTTACTTGCGGTTTGCCAGCAGGTTCTCGATCTTCTTCAGGGGGTCGATGATGCTGGAAACGGACATATCGTGGTTCAGTGCCACCACAAAGTAAGCAGCGTACTTGGAAACATCCACGTCCACATACCAGTCGCGGGTCAGCAGCTCGGGCATACGGTAGGTCAGGTTGGTGCCCACAACGTAGGTCAGGGTGCCGTCTGCCACAGCCTTGTCGAACTTCTCCAGACCGCTGGTGAACAGGGGGAAGGTGGCGTTGGCGATGATGTTGGTAGCGCCGCGCTCCTTCAGGTTGCTGGCGACCTCCAGCATACTCTCGCCGGAAGCAATGATATCGTCTGCGATAAAGACGGTCTTGCCCTCCACGCTCTCGCCCAGATACTCATGGGCAACGATGGGGTTGCGGCCGTTCACCACGCGGGTGTAATCGCGGCGCTTGTAGAACATACCCAAGTTGCAGCCCAGCACGCTGGAGAAGTACATGTTGCGGTTCATAGCGCCCTCGTCCGGGCTGACCACGGTGAACTTCTCCTTATCGAAGGACAGGGTGGGGTCCTTCTTCAGCAGGCTCTTGAGCACCTGATAGGTGGGCATGGCGTTATCAAAGCTCATCAGGGGCACTGCGTTCTGCACGCGGGGGTCGTGTGCGTCAAAGGTGATGATGTTGCGCACGCCCATGGTCTGCAGCTCCTGCAGAGCCACAGCGCAGTCCAGGCTCTCGCGCACCACGCGGCGGTGCTGACGGCCGCCGTACAGGCTGGGCATGATGACGGAAACGCGGTGTGCCTTACCGGCCACAGCCTGAATCAGACGCTTCAGGTTTGCAAAGTGGTCGTCCGGGGACATGTGGTTCTCGTAGTTGAACAGCTTGTAGGTGACGCTGTAATTGCCCGGGTCCACCACGATAAAGATATCGTCGCCGCGGACAGACTCCTTGACCAGACCCTTGGCGTCGCCGCTCTGGAAGCGGGGGCAGTCGCAGGAAATAATGAAGGTGTCTTTTTCAATTCCGGCAGCCTTTGCCCAACGGACAAGGTGCTTGTCGATCAGGCCGGTCAGCTCCTCGGCACCGGGGCAGGCGATCAGCCGCATATCCGCCACACTGGGCTGCTCAAAGAAGGACTTAGGGGAAATTTCAATAGACATAGTCACATAACTCCTTATTGCTGTTTACCATCCGTACCATGCACACAAGTGCGCATATCTAGTTTTATTTTATCACATTTTGTCGATTGTTCCATATCAATTTGTTTCATGTATCGATTTTCTGCGCCTTGCACAGCTGTTTTTCCTTTTCCTTCAAGAGAATGTGAGTTTCTTACAAAAACGCGACCAAATCTTTACCGTTTCGCAAAGTTTATCTGATTTTTGAAGAAAAGTAATACTTTTTACCGTACCATTTTCTTTTCCCTGTGACGCAAAAGAGCCGCTGCACGGTCGGGTGCAGCGGCTCTTCTCTTCACTTACCTTCTATCAGGGTAAAACGCTTTTTACAGGGCAGCAACGGCAGCCTTCAAAGCATCCACGCGGTCGGTGTTCTCCCACTTCACGCCCAGATCCTCGCGGCCCATGTGGCCGTAGGCGGCCAGCTGGCGGTAGATGGGCTTACGCAGATCGAGGTCACGGATGATGGCGGCGGGGGTCAGGTCAAAGACCTTCTCCACAGCCTGCTCGATCTTCTCGTCTGCCACCGTGCCGGTGCCGAAGGTATCCACCATGATGGACACAGGCTTTGCCACGCCGATGGCGTAGGCCACCTGCACCTCGCACTGCTTTGCCAGACCCGCAGCCACGATGTTCTTGGCCACCCAGCGGGTAGCGTAGGCTGCGCTGCGGTCCACCTTGCTGGGGTCCTTGCCGGAGAAAGCGCCGCCGCCGTGGCGTGCATAGCCGCCGTAGGTGTCCACGATGATCTTACGGCCAGTCAGTCCGGTATCGCCCTGCGGGCCGCCCACAACAAAGCGGCCGGTGGGGTTGATGTAGTACTTGGTGTTCTCGTCCAGCAGCTCAGCGGGGATGGTGGCCTTGATGACCTTTTCCATCACGTCTGCCCGCAGCTGCTCCATGCTCACGCTCTCGCTGTGCTGGCTGGAGATGACCACGGCGTCCACGCGCACGGGCTTGTTGTTCTCGTCGTACTCCACGGTCACCTGACTTTTGCCGTCCGGGCGCAGGTAGTCCATCTCGCCGCTCTTGCGCACCTCAGTCAGGCGCTTTGCCAGCTTGTGGGCAAGGCTGATGGGCATGGGCATCAGCTCGGGGGTCTCGTCGCAGGCATAACCGAACATCATGCCCTGATCGCCTGCACCGCCCACCTGATCGTTGGTGCCCAGTGCAATATCGGGGCTCTGGCCGTCAATGTTGGAGATGACGGCGCAGGTGTCGGCGTCAAAGCCGAACTTTGCGCGGGTGTAGCCGATATCCGCCACCACCTCGCGGACGACCTTCTGGAAGTCCACATAGCAGTTGGTGGTGATCTCGCCCATAATGTGCACAAGGCCGGTGGATGCGCAGGTCTCGCAGGCCACGCGGGCATTGGGGTCGTGGGTCAGGATCTCGTCCAGAATTGCATCAGAGATCTGGTCGCAGATCTTGTCGGGATGTCCCTCGGTGACGGACTCCGAAGTAAACAGGTGTCTAGCCATTTTTTGCCTCCTAAATGTTGCAGTTGCGTGTATTTACCATTCCATCAAGTTTGTTCTGAAAAATAAAAGCGCCCAGAGCCGAAAGCTCTGAGCGTTGCACTCTTATCTTCCGGTTTCCCGCAGGATTTGGCACCTTACGCTCTCGCGCAGGTTGTCGGGCTTCACAGGGCCTGTCCCCTCAGCCGCTCTTGATAAGTCGGTATTCAATTGGTACGCTCCATATTCTATCATTGCAGCGTCAGATTGTCAAGATAAGTCGCACTTATTTTAGACATTCCTTTTAAATTGATGGAGCATTTCCCTGCTCCGGTGCGGCATGGCCGTCCCGGGCGGCGTGGAAAGCGCGCTTTTCCGCATACATCCGCTGATCCAGCTCCACCAGAAACTTTTCCACACTGCCGCCCTCGTACTTTGCCACACCGGTGGAGAAGGACAGCTGAAAGCTGCCCGCCGGAGCGGTTTCGTTATAGTGCTGCACCCGCCGCTCGATGGCGGCGCAGATCTCGTCCAGCAGTTCCTCCGAGCCGTGACGGATCAGCACCATGAACTCATCGCCGCTCATGCGGATGGCTACCGAGTTTGCCACCAGCGCCCCGGACAGGATGTGCCCGATCTCCTGAATGGCGCGGTCGCCCTCGGCGTGACCGTAGGTGTCGTTGATCTCCTTGAAGCAGTTCACGTCCATCATGATGCCGTAAACGTCCTTCTCCTGCGTGGCGTGGATGCGCTCCAGACAGTAGTTCATGTACTTGCGGCCAAACAGGCCGGACAGCTCGTCGATATAGCTGCGCAGACTGCGAAGCTGACTGTCCACAAACACAAAGGCGATGGCCACCGACAGCCAGCCGAAGGCCATACCGTAGAACGCACCCTGCAGCACCGTGCCCACCGCACAGGTGATCACAAAGTAGTACACCGAGAAAAACTCCACCGTAACGCCATCGCGCTTGGCCTTATGCACCTGCCACACGCTCTCGGCATAATAGCCGAACAGCAGCAGGTAAAGCAAACTGTTCAGCGGACCGCGATGGTAAACGTTGTCCGCGGAGATGGTAAAGATCCATCCTGTGCCGAAAAGGTTCGCCGTCAGCAGCGCCAGAACAGCCAGCAGCGGCGCGCCCAGGAACAGATGCCTTCTGCGCAGGCGTCCGGTGCTGCGGTAGACCCGGAAGTCCACATACAAACACCACGCAAAGCCCACGCTCACGGCAGCGCCGGTGCAGACGGTGTTCATGAGGTACAGCCAGAATCGGCTTGCCGCGCCGGGCACGCCGTCCAGCAGAAAGCTGATCGTCTCTGTCGCCTGTGCCAGCAGAGTCACCACCAGCATCTGGCAGAACAGCTCACTTCCAACACTGTTTTTACTCTCGCCGCGCACCCGCAGCAGAAACAGAAAGCATACCAGCACCGCCCCTGTGCCATTGGCCACAAGGATCTCGGGTATATTCATTGCATTTCCTCCCCTGCCCGCCTTATCCCACAAGGCAGACAGCCCCTGTTTTATACAGTATCTATCTGTATTATATACCCTGCCGCGCCCTGCTTGCAAGGCTTGGCATCAAAAAGGGCCGCTGCACAGCAATTTGTGCAGCGGCCCTTGGGAAAACCAGACGATCCAGAACAGCCTCCGCGTGCGCTCTGGTTCTGTTCTGCGGAAATATTATTTATAATTGCTTTTTTCGCAGAAAGATCAATAGCCCTTTGCCTGCTCGCCGTTCAGAATTTTGACAGCGCGGGAGGTGCCCAGACGGTCAGCACCCAGCGCAAGGAAGGTCTCCATGTCCTCCACGGTAGAAATGCCGCCGGCAGCCTTGACCTTGCAGCGGCCATGCACGCCCTTGACCATCAGCTCCACATCGTGGAAGTTTGCGCCTGCGGTGGAGAAGCCGGTGCTGGTCTTGATGTAGTCCGCGCCTGCCTCGCAGACGATGTCGCACATCGTTTCCTTTTCCTCATCGGTCAGCAGGCAGGTCTCGATGATGACCTTCAGGATCTTGTCGCCCACAGCCTGCTTCACGGCACGGATGTCCTCGCGGACGGCATCGTACTCCTTATTCTTCAGGCGGCCGATGTTGATGACCATGTCCACCTCGGAAGCGCCGTTTTCGATGGCAGTTTTTGCCTCAAAGGCCTTGCTGGCGGTGTCCATGGCACCCAGAGGGAAGCCCACCACGCAGCACACCGGGATGCGGCCTGCCATGTACTCCACAGCCTGCTTGACGTAGCAGGTGTTGATGCAGACGGATGCGGTGTGGTTGGCAATGGCTTCGTCACACAGGGTCTGGATCTGGGGCCAGGTGGCCTCCGGCTTCAGCAGGGTGTGATCGACATGGGAGAGAATTTCTTCGCGGGTCATGTTGTCGTCCTCCTTAATTCTTGTTGGCACGGCGCACCTTTGCCATGCCGACAGCGCTCAGGGCAATGGCCGTTGCCGACACCGTTGCACCGATGATGCCCAGCACCAGACCGGAGACCAGGAATGCAAAACCTTTCAGACCACGTTTCATAAGACCGTACCTCCTAAGATGATTTGATTTGAAAAACCCTCTCAGTCACGGCTTACGCCGTGCCAGCTCCCCCGAGTGGGGGAGCTTTATCATTGGAGGAAAACGTTTCCTTCTCCTGCAAAAAAGCTCGCCCCTTGGGAGAGCTGCCGCCGTCAGGCGACTGAGAGGGTCTTGCTTACTTTTTCTTGAAGATGATCAGCTTGCTGAACACATAGTTCAGCACCACCACGATCACGTTGGAAAAGACCTTGACGCATAAGCCCCACAAAGTCTGTGCGCTGTAACTGCTGACGAAGATCGCCGTCGGGCCATCTGCGCCGCCAATGATCCCCACAGATGCAGCCGAGGAGGCCGCTGCGCCGGTACCGACGACCATGACCGTGTAAAAGCTCCCCAGCAGGCTCTCCATCAGGGCTGTGCCCTGCGCGGCCAGCAGGTTGCCGCCCACCATCATGATGACGGCATCCAGCACCAGTGTGCCCAGGCGGCAGGTGACGAATGCACCGAACTCCTTCGCCATCTCCCGGCCCTGGGTCCTGCTGCGGAACACGAACGCCCGGTTGGTGGCGTAGGCAAACAGGATGCACAGGATGTTGTCCAGCACGTTGCCCCAGCTGTTGGCGGCGGTGTAGCCGAACAGCTTGTTGAACAGGGCATACAGCACGATGTTGAGCAGGGTGGTCAGCACGCCAAAAATCAGGTAACTGAGCACTTCCCAGTGCTTTTTGAAAAATTTAACCATAAAAAATAACCCTCTCCGTCCGCTCACGCTGTTCGCGTCCACCTCTCCCGAAAGGGAGAGGTTTTGCCGGTTTTCCTCAAACTTTTTCGTTCACTGTCAAAAGCTCGCCCTTCGGGAGAGCTGTCGCGGCGCAGGCCGTGACTGAGAGGGTTTCTCCCTTAACAAAAACAGCCCCGCCGCCGTTTTCCCGGCAACGGGGCTGTTGATCGCATGTGTCAGAAGCTATGCTTCAAACAGGCGGCTGATCACTCAGCGTCGTTGTTCAGCAGAGCCTTCATGGACAGGCTGATGCGCTTCTTGTCGAAGTCGACATCCAGCAGCTTCACATCGACCATATCGCCGACCTTCAGTGCGTCGGAGACCT
>ERZ1106963.3129-NODE-3129-length-14691-cov-6.132208_pt1 | contig 14691 bp, 17 predicted proteins | sample MGYA00403681_ERZ1106963 | MGnify/ENA primary metagenome ERZ1106963 (study PRJEB35170, sample SAMEA104062407) | human gut metagenome | biome: human gut; feature: human-associated habitat; material: faeces | place: Denmark | collected 2012-05-03 ...
AGAGAAGAAATAAAATGTGCCGCCCAATGGGCGGCATTTATTAAAATACAAGGTATCGATGATTACGTACTTACGATACGAATGTGAATTTTATAAAAAAGATTAAAAAATAGCTCATCCAGAATGAACAGGATGAGCTTGAATTTTTTATGAAATAGCTTTTAGCACACGATTTAACCCGTCTTGAATTTGATAAACCTCTGCATGTTGTTTGAGAATTTGTAAAACGATTTTTGTATCGCTTGTGCCATCGGTATCATCATCATATAGAAAAACAACTTTATAACGATCTTTCAATTCTTCAGCAGAGAAAGCCCACTGTTTTGCTGCTGGGATAAGTTTAACTGTACTTTTCTCTTTGAAAGTGAACACTTTAATTGCCACATTGCCGATTACATAATCAAAATTTACATTTTCATTGTAGATACCTGATACACGAGGTTCTGAGAGCTCAATGTTTGAAGAAGACAAAATTTTACGGATATATTTTTTTTCTTCATTTTTGCTTAATCTCTGCTTTTTACTAAAATCAAATTTTAAGAACATTTTTGTGAGATTATCTACATAATCCTCGTTATCGTCTACCTCCATTACTGTCACATCGGAAAATTTGAATTCATTTACGTAAAATCTTGAAAAACTTTCGATGTCAAAGGGAGTGTTGTAGTTAAAAATGTTATTTTCAACTTGTTGTTTAATACCTTCTAAATATGCTTTGATAAAATCAATATCTGCTTCATCATCAAAACTTTGGAGACGCCCGAAATTGGAGATATATCTAAAATCCCGTTTTCCAGTTGTGAGATTATTGTAAAGCATTCCGATATATAAGCATTCTTCAGAAATAATATTGTTATAGTATTTTAATGCTGCATATTCAATTTTACTCATAATATACCTCCTTTCAAGATTGTGTATGGTGTTTAATGGTTTCACAGATATCTCCTATATGATCTACTCGATATAAAAGATATTCAATTAGAGCATCAATATTCGTCTGACATGGAAGCCATTCTTTTGGTATTTCTGAAATTAAATGTTCTAAAGTAGATTTGGTTACCAGTGTTTTGAATGATTTTGCCACATTTTCCAAGCACTCACTATTAAGGCTCATTGATTTGAAAAACATGTCATAAAGATAATTATTATCTTCTAATATTCTGGTACTAAAATAATCCTTTTCTTCCATGGCTCTGTATAAACAGTTGGCATCCCAAATAGCCTGATTGATAAATACATGGGAATGGTCAATTACTTGTAAAGTAATATTTTTCTTATAGTATTGAACCAAAAGATTGCCGGGATTCCTGTCTGTGTTAAAAATTAAATGGTCAAAAAGCAGAATTTTAATAAAATCCTCCTTATTTTGCATCATATTTATAATTGTAGGTATCAAAACAGTAGACTTATGTAAATATGTAGAATAGAATCCCAAACCGAATTGGTTAGCATTTACACAATTATCATATATCGCTGTCTCATTATCGATTACACATACACCAGAAATAGGCATTTTTATATCTAATAAGATGGCCAAACGGTAACAAAAATATTCGTTAAAAAGAATCAAATTTCCTTCAGGGCAATTATTGGTTTTAACTACGACAGGTGTGTTGTCATCGGTCATAGCAAACTTTGGCTCAGTCGCACCATTTCCCATATTGTGTTGTACAACACTAATATGTTTATAACTGATGGCAGTCACCTTCTTTCATAGTTTATTACATACATATTCATCATAGCACATTTTGGGGAAAATGAATACCAAAATTCAAAAAAGTTCGGAGTAGGTTTAAATCCTGCTCCATTTTTTTGCCTGTGACATAGGAGGCAAAGGCTTCTTAAGAAATAATCGCAGGAGATAATTCAGATGACAGGATTACAGAAATTTTATCATGCAGTGTTGGAAAGTGAGGTGTTTTGCAATGAGTATCAATAAGTTTAATGCGGAAGGCTATTATGATCCGACCTGCTATGAAGCATTGTACAAAGTGGAAAAGGAAGAAAAGCAGGCATTATATCAGCCGTTTGTTTATGTGTGTTCTCCGTTCTCGGGGGGGATGTGAAATACAACATGGAGCAGGCGAGAAGGTACAGCAGATTTGCTTTTAAGAACCGGGGCATTCCGATTGCTCCACATTTATTGTTTCCACAGTTTTTGGATGACACCAATCCGGAAGAGAGAGAAGCAGCCATGCATTTTGATTATGTGCTTTTGGGGAAATGTAAGGAGATTTGGGTGTTTGGAGGCATTATCACAAAGGGAATGGAGCATGAAATCCGTGTGGCAAAGAAACGTAGACAGAAGATCAGATGGTTCAATGCCAATCTGGAGGAGGTAGGAGAGTATGGAGTTTAGTTTATACACATCATCGGATATTGGCAGAGCGGCCAACATTTTTTATCCAAAGAGAGTAGTAGTTACAGATGCAGAGAGCATGAAAACGGCAGCTTCATTTGACCATGTAGGTGCGTGCTATAAGGACAACAAGCGCAGTAATGATACTTTCCTTGAAAGTGACTGCCTGATACTGGATTTTGACAATACCCATTCGGAGAAGGAAGAAGACTGGGTAACGCCATTTGATGTGGCAATGGAATTTCCGGGAGTATCCTTTATTGCAGTATTCAGCAGAAACCATATGAAAGAAAAGAATGGTGCTGTAGCAAGACCGAAGTTTCATGCGTATTTCCCAGTGTCGAATAAAATAATTAGGGAATTTATTCACGCAAAAGGAATTGATATTGGGATTTACACGAAAGATTTTGAAAATGAATATATTTCGTTGACAGATATTGCAAAATATAGAAATGATAATGATCCCAGATTTGTCATTCAGAACTGGATGCGAAACAGAAATACAGTTGAGTTTTTAGCTGTTTGGGAAGAACTTCATAATCCAGATTTTAACCGTGTGCAATTCGAGGCGGTTAGAAGTGAGGCAGGATTAAACAGGTTTGTTATGACACCAACCAAATGGATTGAACAGACCAATGCTATTGGAATAGTGTCAAAAGCAGGCAGGTATGGTGGAGGAACTTATGCACATAGCGATATCGCAATGGCATTTGCTACATGGATTTCTCCGGAATTTCAACTGTATATTATGAAAGATTACCGCAGGTTAAAACAAGATGAAAATAGTCGACTTTCATTGGACTGGAACTTGAACAGGGCTTTATCAAAGGTGAACTACCGTATTCATACGGATGCGGTGAAGGAAAATTTGATTCCGCCAGAGCTGACACCGGAGCAGATTGCTTATACATATGCCAGTGAAGCAGATCTTTTAAATGTTGCGTTATTTGGTCAGACTGCAAAGCAATGGAAAAATAATAATCCGGGTAAAAAAGGGAATGTGCGTGATGATGCAAATTTAAATCAGTTATTGGTATTGGCAAATATGGAAAGTTATAATGCTATTTTAATTGAGCAGGGGAAACCTCAATCAGAAAGACTTATATTGCTTAGAAATTTGGCAATCAGGCAGATGGATACATTAGCCAGTATCAATCTGTCGGCGGTTTCGGCACTTCCTGGAGGTGATATGTAAATTGAAGAAAAAAAAAATCAAAGTATATTTATACACCCGTGTTTCCACAACCATGCAGATAGATGGCTATTTTCTGGATGCACAGAAAACAAAAATGAAAGCGTTCTGCGACTATAATGAATATGAAATTGCCGGTGAGTATGAGGATGCAGGAAAATCCGGCAAATCAATAGAGGGAAGAGTTTCATTTAATCAGATGATGGAGGATATTAAGTCAGGAAAAGATGGAGTATCTTATGCTCAAATGAACGAATCTGAGAAACGGGAGTTCCTGTCGCAGTTAATGGATAATGTGCAGATTTACGAAGAACGCAAAGAGAATGGTCAGTGGATGAAATCCATAGAATTTAAGTTGTCGATTATAGAAAAAGAGTTTACATTATTTTGATGTCTTTTTGCTATTTCCTTTTTTACGTTTCGTTTAGATGATATAATGAGCGCAAGTGAGTCAACATGCTTGCATGATTGACGAACAGCGAATTGGATCATGTGCCGATTTTGCACATGATATAATGAATGTACAATATGGAGTAAAATATTTGCGATATAATGAGCAGTGTCACGAGGAGAAGGATACATGATTCGGGTTTTGATTGTAGATGATGAATATATTATGCGGCAGGGGCTGAAATATATGATTCATTGGGAACAGGAAGGTTATGAAATTGTCGGGGAGGCAACCAATGGAAATGAGGCACTGCGGCTTACAGAGGAGTTAAAACCACATATTATTATCAGCGATATTGTGATGTCTGTGATGGACGGGGTTGCATTTACAGAGATGGTTCATCAGATTTATCCGGATATTGCCATCATTATTTTAAGTGGATATCCTGAATCCGTGAAGTTCATCCTTTAAGCGAACCAACCTGCCAAGGGCAAGTTGGTTTCATGATAAAAACATACTTCAATGTCTATTTTCAGTACAAATGTCGTGACTCCAAACGCTCATTTGGGAAAAAAGGGTACACGAAATAAGCCTGCTATAAAATTGCTTTGTTACTTATACGTTTGTGACAGCATATTTCTGACAGATATCAGAAAATATATGTCGCCAGACGTTGCTTTTTCCGAGACCGATTATCAACTGGCGTGCATGCATGGTTACATGGCCTGCCATCATGATCAGGTTGCTGATAACTGTGCGTAAACGACGGCGTTTAACATCCCTCTTCTGACGGGGTGCCCGTCCTCCAATTGTGCCATGACCGATCATACGGAGAATGTTATATGCGATCATCCCCAATTCGAGTATCAGTGCATTGGTCGCGAACTTTCCGGATGGAAGCCGCTCCAGATCCATGTCAGTTTTTACCTCACTATGAAACTGCTCACATTCCCCATGGGCATGATACAGACTGATGATTTCCTCATCCGGGTCACCAAGGTTTGTCCACCAGGTTTCAACTTCAATATCGGGAACAAGGTTGAACTGACCATACTTATCAATGGTTCGCTCTGTAATCTCGTATCCGGCACGGAGAGTATACTCTATATTGAACTGCTTACTGGTAACGGTTTTCCAGTCACTGCCTATATAGACGGTTTTTCCGTCTCTGGGACTGGTTACATGCTGGCAGTACTGCTTTGCCATTTCAAACCAGTCATCCGTGCTTTCCCGGCGAAGGTTTCGCTTAATAATGAAAAAGCAGCCTGCATCCATCAGAACAGCAACATTGTCGATGGAGTCATTTCCAGAATCAAGGCGGATCAACAGTGGCTTATCTGTCAGTTTGTGGCAAAGATTTATTGTTTCCAGCAGGAATTCAACTGTCCCTTTTTGGCAGTGCTGTTTTCCTTCACGGAGTTCGAAATTGATGGCATATCCCTCGGTACCGATATATGCCATCATAGGCGCATAGCCGTCAAAACCTTTGTAGGTGCGAGAAACACCTTCCTTTTTGGATTTCGAATTATCCATAGGTGTCACATCGATATCTACCGGAACAAGACCATTTGCAAGAGCAGTCGGTTGTATTTTATTTGCAAGGAGCATCTCAACATTCTGTTCAAGAATAGTCTGGCGAAGGGAATCACCGATGTCATCCATACGCTGACGCAGCGTCTCTTCAGAAGGAATGCTCCGGGTGATGCCAAGAGCAGCTTTGTAAAAGTCCTTGTCATCGTCCATTTCAAGGACAGCTTCAAAGTAAGGTTTGCCCATGCAAAGCATTCCAAGGTAAGTGAGTACAATATCACCATTCTTAATCTGATACTGAGACCGGTTGGATGTCACATCCATGCGGTTGATTTTTTTGATGAAATCGCTATTTCCAAGGAGGGCACCCACAACAGCCAGACCGCTGGCTGGGATAATGCGTTCATTTGTAAACTCAATAATAATGTTCTTATTAGTGTTCAGTGTGATCCGGTGATTATTATTCATGGTAAAGGACTTCAATCCATAGGTTTTGTTACGTCTATTTTACCATATATTTTTTCACCTGGTGGGTGAATAATGATATTGAACAACAATGTATTGCAAACGCTTGAAATGATAGGATTTAAGGAGTCTGTGAAGAAATCAACTTCACGGATTCAGGGAATTATTTCGGTAATAAGACTGTATGACGAAGTGGATGCAGATCACGTTCAGAAAATATTACATCACAATAAAATAATAAAAATGACAGGAAGAATCATGGATTTCGCATATAAAACAGCTACACTGGAGGATATAGACATTTTAGTTACAACAAGAATCGAAGTTTTAAGGGCCGCAAATAAGTTGGATGATCAGGCAGATATGTCAGAAGTTGCGGTACAGTCAAGAGATTATTATGAAAAAGCCTTAAGAAATGGCAGTCATACTGCAATTTTAGTCTATGATAAAGATCAGATCGTTGGCGCGGGCGGTATCAGTTATTTTAAGGTTATGCCTACTTATCATAACCAAACAGGAAAGAAAGCTTATATTATGAATATGTATACAAATCCGGCATACCGGCGAAAAGGGATTGCATACCAGACGCTGAATTTACTGGTGGCGGATGCAAAGAACAAAGGAATTGATGCGATTTCTTTGGAGGCGACCGAGATGGGACGCCCGCTGTATGAAAAATTCGGGTTTACCGGGATGAATGATGAAATGGAACTGAAAAAATCAGTTTAAGATTTGTTTATAAAAGACACCTTTTGTATTTACATTTAGACGTTATCATGATGTAATGAATGAAAGTAATGAGACATGCTTACAGGAATGATAAATAACAAATGTAGAACAAAAGGTGTTTTTTATGACGATAAAACAGAGGATTTTCCGGACAAATTCACTTATGGTACTGTTTTCTCTTGTAATCCTGCTTTTGATCGGTGGAAGCATGATAAGTATTTTTAAAGACCGGTTTTTAGGGTGGTATAGTGATAATTCTAAAATATCAGAAAAGTATGTGGATGCGTATCAGAAGATAGAAAATATGGATTTTTCTGCAGGGGACTGGGAGCAGTACGCTAAGGCGGTGCAGCCATATGACTTTCATTTGATCGTCCGGGATGAAAATGGAAAAGAGCTTTAAGACTGGCGGTAAGCAGTTTTTCCGTGCTGTTTCCTGCTGGATGTAGTATTTTTATCAGCTTTTCCCAAACTTTCCTCAGGCATATTTTTGCGCAGAAAATCATAAGCCTCATTGATCTCCTGTGCAGTAAAATCATAGGCTCTGGTAGAAAATGCTTCCGTGTCAGGATGTACCCGGTGCATCAGCTGTCGGTATTTCTTTTTGATATCCGTAAGAGCTGTTCCAGAGGTGATTCCCAGGATTTTGTACGCCATTGCTTTTGTCATAAATCGAGTATATCATAAAAGAGAAAAAGGTTGTGGGAAAAATTTAGACGTATTTGGTGAAAAATTGCCAATCAAGAAATTAAAAACCACCTTTTGCCCCTAAATCTTCATGGAAAATCAGGAGGAACACACATGAGAATCATAATCGTAAGACACGGTGATCCAAATTATGAACTGGACACATTGACAAAAACCGGATGGAGAGAGGCGGAGCTTGCAGCCGAATACTTGGAAAAACTGCAGATAAAGGCATTTTATGTATCACCATTGGGACGGGCACAGGATACCGCAGGATGTACTTTGAAAAAAATGAACCGGACGGCAGAGACATTAGACTGGCTTCGTGAGTTTGAAGCACACATTGACAGGCCGGATGTGAAAAATGAAAAATCGATCTGCTGGGACTGGCTTCCACAGGATATGGAAAAGGATCTGGATCTTTATGACAGAGAGCGCTGGGATAAGGCAGACATTATGCAAAATGGAAATGTGGAAGAAGCCTGCCAATGGGTGTGTGATGGTCTGGATGCCCTGTTAAAACGGCATGGTTATGAACGGGATAATCTGTATTACCGTGTAAATGAGGCAAATCATGACACGATCGTTCTGTTCTGTCATTTTGGGGTGGAATGTGTGATGTTAAGTCATCTGTTAAACGTATCTCCAATGGTTTTGTGGCATGGGCTGTGTGCGGCACCGAGCTCGATCACCAGTATTTACACGGAAGAGCGCAGAAAAGGGATCGCAAGTTTTCGTGTGAATGAATTTGGCAGTACGGCGCATCTGTATGTGGCAGGGGAAAAACCATCCTTTGCAGCGCGGTTTTGTGAGTGTTATGGGGACGGAGACAGACAGGATTAAAATTTTGAATAGCTATTGACAAAATCTTTTCCTTGCCTTATTATCCACTTAACATATGGAAATAGTGGGAAATAAAACGGGGTGAGGTTTTGTCTATTAAGAAAATTGCAAAGGAAGCAGGCGTTTCCACAGCGACTGTTTCGCGTGTGTTGAACAATCCTGGGTATAAATGTTCTTCGGAGGAATTGCGGGAGCGAATCTGGAAGATTGCCAGAGAATTCAATTACATGCCAAATGAGGCGGCGAGAAATTTAAAAAAGGGAATTACGGATACCAGTCAGAAAGTGTGGTATCTGGATGTGCTGATGACAAGAACGGGTGATCTTGAGACGGATCCGTTTTTCGGTGAGCTGCTGCGTGTCATTGAGAGCGAGATCCACAGGCAGGGATGCATACTGATGCATATTTTTCATCAGCCGTTGTTTTCAAATGACAGAAAATGCCGGACGGAAAATATTGATAAGGTCATTGCGCAGATGGAGCCGGATGGTGAGATCCGCAGTGATGGACTGATCATCATTGGAAAATGTAATGACAATGTATTGAAAAAGTTATCGGCAAAATACCGGAGCATCGTCTCCGTCAACCGCAATTCGACCAACTATCTGGTGGATGAGGTCATCTGCGATGGAAAGCGGATCGCAGCGATGGCGGTGGAATATCTGATCGGTTTAGGGCACCGGAAGATCGGCTATGTGGGAGACTGCCACAATGAGTCGCGCTATAAGGGATATCAGGATACGTTGTTTCAGTATGGAATTGATATAGATATCAGTTTTGTGATCGAGGCAGAGCACACCGAGGCGGAAGGTTATGCTGTGATGGAACGCCTGATCCAGAGAGGAGATGCGCCGACTGCCATTTACTGTGCAAATGATATGATCGCCATCGGCATGTTAAAATGCCTGAACAAATATAAGAACCGTTATTACGCTCCATCCATTATTTCCAGTGACGATATTGAGGAGGCACAGTATACCAGACCGATGCTTACTACGGTGCGTCTTCCAAAGGAAGAGATGGGAAAATTTGCTCTTTATCTTCTGATCGACCGCCTTGGCGGCGGACATAAGGGGATCGTCCGGACGGAGTTAGAAGGAAAACTGATGATCCGGGAGAGCTGTACGTTAGTGGAGAATGCAAACCGGATGGAATATTATATCTGAGAGAAAACAGGTCACGAGCCTGTTTTTTTATGTTACCTAAAACTATCTGTGTAGCGAAAAATTTACAATAAATTTACCAGACATTTACCATAAGGAGATTTCAGTAACAACAGGAGAAAGATAAAATAGCCATTGAACAAACAAAAGGAAAGGTAAAAAGGAGCCGGATAAAAAGGTAAGTTAAGGCTTCAAAAGGAGAAAATCATGAAAAAAACCCGTATACTTGCAGTTATGGCAGCAATGGCAATGGCACTTTCTGCGTGTGGAAACAGCACAGCAGAACAGAATACAGCTTCTGCGGATGTGGAGAACAATGCAGCGACTGTGACAGAGAAAAAAGCAGAGACATCAAAAGCAGCAGAGGAGATAACCGAAAACGTAGAAAGTACACAGGGAGAAAATCCTGTGCAGACAAAACCGCTGGTTGTGTACTTAAATGATTTTGATGATGTGATTGCTGACATGTTTAAAGAGGCAACCGGCTATGATGTGGAAGTGGTTTCTGGAAACAGTGCAGAGACAATGTCCCGTATTGCAGCAGAAAAAGGAAATCCACAGTGGGATGTCGTATGGATCGATTCCATGTATGATGTCTATAACCTTGCAGGCGACGGGGAGTTAATGACGGATTTTGAGCCGGAAAATGCAGTAAACCTGACAGATTTTTCAAAGACTTTAGTTCCGGAAAATAAATGTATGTATCCGACAGATATTCATGCAGCAGGTGTGCTTGTATACCGCAATGATGTATGGAGCGAGGCGGATGCACCAAAAACATTTGCGGATCTGACAGACGAAAAATATAAAGATCAGGTCGGAATGGCAGATCCTGGTGTGGCAGCGCCTGCATATCCGCTGGCAGCATATTTTATGGATACACTTGGACTGGAAGCGGGGGAAGAATACTTTACGACATTATTTGATCATGGGTTAAAAGTATTCCCTAAGAATCCGCAGGTCGTACAGGCATTAGCAGGCGGGGATATTTCCATTGCAATGTTACAGGAGACCAACGCATACGATATGGTCGCAAGCGGTGAACCAATCACGATCATCTGGCCGGAGGATGGCGCACCGGGTTCTACCCGTGTGGCAGCGATCAGTGCACAGAGTGAGCAGCCGGAAATTGCAAAAATGTTTGTGAATTTCCTGCTTGATGCAAAAACACAGCAAGCACTTGTAGACACCGGGGATGAAGGATATTTTGAGCCTTCTGTAAATGGTGTGAATGCAAAAGCGGAGCGTGATCCGAACGCAAAACTTGCAGTGGCGGATGAGGTGTTCGGTGCAGAAAATGAAGCAGATATCAAAGCATGGTTTGCCGATATGTCTGCACAATAAATGATGGCAGGTCATATGGATGAAAAGTAGAGAAAATGCTGCAGGTATTGGAATATCTGGCATCCTGATCTTACTGGTACTGCTGCCTCTGGCAGCAGTATTATTTCAGGTTGTCTGTCCGGATCTGCAAATAAAAAATTTTAGTCTTTCAAATCTGTCGCTGGTGTTACAGGTGTTTGTGCGTCCGCTCTGGAAAAAAGCATTTTTAAATTCGTTCTTTCTGAGTGTGGGGACGACGGTGATCGGATTAATACTGGCGGCTGTCTTAGCACATATTCGTGTCAATTATAAATTCAGGGGCGCAAAACTGTTAGATCTGACGGCATGGATCTTAATGGTCGTTCCATCTTTTATCCTGGCACAGGGCTGGGTATATTTTTCCTCTGGAAACGGTATTGCCAGTGCCTGGCTTGGAATACCGGGCGTTGGTTCTTTTATTTTCAGTTACTGGGGACTTGTCTGTGTGATGGTGCTCTGTAAATTCCCGATGGCATATGTAACGATAAAGACTTCCATGGAATGGTATCCGGCAAGGCTGATGTATGCGGCAAGAATGAATGGTGCATCCGCATTTGAAGCGTGGAAAAGCGTACAGCTTCCGCTATGCGTTCCGGCATACTGCTCTGCAGCAATGCTGATTTTTATGGATACAGTGGGGGACTATGGAATGTCATCCACCATTACGGCGGTCTATTCGTTCCCGACACTGCCATATACCATTTACAGCGCGATCTGTTCCTCGCCGGTACGTTTTGACATGGCAGGGGTACTTTCTTCGTATCTGATGGTGATGATCGTGATCGCCATGATCGTACAATATCAGGCGATGGGAAAGAAAAAGTATGATTTTCTGGACAATGGAACAGAACAGGTAATGGCGCGAAAACCAAAGAAACCAGCTGGAGTTTTGTTATCTGTCATTTCAACCGTATTTTGTGTGATAGCGCTTGGGATTCCCGTAGGATCGAATCTGATCATGTCATTTTCAAGTTCGGTCAGCATCCAGAAATTTGTGTTTACAACGGAAAATTACAGGCAGGTCTTTTCTTCCACAGATACCATGATAAGTGGGATCAGACATTCTCTTGGACTGGCGGCGGTCTCTGCGGTGCTTGGCATTGTGATCGGATTTTGCGTGGCATATGTACTGACTTATTCTGATTTTAAACTGAAAAAGATGATTGACATGCTGACGCTCGTTGCGATGGCGGTTCCGGGAGTCGTGCTCGGCATCGGCTATATTTTTATCTGGAACCAGAAGTGGCTTTCAAAGATCGGTCTTCATCTGTACGGGCATCCGTCGATTCTGGTACTTGCGAGCGTGGCTGCAGCAATTCCAATGATCAACAGGGTGTTAGTGGGCGGCATGGCAAAAATTCCATCGAGCCTGCTTGTGGCGGCACAGATGCAGGGAGCAGGTTTTTTTACGAAGATTAAAACCGTGCTGCTCCCCCTGCTGCATAATAGCAGTGTGTCCGCGGTGCTGGCTGCTTTTGGAGGAAGTGTATTTAACCTTGCGATTACCACGATCTTATATCCGCCGAACTACAGCACACTTCCGGTATATATCAGTGATTCCTACAATGATCTGAAATTTGGCTATGCTGCTGCGGCAACGATCATCGGTGGTATTTTTATTATCGCTATCATGCTGGCTCTGGAAGCAATTTTAAATGCAGGATATCTGAGAAATAAAAAGAAAGGCATGAATTAGAGATGGAAAAGATACTGGAGTTAAACGGAATCAGAAAAAATTTTGGAAAAAAAGAAATTTTAAAGGGAATCGATCTGTCCGTGGAAGCCGGCGAGATCATCAGTGTGTTAGGACCTTCCGGCTGCGGAAAATCGACGCTCCTTAATATCATTGCGGGAATTTTATCTTTGGATGAGGGAACAGTCGTGATCCATGGAAAAGAAGTTTCCTCTGCGAAAAAAACAGTGGCGATCGAAGCACGTAATATCAATATGGTGTTTCAGGATTTTGCACTCTGGCCGCATATGAAGGCGAAGGATAATATTTTATATGGTCTGCGGGTAAAAAAAGAAGAAAAAGATGAGATGCAGAAACGTTTGGAGGAAGTGGTAGGTCTTTTGCATCTGGAGGGACTGATGGAACAGTACCCGTCAGAATTGTCCGGGGGTCAGCAGCAGAGAGTGGCGATCGCGCGTGCCCTGATCACGAAACCTTCGATCATACTGTTAGATGAACCCTTGTGTAACCTTGATGTACAGCTTAGAATAGAAATGCGCACGGAGATGGCACAGCTGTTCCGGCATTTAAATACAACGGTTTTTCATGTGACACATGATCCGTCGGAGGCGTTTGCAATGGCTGACCGGATCATCGTGATGAATCATGGCGCGATCGATCAGAGCGATACGCCGTCGAATTGTTATACAAATCCGGCAACAGCTATGGTTGCAGGACTTTTAGGTGCAGGCAATAGTTTAAGTGCGGCAGAGTTCGATCATGCTGAGGGGGAATATGCCACGGTAAAGATAGCGGACCGGATCGTGAGAAGCAAAACATTTTTACAGAAACCGGTGCCTGGAGCGCAGGTTGAGCTTAGATTCCGCCCGGAGGAATGCAGTTTTAAAATGCAGGATGAGGGCAATGTAATACCGGTGCAGGTAGTGATGTCATCTTTTGAGGGCGGCAGTTACCGTGTTAAGGTAAAGACGGAAACCGGTGAGACATTCTGTCTGCTTTACACAGAGTTTTTAGAGGAAGGACAGAAGGGATTTGCAGAAATTTCAGAGAAGAGGCTGTATGCATATGAGGCGATTTTGGGCTAAAGGCGGCTATGGAGAACACGGGAGAAGCTGCTTTTTGATGGAGTACGGAAGGGAAGGACATTATTGTATGGTGGACTGCGGGATCATGGACAGTGACAGCCAGCCTTATCCGGATGTAACGTCTGAGGAACTCTCGAAAACAGATTATCTTTTCCTGACGCACTGCCATAAAGATCACAGCGGAGCTTTTACGGAATTTGTAAAAAGAGGATTTTGCGGAGTGCTCGCTGCCTCGCAGATGACGATCGATCTTTCTAATATTTCGTATGAAAAACAGATCGTTTTGCCTGTGGATGAAAAAAAGACACCATGGAAAACAAAAATTTCTGAAATAACATTGACGTATGGACGGACGGGACACTGTCCGGGAGGTCTGTGGTTTTATATTGAGGATGAAAAAGGCGCTGTTTTTTTCAGCGGCGATTATCAGGAGGATACGTTAGCTTATGCATGCGATCCGGTCAGGGGATGCAGAGCGCAGTTTGGTGTTGTGGACTGTGCGCATGTAAATACTTTTTCGCGCGCTAAAGAATTGCGGGAACAGATCAAAAACAGAATTGCCGCATATCTTTCTGCGGGGAAAAAAATCATTATGCCGCTGCCGCACTATGGAAGAGGCATGGAGATTCTGATTCTTTTAAAAGAAAGCTTTCCGGACCGTCGTATTGCTGTGGATACTGTTTTTCTCAAAGATATGGAACAGATTTTAAAGGAAAAAATCTGGTATCGAAACGAAACTTATGATGTGCTGCAAAAACTGTTTGTACAGATCGGAAAAAATGCAATTGATCTGCAAATACAGGGTCAGAAGATGGAATATGATATCCTGCTCATCGCGGATACGCATTTGCAGAAAAAATACAATGCTGATTTTGTGAGCGGGGAAGTAAAGATGGGCGCAGCAGTGCTTGTGACTGGCAGGATCAAGCCGGGGGAACTGCCGGAGCAGCTTTTAGATACCGGGGATGCAGAGCGTTTTTTGTATCCGCATCATCAGAGTAAAGGTGATATGCAGGCGGTTATTTCTGAAAATGCTTTTGAGGTGGTACTTCCTTTTCACAATGAGGAAAAAGAGATGATATTTTAAAAAAACACAGAGAACTCTTTCTGTATGGTTTAAAACCGTCAGGAGGAGTTCTTTTTTAATTCATAGGAAATTACGTCCTATGAATTAAAAAGCCCTCCGGGCGGG
>ERZ1106963.3130-NODE-3130-length-14686-cov-4.456018_pt1 | contig 14686 bp, 16 predicted proteins | sample MGYA00403681_ERZ1106963 | MGnify/ENA primary metagenome ERZ1106963 (study PRJEB35170, sample SAMEA104062407) | human gut metagenome | biome: human gut; feature: human-associated habitat; material: faeces | place: Denmark | collected 2012-05-03 ...
CTCAGGTGGTAGAGCACTTGACTTTTAATCAAGTTGTCCGGGGTTCGAATCCCCGCACGCTCAGTAGATAAGCATGATTTAAGAATTAACTTAGATCATGTTTTTTTTATTTTGCAGGAAAGTTTGATGAAATTCCCTATGAAATAAATGATTAATGATAAAGAAAAACTGGCATCTATTTTAATGCCAGTTTTTTTCTTTATTTTTTGATGTAAGGCGCGATTGCTTCTGTAATTTCGTCAATTTCATCATTTCCGTGTACAGTTAATGTCAAAGGTTGTGTCAGATCAAGGCTGAAGATTCCCATGATAGATTTTGCATTGACGATATATCTTCCAGAGGACAGATCAATCTCAGATGTAAAATGTGCGATCATGTTTGCAAAAGCATTCACTTCTGCAATGGAATCAAGTGAAATTGTAAAATTTGTTTCCACGTTGAAACCTCCTTATGATATTTGATTTCTTTTATCCTACAATTTTTTGAATCGAAAGTCAAATTCGATAGATTAGAGAAAAAAAGTATGGTAAAATAAAAAACAATGGAGGACATGAAATGACGGAAAAACAAAAAATGCTGATGGGAATCATATACAATGCAGAAGAAACTTCTTTGATTGAAGAGAGGAATCGTGCAAAATCCCTAACAAAACAATATAATGAAAGCCGCCAGGAAGATAGGGACTATAGAAAATATTTAATGGGACAGATTTTCGGGAAATTAGGTCAGAATGTTCATTTAGAAGCACCATTTTATCTGGATTATGGATATCGAACAACGATCGGAGATGATTTTTTTTCAAACTTCAATCTGACGATTCTTGATGGAGGTGGCGTCGAGATTGGTAATCGTGTTTTTATAGGGCCGAATGTTGGAATTTATACGGTCAATCATCCAACGGATGCCAGAAGACGTGAAAAAGGATATGAATGGGCACTTCCAGTAAAGATTGGGAATAAAGTCTGGATTGGAGGTGGAGTAACGATTCTTCCAGGTGTGACGATCGGAGATAATACAGTCATAGCAGCAGGAAGTGTCGTGACACAAGATGTTCCAGCTGATGTTGTGGCAGCAGGGAATCCTTGTAAAGTAATCAAAGAAGCAGAAAAAGGAGACAGGTATGGGATTATTGACAAGAAAGACGGAGAGTAATCCGTTGGGCAAGAATATTGATCAATTATTAGATGATATGAATCATGAGAAAGAAGAAGCCAAAGAAGGAACGTATGAAGATTCTTTGAAGAAGATAGAAGAACGGATCAAAGAACTAGGGATTCTTGATAGTGAAAATGATGAATAAATAGAGAGACACAGATATCATGTATAGATATCTGTGTTTTTGCTTGATATGAAATTTTGGTGAAATCCTTCTAGAAAGATAAAAATCATAGAAAAAAGTATTTTCAACTCCTTTATTGTTAACTTTAATAATAAAACGGTTGACAATCTAAAGTTAACAATCTATAATAACAATAAAATCAGAAAAATGATAAAAAAGAGGAGAACTTATTATGAGACAACAGACGATGAAAATTCAGGATCTTACATTAATCGCGTTAATGGCAGCTTTAACTTGTATTTTGGGACCAATGTCAATCACACTGCCATTTACACCAGTACCAATCTCATTTACCAATCTGGTAATTTATTTTTCAATCATGGTTATTGGAATGAAACGTGGAACGATCAGCTATCTTGTATATTTATTGATCGGAGCTGTAGGACTTCCAGTGTTTTCAGGGTTTGGCGGAGGACTTGCCAAACTTGCAGGACCGACAGGAGGATATTTGGTTGGATTTATCTTTTTGGCATTGATCAGTGGATTTTTTACAGAAAAATTTTCTAATAACGTCATAATGACAGCAATCGGTATGATTTTGGGAACAGCGGTAACTTATACATTTGGAACGATCTGGCTTTGTGCACAGATGCATTTAACATTCATTCAGGGATTATATGCAGGTGTCATTCCATATCTTCCAGGAGATGCAGCTAAGATTATTGTTGCGATCATTGCAGGAAGTGCTGTGAAGAAAGCAGTTGTAAAAGCAAGAGTGTTACCAGAATAAGAATAAATACTTTGTATGAAAAATAAGAATCAGTTGACATTTTGCATGAAAAAGCATAAACTATTCGTAGTTAAATGCAATGAACAGAATTAGTACAGATAATTTGGAACTGTCAGAGAGAAGCTGTCACCGGCTGAAAGCAGCTTTGAGGAAAGATATCTGGAATGCATCTGGGAGCAGACAAGATGAATCAAGTAGTTTTGTACGTCGCCGGCGTTAACGGATTTAAGTGAAGGCATTTTGATCGGATGATACCAATCAGGTATACAGTAAGAAGGTCAGAAGCTTTTAAAAGAGTGGAACCGCGGATATACTTCGTCTCTTTATATAGAGACGAAGTTTTTTGTTTTTTGAGAGATCAATAAAATAAAAAGTCCTGTAAATTACATACTATATATTGGAGGTTTAGAAGCTATGATGGGTTTTCGAGAATTTGCGAAAAGCCAATATGATACGATCAAACTAAGAGATCCTGCGTTAAGGGAAGAGAAAGAAGTTTTTTTGTATCCTTATGTGAAGGCACTGTATTGGCATCGAGTTGCACACGAATTATATAAGAAGGGAGAGTTTTATAAAGCTAGAAAGATTTCGCAGAAATGGGCGAGAAAGACTGGAATTGAAATTCACCCAGGTGCACAGATCGGGGAAGGATTCTTCATTGACCATGGGCATGGAGTGGTCATTGGAGAGACAACGATCATCGGAAATAATGTAACCTTATATCAGGGCGTTACATTGGGCGGAACTGGAAATGAAACAGGGAAACGTCATCCAACGATCGAAGATAATGTTATGATCAGTTCTGGTGCCAAAGTTTTAGGTTCTATTACAATTGGGAAGAATTCAAAGATTGGGGCTGGAAGTGTTGTAGTATCTGATGTGCCACCGAACTCTACGGTTGTCGGAGTTCCTGGAAAAGTTGTCAAACAGGATGGAGAGAGAGTAAACCGCATTCAGAGTCTGGTACTTGATCAGATCGATCTCCCAAACCCTGTGGATATGGATATTGAGAAACTTGCAAGAGAAAACGCAGAATTACGACAGGCATTAGAGACGTTTATTATACATTACCAGAATTCAGAAGCAATCAGAAGGGAAAATGAAAAATGAAAATTTACAATACACTGACAAGACAAAAAGAAGAATTTGTACCGGTTCATCCGGGAAAAGTTGGAATGTACGTGTGCGGACCAACTGTTTATAATTATATCCATATCGGAAATGCAAGACCGATGATCATTTTTGATACTGTCCGCCGTTACTTTGAATATAAAGGTTATGAAGTAAATTATGTTTCAAATTTTACAGATGTTGATGATAAGATCATCAAGAAGGCAAATGAAGAAGGTGTGACAGCGACAGAGATCGCAGAAAGATATATCAAAGAATGTAAACAGGATATGGAAGCTTTAAATATTAAACCTGCCACACATCAGCCAAGAGCAACAGAAGAAATTGGTGGGATGATCAAGATGATCCAGACGCTGATCGAAAAAGGGCATGCATATGAAGTTGATGGAACTGTTTACTTTAAGACAAGATCCTTTAAAGATTATGGAAAACTTTCTAAGAAAAATATCGATGATCTGGAAGCGGGACATCGAGAGATCAAAGTAACAGGAGAAGAAGGAAAGAAAGATCCACTGGATTTCGTATTATGGAAACCAAAGAAAGAGGGAGAAATCGCATGGGATTCTCCATGGGGAGAAGGAAGACCAGGATGGCATATTGAGTGTTCCGAGATGTCAAAGAAATACATTGGAGATACGATCGATATCCATGCAGGTGGAGAAGACTTGATCTTCCCTCATCATGAAAATGAGATCGCACAAAGTGAAGCATGCAACGATGAGAAGTTTGCAAATTACTGGATGCATAATGGATTTTTAAATATTAATAATAAGAAGATGTCCAAATCCGCAGGAAACTTTTTTACAGTCCGTGAGATTGGAGAAAAATATCCATTACAGGTGATCCGTTTCTTTATGTTAAGTGCACATTACAGAACACCATTAAATTTCAGTGATACATTAGTAGAAAGCGCTAAAACTGGATTAGATCGTATCTTAACAGCAATTGATCTGTGCAGAGAGATGGCGGCGAAAGAAGAAACAGGATCACTAAGTGATGCAGAAAAAGAACATTTTGCAAAGGTAGAAGCACTTGTAAAGAAATTTGAAGATGCGATGGAAGATGACTTTAACACAGCTGATGCTGTTTCTGCAATCTTTGAGATCGTACGTGAATCAAACTCAACGGTAAAAGATTTCAGTGCGGATTACGCAAAGAAAGTCTTAAAAGTTTTAGAAGATCTATGTGGAGTTCTTGGAATTGAGACAACAAAAGAAGAAGAAATCTTAGATGAAGAGATTGAGAAATTGATCGAAGAACGTCAGGCAGCAAGAAAGAACAAAGATTTTGCAAGAGCTGATGAGATCAGAGATCAGTTATTAGAACAGGGTATCGTATTAAAAGATACAAGAGAAGGTGTAAAATGGAGCAGAGCTTAGTTAATAAGATCAAAGAAGGATTGTCTCTTGAAGGATTAGATCCAAAAATTTACTCGCCATTATCTCTTGCTTATATCGGAGATGCAATCTATGAGATCGTAATTCGAACGATCGTTATGTCTGCTGGAAATATGAGTGTTAATAAATATCATAAAAAATCAAGCAGTATGGTAAAAGCTTCTGCGCAAAAAGAAGTGTTTGAAAAGATAGAGCCATTTTTGACAGACGAGGAGATGGCAGTTTACAAACGCGGGAGAAATTCAAAATCAGGTTCTGTGGCGAAGAATGCATCTATGATGGATTATAGAAAAGCAACAGGAGTAGAAGCATTAGTCGGATATTTATATTTGGCAGGAGATATGGACCGCATCATCGAATTGATCGGGATCGGTTTTGATTTAAATAAGAAAAAAGAAATAGGAGAAAAACATGAATCATAAAGAAGATCTGATCGCGGGGCGTAATGCCGTGATCGAGGCTTTGAGAGCAAAGAAACCAATTGATAAGATTTTTGTACTGGACGGATGCCAAGATGGACCAATCCGCACGATCGTAAGAGAGGCAAAGAAAACAGACGCGATTCTTAAATTTGTAGACAAAGAGCGTCTAAACCAGTTGACAAATGAGCATCATCAGGGTGTTGTAGCAATTGTAGCAGCATATGAATATGGAACAATAGATGACCTATTTAAGAGAGCAGAAGAAAAGGGAGAAGATCCTTTCTTTATCTTACTTGATGGAATTGAAGATCCACATAATCTTGGTGCGATCATTCGTACAGCAAATCTTGCAGGAGCGCACGGAGTGATCATTCCAAAACATCGTGCTGTTGGAATCACACCAACTGTAGCAAAGACGTCAGCAGGAGCGATCAATTATACTCCGGTAGTGAAAGTTACAAATATTGGAAAAACAATGGATGAGTTAAAAGAACGCGGTATGTGGTTTGCATGTGCAGATATGGATGGAGAAGTGATCTATCGACAGAATCTGACAGGATCCATCGGTCTTGTGATTGGAAACGAAGGAAGCGGTGTTAGTCGACTTGTAAAAGAAAAATGTGACTTTATTTCATCAATTCCGATGAAAGGAGATATTGATTCTCTGAATGCATCAGTAGCAGCCGGAGTTCTGGCATTTGAAGTTGTAAGACAACGACTGGGAAAATAATAATGAATGAATTAAGAACAATTTCTGATGAGGAATTGCTAAGACAGATCCATGGTGGCAGTGATGACGCCATGGAGTGTCTATTAGAGAAATATCGGGATATGGTAAGAAAAGAGGCGAGGAAATTTTTCCTTGCAGGTGGGGATGAAGAAGATCTGATACAGGAAGGTATGATCGGACTTTTTAAGGCGATCACATCTTATCAGGAAGGGAAAAGTACTTCATTTTCGACATTTGCATATTTGTGTGTGCATAGACAGATCTATACAACGATCACAGCATTTAATAGAAAAAAACATATTCCATTGAATACGTCGATTTCTTTGTTTGAATATAAAGATCAAGGGAATGAGTTTGCACTTGATGAAATCTTAGAGAATCCTGATGAGACACCAGAGGAGAGTTTGCTTCGAAAAGAAGAGATTAAAGATTATTATCAAAAGATCAATCAGAAATTAAGTAAATTTGAAAAACAGGTTATGTATTACTATCTGAATGGGGATAATTATACAGTGATCGCAAAGAAGCTTGGGAAAACTGATAAATCAATTGATAATGCGATTCAAAGAATTCGAAAAAAGATTAAAAGTGATGAAAGAAAATAGTTGATACAATGAAAAATGGCTTAAAACATAAGTTTTAAGTCTTCTTTATAAAGCTGCTGACGGGAGTTGAACCCGTGACCTCCTCACTACCAATGAGGTGCGCTACCTCCTGTGCCACAGCAGCAGAACCGATTAATAATTTATCATGAAAATGAAACACTGTCAATAGAATTCATAAAATAAAGGGAAAATCAGATGATAAAGTGGTATAAGGGAAAAAAGAGATGGATCAGTATGATTTTGTGTCTTATCATTTGTATGCAGACAACGATAAAGATACAGGCAGCTTCGCCAGGATATTTTGATAATCCGCAGACGATTTATAACGAATTTAAAGGAAAAATCGTGGATATATCATATGAGAAACAATATGCATTTTTGAAAAATAAAATGAATGTGTATGAGAATTCTTCAGGTTCTAAAAAAATTGCATCTGCACCGAAATATTCAGGGATTATTGTTGTAAGCAAAGCATCCGGATATTTACAGGTTATTTATGAGAAAAAGAAAGGATATGGCATCGGATGGATTGAAAAAAGTAAGTATCATAAAGAAGCGATTGCTTACAATGGAAGCGAAAAACAATTGATTGGAAATGGAAAGTATTGGGTACAGAATAAAAAAACAAAAGAAGGTATAGACATAACAATTACATTTTCAGGAAACCAGCAGTATAAATTCCAGACAGAAGATAAATATTTGAAATCTCAGGATACGAACTGGGAACTGGTAAGAGAATATGATCATTTATATATAAAAAATGTGAAAGAAGATAAATATCTTTCCATAGATCAGGATGGAAACCTTGTGTTAGTGAAACATGGAGATATAAAAAATAACTTCCAAAAAACAGATAAAGAGGCGGGAAATGAGACAATGCAGTGGCAGTTTATTCGCCTTCAGAATAAAAATGTGACACCATATAGAAACTTTATGCAGTTTGATCCGGCATGGGCAAGAAAAGATTATGGAAATGTTTCAGACTACAGCGGGAAAATGGCGGCAGCAGGATGTGGAGTTGTAGCGATTACCAATGCAGTTTATGCATTAAATGGACAGTTTGTAGATCCTATGCTCTTTGCAGATTTTGCAGTAAAAAAACATTACAGGATCATAGGTTCAGGAACACAGGATGGGGTCTTTAAAGGAGCAGCCAAAGAATTCGGAGAGGCCTATGGATTTTCTTATGTAAAAACAAGTTACAGTCTCTCTGAAGTCAGAGACTATCTGCAGAAAGGATATGTTGCGATTTCACATGTACCAGGTCATTATGTGACGATCGCAGATTTTAATCCGAAAACGAAAAAATATCTGGTGCTAGATTCACATCCGATTAAAAGCAGACCGACAAGTTCTTTTGGAAACTGGTTTAAAAGAGAAAGAGTCCAAAGAGGGGGACTTACTTCTTCAGCATTTTACATTTATGGGACAAGAGTCCGCACAACAGAGATTGACCGGGTGAAAAATATACAGTTCCAGAAAGAGTTATTTAACTTTATGATGTTGTTACGATAAGAATGTGTTATAATGATAAGGTATAAAGATTAAATGAAGAAAAGGAGAGTAGAATTTTATGAGGAAAATGAAACAACTGCTGGCCGCAGGACTTATGATGTCCATGATTGCAGCAACAAGTGCTGGAACTTCAGTATTTGCATCCACACCAGAAGTGGTGGAAACAAATGAGTCCACAAAAACAGAAAGCAGCAAAGAGACAGCTCAAAAAGTAATGGACCAGTATCAAAAGATTGAGGGAATTGATAGTGAAAAGACAATTTTGGGTGCTGATTTTTCACATTACCAGCAAAATGTTGGATGGAACAAGGTATGGAAAGATTATAAAGGAAATGCCGTTAACAATCTCTTTTCGTATGTAAAAACACAGGGAATCAATACAATCTCTGTTAAGATCGCAGTGAATCCAGGAAAAGATAATAAATACCTGTCTCTGGAGAATGCCGAGAAAACATTAAAAGAGGCAAAAAAGGCAGGGTTAAGGACGAATGCAGTGTTGCTTTATTCAGATGAAATGACATATGCCAATACACAGAATCTTCCAGACGGCTGGACAGCAGATGATGCAGGTGAGAAAGCCATTGCTTATACACAAGCTACGTTAAAAGCTTTAGACGATGATGATGCACTTCCTGACATTGTGACGGTTGGAAATGAAGTGAATTATAATTTCCTTGGAATCAGCGGTAATGATGGGTTTGCAAAGATCGGAAAGATAACACAAGAGATCAAGGATAATTATAAAGATGTAAAAACAGCAGTAAGTATTTCAATGCCGAATGAACCGGCAGATATTAAATGGATACAAAACCAGTTAAATGGAGATTGGAATCATATTTCTTATGATTATCTTGGTGTGAATGTATATCCAGATGAGAATAGCAATAAAAATATTGAAACGCTGCGTAAAGAGTTTGAGAATAATCAGGCGGATACAGAAACAAATAAAGATGCACAGCTGATCGTTTCAAATGTAAAATATCCAAGAAATGATGATGAAGCGAAATCAAGTGTGTATACACAGACAAAGAATATTTATGACCTGTTGTCAGCTACGATTGATGACAAGAATAAAGGTGGAATCATCTATGATGAAGGAGAAATTGTGGATGGCTGGTATTCATTTTTTGATGACGGACAGGCTGTGATGTCTCTTTCAATCTTTGCATATGCACAGGGAAAAGGAAAAGAGACAAATGTAAGCATAGATCCATGGATTTATGGTGGAGAATCTGGATTAAAGGATCAGAAAGTTACGATCAAAAAAGTTGCTGGCATGTCAGAAAATGCAATCAGAGGAATGGATATTTCATCATATGAGGCATTAAAGAATGCAGGTGTCAAATACTATGATAATGATGGAAATGAAGAATCTTTATTAAAGGTTTTGCATGATAACGGAGTGAATTATATAAGAATCCGTATTTGGAATGACCCATTTAATGAAGATGGTGATACTTATGGCGGTGGTGGAAATGATGTCAAAACCGGACTTAAGATTGCCAAAGAAGCAGCCAAATACGATATGAAGATTTTATTAGATTTTCATTATTCTGATTTCTGGACAGATCCATCTGTACAGTTATTGCCAAAAGCATGGAAAGCTGATGAAAATAATGAGACAAAGATGTGTGACAACATTTATCAGTTCACAAAAGAAACAATTCAGAAGTTTAAAGAAGCTGGCGCAGACGTTGGAATGACACAGGTTGGAAATGAATTGACAAACGGCGGTTTCGGGATTTATCTAAACAGAGATGCTGGAAAAACATACGATGCAGTATGGGGAGATAAAAAGAAATCAACAAAGATCAATACATATTTGAAAGCTGGAATTAAGGCAGTAAGAGAAACGTTACCTGAGAGTTTAGTAGTGTTACATCTGGAAACTCCAAACGTTAAAAAATATCAGGATATTATGAATACATGGAAGCGTGATAAGGTAGATTACGATGTATTAGGATCTTCTTATTATCCATTCTGGTCAACTTGGTCAAAAGCAAATACACCAGAAACTTTAGCCAAAGTACAGGATCTTGCAGCATCTTATGGCAAATTATTTGCAGTCATGGAAACAGGCTGGGCAAATAGTTTAAAAGATGCAGATGGAACAGGGAACACGATTGGAGAGAGCGCGAATACAAGTGCTTATTCAGTTGGACCACAGGGGCAGGTAGATGAATTGACAGACCTTTATAAAACTGTGATGTCAAAAGGAAATGGTTTAGGTGCATTTTACTGGGAAGGTGCATGGATTCCTGTAAGAGCAGGACAGACCTATTGGAAATACAATAAAGAGCAGTCAGATAAATACGGCACAGGCTGGGCGGCTGCTGGTTCGAAAGATTACTTTGTAGCTCAGAAACTTTATTATAATGGACAGCCGGCATGGGGTGGATGTAGCTGGGATAATGTAACAATGTTTGACTTTAACGGACATCCGCTTCAATCACTCAGATTCTACAAAGATTCCGTATCCAAAGGTGCAGAGCAGATCGCAGCGATCAATATTTGCGATAAAAATGGAAAACAGATTGCCGCAACACAGTATGCAAAAGTTGAGATAGGAAAGACAAAGACAGTTACACTACCTAAAGTTGCAGGATATGCTCCAGAAACAAATTCTTATAAGATGACTGTGAAAGGAACAAAAGATGGAATTGTACAGCAGAAAGTCGTATATAAGAAACTGCCGCAAGGAGCTGCGATCAATTACAACTATCGTGTAAAAGTCACAAGCAAAAAATACAAAGTTTATAGTAACTTTAACTGGAAAAAAACAAAAACAAATCCATACAAAAAAACGTATGTAGCGAAATATAAATATTCACATCAGAATGGATCTACATATTTAGCGCTATATACAAAGGCAGGAAAATTTGTCGGATATATTAATCAGAAGGCAGTAAAACGCTTAGGATATGCGACACAGCCTGAACAGGGAAAAGCATATAAATATGGTAAACGTGTAAAGATCACAAAGAAAAACTATAAATTATATAAGAACTTTCAATGGAAGAAGTCAAAAACAAAAGTTTACAAGAAAACGTATACAGCAAAATACAGATATAAACATGAGAATGGATATAAATACTTAGCTTTATATACAAAATCAGGAAAGTTTGTGGGATATATTAATTCTAAAGCTGTAAGAATTGTAAAATAATAAAATGAAAAAAAATAGGATTCTGTAGATGCAGGATTCTATTTTTTCAAGTATTTATTTAAAGCAAAGTATTGACATTAAAAGTTGGTAGTACCATAATATTGTATACATAAGAGAAGACTTAATATGAAAAACTGGAGGATTGTATGAAATTTCTTAAACAATTTATGGTTATTTTGCTTCTCTCTTTTTTGGGAGAAGTACTTAAGATGTTCGTACCATTGCCGATACCGGCAAGTGTGTATGGACTTGTGTTGATGCTTGTATGTTTAATGACTGGTATTTTGAAGACGAGCCAGATTAAAGAGGCAGCCTTTTTTTTGATTGAGATCATGCCGGTTATGTTTATCCCAGCAGCAGCCGGGCTGATTGATTCATGGAATGTATTAAGACCTCTGATCGTACCGATCATGATAATTACTATTGTGATCACCATATTTGTTATGGTAGTTACAGGAAGAGTTGCACAAAAGATAGCACAAAAGAGAGGAATTAAAAATGAATGAATTATTCAGACAATCATTATTTGCAGGCGCAGCGATCAGTTTGATCGCATATGAAATAGGATTATTTTTAAAGAAAAGACTTGGCTGGGCGGTTTTAAATCCGCTGCTGGTTTCGATTATTCTTGTAATCATAGCATTGAAAGGTTTTGGAATCAGTTATGAAGTATATAATGCAAGTGCTAAATACATATCTTATCTGTTGACACCAGCAACTGTATGTCTTGCAGTGCCGTTGTATGAACAGTTAGAATTGTTAAAGAAGAATATGGTAGCTGTAGTGTGTGGAATTTTATCTGGAACATTAGCAAGTCTGTGTGGGATTTTTGCACTTTGTACTTTATTTGGATTCAATCACCAGCAGTATGTGACAATGCTTCCAAAATCAATCACAACAGCAATTGGAATTGGAATATCAGAAGAATTAGGCGGAATTGTGACAATTACGGTAGCGGTGATCATTGTTACAGGAATTCTTGGAAATGTGATCGCAGATACTGTATTTCATATTTTTAAAATAAAAAATCCATTGGCAAAAGGACTGGCACTTGGAACTGCATCGCATGCAATCGGAACTGCAAGAGCGATTGAGATGGGACCTGTAGAAGGAGCAATGAGCAGTTTGGCAGTTGCGGTTGCGGGACTTTTAACAGTTATATTTGTATCAGGATTTGCTCAGCTTATTTAAAGAGGAGGAAGGAATCATGGCAGATGAGAAAATGATCATTACGATTGGAAGAGAACATGGAACGATGGGAGAGAAAATCGCAGAAAAACTTCGCAGACGGTTTGATCTGCCATTTTATGATAAAACACATCTTCTAAGAGCTGTAGAAGGCACAAATGATTATGATGAACTGAATGCATTTTTTAATGACAGAAAAGTAAATAGTTTATTGTATGCAATTGCGATGAGCGAAAATGTAAGATCAAATGAGGTACCATTTGGTATTATAAAAAAAGTTGTAGAGGATACTGGAGGAATTGTGATGGACAGTTGTGGAAATTATTTGTTTAGAAATCGTCCAAACACAATTAAAATTTTCTTACATGCAGATAAAAAAATTCGAGTGAATAATCTAATGACAAATCTTGGAATAACAAAGGAACGTGCAAAAGAAGAAAAGGAGCTGGAGCAGAAAATAGAAAATTTAACAGCAGATGTAGAAGCGACAGAATCAGATATAAAGGCGCTTAATCAGGAAAAAGCTGATGCAGAAAAAGCCAGGAATCAAGTCAGGGAAAGCAAAGAACAGGCGGAAAAAGAACTCAAGCATATGGAGAAGCAACGGAATCAGTTGCAGCTAATCATAAATAGTATTGATAAGGAATTAAAGAATTCCGGGCAAATTAAATACCGGAAGTCGGAACACTGGAACTGGCGTCCACATATCGCAATAAAAAGATTAAACCTCTGTTCACTAAGATGAAGAATTATATTGCAGGATTAGCTGCGAAGGTGATAGAACTTTCCAGAGAAGCAGAAAAATGGAGAAATAAATATCAGCAGTTGAAGAAAGATTATGATAATCTGGAAAAGGATGCTGATAAGGTAGCGGATCTGTGCAATCAGTTGTGTGATGATGTAGATAAGCTGGAAGTAATATCAGATAAATATAATAGAGCGCTGCGGATATTTGGAAGGGATACTATAGAATCGGCAATCTGGCATGATATTCAGAGGGAAAAAGCATTAGAAGAACAGAAACGAAAAGAGCAGGTGCCTAGAAAACTGAATGATAGGCTGCAATGGGGCAGAGAAAGAAGCCAGGAGTACAATATGCAGCAGAAGAAAAATAAAATCGAACACAAAGGAATGGAGTTGTGAGAATATGAAAAAACGTTTATTTGATTTAAACAATGTGTAAGTTATATGCTACATTTGTAAGTAAAGAGAGCAGTCGGAAGGCTGTTCTTTTTGCCAATATAAGAATGGTGTTTGGGATGTGAGTGTGATAAAATGAGAAAAAGACAGATGGTGCTTAGCAAGGAGATATGTAATGTTTGGAACAGTTATTATAGATGCGTATAGAAAAGAAGAAGCCTTGGAAATAGCAGATGCGATCGATGATTTATGTTCTCCGACAGATAACTACGGTTGGGCTTCGGCAAGAATTTATTGTTTTTGGGATTACTATGCGGAAGCAGTTCTCTATATTGGATTAGCAGGCGATCTAGCAGAAAGATTTAAACAGCATAATGGGATTTTACCAATTAAAGAGGGATCGAAACAAAAACAAATTGAAGATTATTTTTCAAGAAATGAACGTTTGGGTTACACAATATTTGTGCAGTCGCCGTTATCTCAACCGTTGGTTCATAGAAATAGAAAAGTGTATGAGAAATTTGCAAAGCAGCAGAACTCTCCAGTTGAGGATATGTTAAGTGAGCAAGGACGAGATGATATAAAGAGAGTAGAAGGCATATTAATTGAGTCATTCCGAAGAAAGTATGGTCATTTTCCTCCTTGGAATAGTATGGGTGGTTCTATGGTGGGACAAACAAAAGTAATGGAGAACAATATTAATATTGTAAATAGTTTTTGTCAACCAAATAATTACGCAATAAATCCTATAGTATCACGCTCTACAATTCGAGAATTGTCTAGGAACCCAGAATGGGAATGGTACGAGAATTATTTGCATGCTGCAAGAATGAATTTACTTATATTAGGAATGGAATATGACGAAGCATAAATAAAAATGATATACTTGGTACATATGAACGAATGAAGAAAAGCGGATATTTAAGAAAACGATTGATTGTTTAGTTTTTCTTCAAAATGAAAAATCGTAGTTCAGTTTATAGAACTGAAAATATCGGGAATTATGAGGTGAATGTATGCATTTGGGATTTTCATATATTGGATTGATTTTTCTTATCATGTTGATGATTCCAAACTTATTTTGGACGAAGAATCAGCCCAAAGACTATGAAAAATATGTACATAATGAAAACAAAATCTTGCTGTTGTTTGAGAGAGCCGGCGAAGTTTTAGTGACTTGTTTGTTGCTGATTTTCAGTGATTTTAATATTCAAGGTATTACAGCATGGATGATTTGGTTAATTGCTGCATTTGTGCTGATGATTATGTATGAATTATATTGGATACGATATTTTAAAAGTGAAAAGAGGATGAAAGATTTTT
>ERZ1106963.3131-NODE-3131-length-14671-cov-31.800629_pt1 | contig 14671 bp, 10 predicted proteins | sample MGYA00403681_ERZ1106963 | MGnify/ENA primary metagenome ERZ1106963 (study PRJEB35170, sample SAMEA104062407) | human gut metagenome | biome: human gut; feature: human-associated habitat; material: faeces | place: Denmark | collected 2012-05-03 ...
ACGAGGTGCAGACCGGCGTGGGCCGCACCGGCACCTTCCTGTGCTGCGAGCACTATAACCTCAAGCCGGACATCGTCACCCTTGCCAAGGGGCTGGGCGGCGGCTTGCCCATCGGCGCGGTGCTGATGAATGAAAAGGTAGCCGAGGGCATGGGCCCCGGTACCCACGGCTCCACCTTTGGCGGCAACCCGGTGGTCTGCGCCGGTGCAAATGTGGTGGTGGACCGTCTGGACCAGAGCTTCTTTGCACAGGTCAGCGAGCGCGCCGTACAGCTGCGCACCGGTCTGGCAAAGCTGCCCCACGTCAAGAACATTTCCGGCATCGGCCTGATGGTGGGCATCGAATTCTTTGATGTGCAGGCTGCGGATGTGCTGGCTGCCTGCCGCGAAAAGGGCTTGCTGGTACTTACCGCCAAGACCCGGCTGCGTCTGCTGCCGCCGCTGACCGTCTCCGAGCACGAAGTAGACATGGCGCTGGAGGTGCTGGCCGAGGTGCTGGGCACGATGGAGCCGACGGCTCCGAAGGAGCAGGCATGAAAAATCTGCTGAAAATGGGCGACCTTTCCCCCGCCGAGCTGACCCACATTCTGGATGTGGCCGACCAGCTGAAAGCGGACTGCAAGGCGGGCCGCACCGCCCCGCTGCTGGCGGGCAAAAGCGTAGCGCTGCTGTTCTCCAAGGCGTCCACCCGCACCCGCACCAGCTTTGAGGTGGGCGTGTACCAGATGGGCGGTCTTGGCAACTACATGAACACCGCCGAGCTGCAAGCCGGGCGCGGCGAGCCCCTGCGGGACACCGCCCGGGTGCTGGGGCGCTACTACGACTGCGCCGTCTGGCGCACCTACCGCCAGCGGGACTTGGAGGAGCTGGCAGAGCTTTCCGGCATTCCGGTGATCAACGGCCTGACCGACTACGCCCACCCCTGTCAGGTGCTGGCAGACCTGATGACCATTCGGGAGCGCCGGGGCACGCTGGCAGGGCTGAAGCTCTGCTTTGTGGGCGATGGCAGCAACATGGCAAACAGTCTGATCGTGGGCGGCCTTTTGGCGGGGATGCAGGTATCCTGCGTCTGTCCTCCGGGCTACCGCCCGGCAGCGGATGTGCTGATGTTTGCCCACAAATACGGCAATGCCTTCCACCTGACCACCGACCCTGCCGAGGGCTTGCGGGACGCGGACGTCGTAGCCACCGCCGCATGGAACACCACCGCCCCCGGCACTGCCGAGAGCGAGCAGCGTCTGCGGGATTTTGTGGGCTTCCAGCTCACCGGCCGTCTGCTGGAAAACGCCAAGTCGGACGCGCTGGTGCTGCACTGTCTGCCCGCCCACCGGGGCGAGGAGATCTCCACTGCCCTGTTCGAGCAGCACGCGGACGAGATCTTTGACGAAGCGGAGAACCGCCTCCACGTCCAGAAGGCTGTGCTTGCGGTGCTGCTGGCGGGCAAGTAAAATGCAATGACCTCCATACAGGGGACTGCCGCACAGCGCTGTGCGGCAGTCCCTTTTTGCGCCCCAAAAGGGTGCGCAAGGGCTTTTTTAGGTTTTTTCGGGGCGATTCGATGCATTTCAGGGGCCATTCACGCAGAATTGCACCACTTTTGCCGCCGTTCGTGGTATACTACAAGCACAGAGCAGTGCTCTGTTTAATATGCCATTCCCATAATTCCTATAGAGCAGAAAACCGTCCGGTAACCGCAAACCGGGCGGTTTTCTGTTTTTGCGGGTGCGTGTGGTGCACCGGGTCGTTTCAGCGCATTTGCGGGGCGATTCGTGCCCAAAACCGTCCAAAGCGGGCAAAACGTGGTACACTGGGTACAACAAAAAACGCCCGGCTTGGAAGGGCGCTTAAAAAGGAGAGGATCTTATGCAAAAACGGCTCATCAGCATGGTTCTGGCGCTGAGCATGGCACTGACCGCAATGCCGCTGCCCGCCCTTGCCCAGAGCGCCCCGCCCGACACCGCCAGCGCCGCCGCACTGGCAGAGGAAAACGACGATGTCACCGATATCTTTCCAGATGACTGGTCTGGCAAGCCCGCCGGCGACCCCTTCGGCGGCGGCAAAGGCAGCTGGTCCTACGATGAGACCAGCAATACGCTCACCCTGAAAGACGGCACCTTCCGGCTCCGCAATTACGGCTATGACAGCTACAATAATTGCATCCAATGGAACGTAAAGATCGAGCCCAATGCCACCCTGCAGGAGGCGCGGATCGGCTCGGAATACCATAACGGCTACACCGTGACCAACGCAGGCACTATCTCCGGCGGCACCTTCTATGGCAAGGTGATCTGTGAAGCCGGGGCTGTCATCAGCGGCGGCACCTTTAAAGGAAATGCCATTGTTAATGCTGCGGGCGGCGAGGTCACCATTGAAGGTGGCACCTTTGAAGAGGGTAGTTATACCAGCGGCGTGACCGTTAAAGCAGCGGGTACCCTTACCATCAATGGCGGCACCTTTAAGGGTAAGTACACCTGCTCCGTGGATATCAACAATTGTGAAAAAATCGTCATCAACGGCGGCAGCTTTGAAAGCTCGCTCACGGATCTTAAAAGGACAACGGAAATCATCATCAATGGCGGTCTGTTCAACGACAAGCTGTATGTTGCAGAAGATAAATGTACCGTCAACGGCGGTCTGTTCACCACTGAAGATGACCCGCTGCCCGAGGACGCAACCGTCAACGGCGGCTACTTTGTGACAGACCGCGATGGCCTTGTAGCCATCGATGCAGCCAGTGCTCCGGTGTACGCCCCTGTCGCAGTGGCAGCGGACGGCACGGTGAACGAGTGGTCGGCAGATGCTTATAGTACTCTCTATGTCGCGCCCAATACCGGTGTCACCCTGAAGCCCACCTGCAAGCTGGAAAGTGTTTTCAGCGGCGACAACGAGCTGAACTATACTGCCAAGGACGGCGCAGTCAGCTTTACTGTGGGCACGGAAGCTGTCCAGCTCAACAGCGTTACCGTAGAGGAACTGGTCATTGAAAAGAGCGGCTTCCCCAAGGGTACGGACGGCGGCGTCTATGGTGCCAAGGGCAACGGCTGGTCCTTTGAACCGAACCACAAGCACGCAGAACTGTTTACAAACGATGTCCCCACCCTGACCATCGAGAAGGACGCTGTGCTGGACTTCGACAAGGTGACAAATAAGGCCGGTACAGTAAAATTTGCAGTTGAAAACTACGGCACCTTCAGCGGTACGCTGAACTCCACCCGGTATGTGTACAATAGGGAGGGCGGCGTCATCACGGATGCCAAGCTGGACAGCCCGCAGAGCCTTTACAATGACGGCCTTGTGGAGGGCTCGGTGCTGTGCTTTGATTACATCGGCAACGGCTGGCGCGAAACGGCGCAGCCCGCTACCATCCGCAACTCTGCGCTGGATGTTACCGGATATTCGGTAGTCAACATGGCTTCCAATAAGGCTGTGCTGGACGGCTGCTATAACAGCGCCGGTTACACCGGCACTGCCGTGATCAAAAACGGCGGCACGGTCGAAAACAGCAAGAACACCCTGAAGCTGCCGGTGAAAAATACGGCCGGCTATGACGGCAACGCAGAGCCCTACCAGCCCATCATTGACGGCGGCGAGTGCACCGTTGTCTATAATGAGGGCGGCATCATTCAGAATAACCCCACCATCCACGCACTGGTGGCAAAGGATACCAAGGACCTGAACGGCGCTGCGGATTACTACACCCTGAACTACGCCGCACCGGCAGATGCCGAGTACGCTAAAAAATACATCAACGGCATCAATGGTATGATGGAGGGTATTTGGGACGCAAAAACCTCCACCCTCTACGTTGACACCGATCAGGATACCATCTCGGTCATCACCCACGCGCCCATCAAGAGCGTGAACGGCGTAGCTTATAGCGGCTCTGTGCGCTATGATACAGAGCGCTACACCAGCACCATCGACCTGAGCAAGTATAACATCCCGCAGACCCATATCCTCAACCTGAGCGCCACCGACGAGGGCGCGGCAGCGCTGCCGCCGGCAGACCCCGCAGACTTTGCCTTTGTCCTGCCCAACGACCTGACCTATGACGGCAACCCCAAGAGAGTGGAAGTGGACGTGAAGGACAACGCCACCAAGGAATACGGTGATGTTACCGTGACCTACAAGCAGGACGGCAAGGTGCTGAACGGCGCTCCCGTTGAGCCGGGCACTTACACCTTTACCGCGAATGTAGCAGCTACCGCCACCTGTGCGGGCGGTGATGTGACCCCGAAGGATAACACGTTTACCATCTCGAAGGGCACGCTGAACCCCAAAGACTTTACCGTGACAGAACCCACTGACCTGACCTATAACGGCAGCGCCAAGGAAGTAACCGTTAAGAACACCAGTGATAAGGACTACGGCGAGATCACCGTGACCTACAAGCAGAATGGTGAAGCACTGAACGGTGCTCCTACTGAACCGGGTGAATACAGCTATACCGTCACCGCCGCAGGCAGCGCACGGTATGTGGGCGGCACTGTTAAAACAGGTTCGTTCAGCATCACAAACGCAGGCGCGATCGACCCCGAACCGGAAAAGACCTATCAGCTTACCGTTGCCGGTGCGGACATCACCCTGCCCGAGGATGCAGACGTCAGCGCCCTGAAAGCAGGACAGCTGGTCAGCCTGACCGCTTACCCGGATACCGACACCGTGCACTTTGCCCAGTGGGTAGTGAGCGGCGCTGACGGCGCACTGAGCCCGGCAGACCTGATGGATGCCGCAGACGAACCGCTGACAGAGGATGCCTTTAAGCAGCGCACCCTGACCTTCAGAATGCCCGCAAAGAGCCTGACGATCACCGCCGAGACCACCACGGTGGAGCAGCCAGAGCAGCCGCCGAAGGAGGACAGCACCGAGTACAGCCCGCTGCAAACGGTGGGCATTCTGGCCGGTACAACGGCGATGTTTGCTGGCTGCGCAGTGATCGGCTACGAGGCCGTTACCGGCAGCATCCTTGCAGACCTGCTGCCCAAGGGCACGGCCATCCCGAGCACCCGGGAGCAGCTGGCAGTGCTGCTGTGGAGCACCGCAGGCAAACCTGAACCCGCTGCACCCGCTGTTTACAGCGATGTAGCCGAGCCTGACACTGTCAAGGCAGCCCGCTGGGCTGTGGAGGCCGGGCTGCTGCCCGACATGGGCGAGGGCGTCTTTACGCCCGGCAAGCGTGTGACCAAAGTACAGGTCATCCGTGCTTGGAGCCAGCTGAAAAAGCTGGGTCTGGCGAAATAACCATTGCCATCTCCTGATCGATCCTTTCCAATAAGCGCAGCAAGGCCGTCCGGCGAATGCCGGACGGCCTTGCTGGCGTTATAGGGGAACGAACTCCCTCAGTCAAAGCCTGACGGCTTTGCCAGCTCCCTCTGGGAGGGAGCCTCTGGCGCGCCCGCAAACTTTGCGCTTTAGCCGGAAACTGTACCGCTATGCCAAAGGCCCCATCTTAGAGGGGGCTGGCATCGAGCGCAGCGAGATGACTGGGGGAGTTTCCTCGGCAGCGCGGAGGGCATTTTCAATCGTTCTGCACCCCGGGACACCCGGCGGCGCGCCATGCGGCGCACAGCACCTCTTTTTCCGGCTTGGAGAGCTTTTTCAGGGCGGCTTCCCGGCGCAGGGCGGCGCGTTTGTCCGCGCAGCGCTCTAGATAGGCAAAACCTACCGCGCCGTGGGCGCGGGTGTAGCGGGCACCTTTGCCGCTCTGGTGCGCTTTCAGCCGGGCGGCGGGGTGGTTCGTCCAACCGGTGTACAGCTGCCCGCCGGTGCAGCGCACCATGTAGACGTAGGCGGCGTCAGGCAAGGCGTCCATTGTTTTTCAGCACCTGACGGCAGGCGGCAAGGGCGGTCTCCTTGTCCTTGGCGGTGATGAGAAAACGGCTGGCGTGGCAGAAGCTGATGCCCGGGATGCCGCTCTTCTGCTCGATGACCTCCTGCGGCTGTCCCGCCCAAGACTGGGGGAAGGGCAGCTTGGACTTTTTGGTCTTGTGGTCGGTGACGCACTGGGCGCTCCACCCGCCGCGCTGGCTGGGGTACACCACAAACAGGGCATCGGTCTTGTACAGGCCGTTTTTCCACGGCAGATAGCAGGGCAGCACCACGATGCCGTCGCGGGAGTTGCGGTAGGCCTGCTGTACTTTTTCGTCCGCGCGGTTCACGGCGTTGGCGCTGTCGATCTGGTTCTCCAGGATCTGCTTTGCCACAGCCACCGCCTTGAAAAAGCAGCTGTCCTGATCCTCCTTGGAGTCCCACACCGGGTTGAAAAAGCCAATGGCATCGCACAGGCTGTTCTGCTCGCCGGTGTTGTCGTTCAGGTCCAGCGGCTGGATGAAGTTTTCGTCGATGAGCCGCGCCTGCCGCTCGCCCACAAGACCCGGGCCCAGCACCCGCCACAGCAGACCAAAGGCCGCGTAGGGCACGCCGTTGGCGCGGTACTCCCGGGGCTCCTGATGGTGGTCGAACATCCCAAAGCCGATATCGTACACGATGCCGTCAAAATCGTCAGGCACGGTAAAGCCGCGGGTGATCTTGATATCCGGGCGCAGAATTTGCAATAGCGCCGTAGCAAACACGTCATCGGCATGGAACTTGCCGGCGTGGGTAAAACCGTTTGCGGGAATTTTCATGGATTTGATACCTCTTCTTTACTTTCAGATACACCTTAGTTTTGTCTGGTATCAGTATAGCACAATCCCGCCCGTGGGACAACAAAAAGGAACGGCAGCGCCGCCGTTCCTTTTGTGCGGGACGATTTGGAATGCGCTCCGCTGCGCTTCCACTGGAAGCGGCGTTGTAGATGCCGTTTGCCTTTACGACCCCTCCCGTGAAAATGGGATAGCGGAGCGTCCGCAGACGCTCCGCTATCCCGAAATAAAAATAATATTTCCGCTAAACATGGCTAGAGCGAAGCGGAAGCCATTTTCAACCGTCCTACAACAAAAAGGCTGCTGCACAGCGGTTTGTGCAGCAGCCTATAACAGCTTTGCTTACAGCGCCGAATAGCCGAAGCTGTTCACCAGCGCGTCAATGTGCTGCCCGGCCTTGCACAGGGGGCAGTCGCGGGAGTCGAAGCTGGCGTAATCCGGCAGACTGGTGGGGTCAAAGATGGAGGTGACCGGGTAGCCAAGGCACTCGTGGGTGGTGGCAAAAATCGCCGAAAGCCCTGCCACGATGCCGCCGTAGTAGTTTACGGCCTCCACAGCTGCCTGAATGGTGTAGCCGGTGGTGATGGACGCCGCCAGAATGAGGACGTGCTTGCCCTTGACCATGGGGGCAAGATTGTCCCGCAGAATGATCTGGCTGCCGGAGGTGTATTCCGGGGTGACGATGTAGATGGTCTTGTGGGCGTTCATATTGGTAAAGCCGTCCTTGGTCAGCTCGTTGGCAAGGCAGGTGCCAATGACCTGTGTGCCGTCCAAGCAGAGCACGGTATCCACGATGGTGCTGTGCTGGTAAGCGTTGACCAGCTCCTTTGCCACGGCCTTGGCCTCGGAAAGGCGGGTCTTTTGGGTGGTCACGTCGATGTAATAGTTGATGTGGCTGTGGCTGGTGGCAAAATGTCCCTTGGCCACCCGCAGGAACAGTTCGCTTTTGCTGGTGGGAAGCTTGACCATGTTGATCATTGTACAGCACTCCTTTTTTCACCGGGCGCAGCTGCGCCGCAAAATACAAAACAGCGCGGCGACCCATTTTGATCGCAGCGCTTATTTTTCTTCTCTGCTTCTTTATTGTACTGAAAAATGCCGCTGTGCACAAGACACAAACCTGACGAAAAACCTTGTTTTTTTACAGACATATCGCCGAAAACTTGGATGCAAAGGCCGCTGCCGCCCGGAATGCCGCACCGCAAAAGGGGCACCGCGGCAAGACCAGTACTGCGGCAGGGGAGGAACACACTTTTTTGCGCAACACGGAAAATTTTGCAAAAAGGGACTGGTATTTTTGCGGGTTTTGAGTATAATATAAGAGATAGTTCAAATTTGAAGTAAAAGGAGAATCACTTCCATGGCACAGGCAAAACAGGACATGGGCTCCGGCAGCGTAAAAAAGCTGATGCTGCAGCTCATGATCCCGGCGGTCGTTGCACAGGTGGTCAACCTGCTGTATAACATCGTGGACCGCATTTACATCGGACATATTGCCGGCATCGGCGCGGCAGCGCTGACCGGCGTGGGACTGTTCACCCCCATCCTTATGCTGCTGAACGCATTCGCCATGCTGGTGGGCGCGGGCGGCGCACCCCGCACCGCCATTGCGCTGGGGCAGGGCGACAAGGAGCAGGCGGAGAAGATCATCTCCAACAGTTTTACCATGCTGCTGCTCTTCTCGGTGGTGCTGACCGTGGTGTTCTACGCCGGAGCACCCACCCTGCTGCGGCTGTTTGGTGCCAGTGACGCCACCCTGCCCTATGCGCTGGCGTACAGCCGCATCTACATTCTGGGCTCGGTGTTTGTGCTGCTGGTGCTGGGCATGAACCCCTTCATCACCACGCAGGGCTTTGCCAAGACCAGTATGCTTACCACCGTCATCGGTGCGGTCATCAACATTATTCTCGACCCCATCCTGATCTTTGGTCTGGGGCTGGGCGTGCGGGGCGCTGCCATTGCCACCGTGCTCAGTCAGGCTGTGGGCGCGGTGTGGATCCTGCACTTCCTCACCGGCAAAAAGACCATCCTGCGCTTGCGCAAGGACTATATGCGCCCGGAAAAGAGGGCCATTCTGCCGGTGATGGCGCTGGGCATCTCCACCTTTGTGATGATGTCCACCGAAAGCCTGCTGTCCATCAGTTTCAGCTCCAGTCTGGCGCGGTACGGCGGTGACGTGGCTGTGGGTGCCATGACCGTCATCACCAGCGCTTCCCAGCTGTGCACCCTGCCCATTCAGGGCATCTGTCAGGGCGGTCAGCCGGTGATGAGCTTCAATTTCGGCGCGGGCAAAAAGCTCCGCGTCAAGGAGGCGTTCCGCTTCCAGCTGACCCTGTGCGGCTGCTACACCTGCCTGTTCTGGCTGCTCATGATGCTGGCGCCGGGGGCCGTGGCGGGCATCTTCACCTCGGATACGGCGCTGATCGACTACACCACATGGTCCATGCGCATCTACATGGCAGGTATCTTTGCCATGGGCTTCCAGATCGCCTGCCAGCAGAGCTTTATGGCGCTGGGTCAGGCCAAGGTCAGCCTGCTGCTGGCCTGCCTGCGCAAGATCATTTTGCTGATCCCGCTCATCTTCATTCTGCCGCACCTGCTGCCGAACCCGGTGTTCGGCGTCTTTCTGGCAGAGCCGGTCAGCGATATTCTGGCGGCTACCATTACCACCATTACCTTCTTCTCCCGCTTCAACGGTATTCTGGAGCGTGGCGCTGCAAAGGTATAATAATAACAACAAAGGCTGCTGCGCATTCTGCGCAGCAGCCTTTGTGCTGTGTAATTGATTTTAGACGGCCTCTGGCTCACCCAGAGCCAGTACCTTCGTCAGCTCGGCCTGCACCTTGGCGTTTGTGGCATCGGTGACGGCCAGCACGTCGGAGTAGAACTTTTCCATCTCGTCACGGGTGGAGAAGGTGGCCACATACATCTGGTTGCCCATGGCACCGGACAGTGCCTCGGGGATGCGGTCCACCATGCGCATGTTGTCCTGATACTTCTGCATCAGCTGCTCGTGGCTGTAAACGAAGCTCTTGCCGTCCCGGCGGCCGACAAAGGCGCAGTAATAGTGCTCACCCACCGGCATATCGGTGCCGCCGAAGGCGATCATGTCCGCCCAGATCTTGTACACGTTGGTGGAACGGGCAAAGTCGATCATGTCCGGGGTAAAGCCGCCGCAGGGGCGCATGTTGACTTCCAGCGCCACGATCTGACCCTTTTTGCCCATGCTGGACTGATCCTCGGTCATGCGGAAGAACTCGAAGTGGACAAAGCGGCTCTTCACCCCAAAGCTCTTGACAGCGGCACGGCCTGCGGCGCGGGTGTCCTCCGGCAGATCCTTAATGATGTAGTAGATAGAGTTATCATCGTTGTTCACGATGTCCATGATGGACACGGGGCTTACGTTGCCCGCCTCAAAGATGGGATTGCCGTGGGCGTCGATGATGGCATCGTAGCTGTTCACCTCGGCGCGGACGAACTCCTCCATGATGTAAGCCACATCCGGGTGTTCTTTCTCTTTGTAAGCCAGAAATGCCTCCAGTTCCTTGTCGGTGGAAAGGCGGTGGGTATCCGAAGCACCCACGCCGTTGTCCGGCTTGACTACCACCGGGTAGCCTACCTGCGCCACAAAGGCCTTGCAGCCTGCAAGGTCATCCACCATGTGGTAGCGGGCGGTGGCGATACCGGCCTTCTGATAGTACTCCTTCATCTTGCTCTTGTACTTGATGCGGGGCATATCAGAGGTCTGGAAGCCGCTGGTAATGTGGAAATCGGTGCGCAGGGCGGCATCCCGTTCCAGCCAGTATTCATTGTTGGACTCCAGCCAGTCGATGCGGCCATACTTGAAGGTGAAAAAGGCCACGGCGCGGTATACCTCGTCGTAGTTTTCCAGACTGTTCACCTTGTAGTACTCGTTCAGGCTTGCCTTCAGTTCGGGCTTCAACTCCTCGTAGGGCTGGTCGCCGATGCCCAGCACGTTCAGGCCGTTGTTCTTCAGCTCCCGGCAGAACTGCCAGTAGTTCGTGGGGAAGTTGGGGGAGATAAAAATAAAGTTCTGCATAGTATTTGTTGATTCCTCTTTCCGTTACCTCTATGATTGCAATGCCCCTGCGGGGCGGGACAGACTTTAATATTGGGAAACAACGGCGCGTCCATGGACGCGCCGTTGTTTCGTTTTCACGGGATGGGTCACTGCTGGCCCAGAATGTAGGGCATATAATACGCCACCTGCTTGTACCACCAGTTCCAGTCGTGGTTGACATCATGACCCCACAGGTCTACCCAGATGGGGATATGCTTTGCTTCAAAGATGCGCTTGAGCAGCCATGTGGTGTCCGGCTGTTCCCAGTCGCCCTGACCGCAGCAGATGACCGCCTTCTGATTGCGGAACAGCTGCATATAGGGGTGATCCTCCGGGAAGTTCTTCATGTAGTCCACGGGGGAGTTCATGTACACCAGCTCGTCCATATAGTCGCCAAAGCCGTAGTGGGCAGTGTAGATGCCGCTGAGTGCCAGACAGCCGCAGAAGATATCCGGGCGGCGCAGGTACAGGTTTACCGCATGGGTAGCGCCCAGACTGCAACCAAAGGCGATGACGCCGGGCAGGTCACTCCAGCCGTTGCGCTGCTGCGCCAGATGCTGAAGCATCGGGGCGACCTCGCGGGTGATGTAGCGCAGCCACTGTTCATAGCGGCGGATGCGCCAGTAGGGGTTGCCCTGTGCGTCCGACCAGGTTTCCTGATCCATGGTGTCGATGGAAAGCACCATGATCTGCCCGGACTCGATCCACGGGGCAAGGGCGTCGGTCATGTGGAAGTTTTCAAAATCAAAAAACCTGCCGTCCTGACAGGGAATATACAGCATCGGGCGGCCTGCGTGGCCGTAAAGCTTGCACTCCATATCCCGTCCCAGTTCCGGGCTGTACTCCTTGAAATACTGCATCTCCATGGTGTTTCCTCCTTTAGTGTTGTTGGGCTATGGTGTCGCCCTTCTCTTACTCCTCTACCTCATACAGCAGGGTGTGGAACACGAAGGGCAGCTGTTTTTCCCAGCTGGCTTCGCTGTGGGTGCCGCCGGGCACGATGCGGCTGGTCAGGTGGATGCCCCGGGTCATCAGCTTGCCGCTCAAGGCAGAAAACTGTCGGCGGATGCCCTCGTGGTTGCCCATCTCCCGGGAGCCGTAGTCCATGTACAGCACCGTGCCGGGGGCAAGCTTTGCGCGCCCCACAAGGCCGGAAAGCTTATCCGGTGCCACCCAGATGGAGGGGGAAAGCGCTGCGGCGCGGCTGTAAGTATCGTTATATTGCAGCAGGGCGTACAGGCTCATCAGCCCGCCCATGCTGCTGCCGCCGATAAAGGTATTTGCCCTGTCCGGCAGGGTGCGGAAATTCTGGTCGATCAAAGGCTTGAACCGGTGGATGAACCAGCTCATGGTGGCCTGTCCCTTGCCGTCAAAGTGGCCGTAGGTGGGGTCATCGAAGCGGTAGGGGGAATACTCCACCAGACGCTCGTTGTTTGCCCCGGCGTTGCACTCGATGGCCGCCACGATCAGCGGGGTGTCGGTATAGTCCAGATAATCTGCCACGCCCCAGCTTTTGCCGTAGGTGGCATCCTCGTTGAAAAACACGTTCTGCCCATCGAACATATACAGCACGGGAAACCGGCGCTCCGGCTGTGCCTCGTACATGGTGGGCAGGTAGACATACGCCCGGCGCTGTTCGGTGCCGTTGACCGCCGGGTAACTCATGCTCCATTTTTTGATCATGGTGCTTCTTTCCTCTCAAATCTTCCTGCAAAGGGCACAGGCGGCAAGCCCACGCCCTTTATAGGTAGTGTAGCACCATGCGGCGGGAATTGCAATGATTATAGAGCAAAGGGACTGCTGCCCCAAATGGTATGCAGCAGTCCCTTAAAAAGCCGTAGGGTGACAGGCGGCTCAATATTTCTTTTCCACAGGCACGATCCAGCCCTTGGTATCGGGGATCTTGCCCCACTGCATACCGGTCATGGTGTCGTACAGCTTCTGAGTGACAGGGCCGATCTTGCCGTCGCCGATAAAGGCGTGCTCGCCCTTCCAGACCAGCTCCTTGACGGGGGAGACGACAGCGGCAGTACCGGTGCCGAACACCTCTTCCAGCTTGCCTTCGCGGGCAGCGGCCATGATGTCGGCAATGGCGATCTTGCCCTCAACGACCTCGTAGCCCCAGTCCTTCAGCAGCTCGATGCAGCTGCGGCGGGTGACGCCGGGCAGCACGGTGCCCACGGTAGCAGCGGTGTAAACCTTGCCGTCGATCTTGAACATGATGTTCATGCTGCCAACTTCTTCAACGTACTTCTTCTCCACGCCGTCCAGCCACAGCACCTGTGCGTAGCCCTGCTCCTCGGCCAGCTCGCCGGCCTTGATGGAAGCTGCATAGTTGCCGCCGCACTTGGTAAAGCCGGTCAGACCCGGGGCGGCACGGATATACTCGTCCTCCACGTAGATGCGCACGGGGTTGATGCCCTCGGCGTAGTAAGCGCCGGAGGGAGCGCAGATGATGCAGAAGATATAGTGCTTGGAAGCGTGCACGCCCAGACCCACATCATTGGCAAAGATGAAGGGACGGATGTACAGGGAAGCGCCGTCGGTGTGGGGCACCCAGTCGCGGTCCACGTCCACCAGAGTCTCAACAGCCTGAATGTAGTCCTCTACCGGGATCTTGGGGATGCACAGACGGTCGGCAGAATCCTGAAAACGCTTGGCGTTGCAGTCCGGGCGGAACAGCTGCACGGTGTCGTCGGCGGTGCGGTAGGCCTTCATGCCCTCAAAGATCTCCTGTGCGTAGTGGAACACCACGGTAGCGGGGTCCAGCTCAAAGGGGCCGTAGGGGACGATGCGGGCATCGTGCCAGCCCTCGCCCTCGGTGTAATCCATGACGAACATGTGGTCGGAGAACTTTTTGCCGAAGCCGAGCTTTGTCTCATCGGTGGGCTTTGCCTTGGGCGCAGCCGTGCGGGTGATCTTGATATCCAACATAGTGAGTTTCCCTCTTTCCTTTTATGCGCGTGCGCACGATTTCCGGCGCTTTATGACACAAATGTTGGTTTCTATTATAATATTCCCAGCCGGTTTTGCAAGGAATCGAAAAATGTTTCATCTTTCCACCGGTAAAGTTGCACCAGATTGTGAGCACAATGGTGTGCAAACTGCCAAATCTATGGTACAATAGGGGCACAGAGCACTTTTGCGGGGCACAGCCCCGCTTTTCTATGGAAGGAGCATACTGCCATGATCGACAGCGTTATTTTTGATATGGACGGCCTGATGTTTGACACCGAGCGGGTCTGGGCTACCCTGTGGGAGCCTGCACTTGCCACCCTTGGGCTTTCTTATAAGGAAGGGCTGGACGTTGCCGTTCGCGGAACGGCGGGAGATTCCATGCGGGCGGTGCTGCGCCGCTTCTACGGGGAAAACTGCGACACGGACGCCATCATCGAGGCGCTGCACGCACAGGCGGAAAAGGCGTTTCAGGCACCGCCGCCCAAAAAGCCCGGACTGGACGAAATTCTGACATGGCTGGACGCACAGCACATCCCCATGGCGGTGGCTTCCTCCAGTCGGATGGCGTCTATCCGGCACCATTTGGACGGCTGGGGCTTGACCCACTATTTTAAGGTGATCGTCTCCGGCGAGCAGTTCTCGGCGTCCAAGCCCAACCCGGAAATTTTTCTGCGCGCTGCGGAAGCGCTGGGCACTGTGCCCAGCCGCACCCTTGTGCTGGAGGACAGCTACAACGGCGTGCGCGCCGGTGCCAACGGGCGTTTTATCACCGTGATGGTGCCGGACATGGCACCCGCCAATGACGAGATGCGCCGTCTGTACACCGCCGAGTGCCGCGATCTGTACGAGGTGCTGGAAGGCTTGCAGAAGGGAAGGTTCTGAGTGAGGGATGTTCTCTTTTGACACCAAAAGAGAACCAGAAAAGTGCATTGCGCTCCGCGGGGTGACTTTCTGCTTGTTTTCAGCGTGCAAAGACGCTCCGCTGGGCC
>ERZ1106963.3136-NODE-3136-length-14655-cov-3.202534_pt1 | contig 14655 bp, 10 predicted proteins | sample MGYA00403681_ERZ1106963 | MGnify/ENA primary metagenome ERZ1106963 (study PRJEB35170, sample SAMEA104062407) | human gut metagenome | biome: human gut; feature: human-associated habitat; material: faeces | place: Denmark | collected 2012-05-03 ...
TGATCGTTTCGCCATATTGCGTTCCTTTCTGCGCCGAACTGCTCTTTTTCGTTTTCGTTCTCGCTTTTTCTCCAAAATGTAATCTTTCCTACAAAAAGAGATCTATTTCTTACAAACCGGTAACATCAAGATGTATTATACCATACTTTCCGCCCGGTGTCACGTGGCAATTTTAACAAATGTTTCGGACACATTCTGTGCATTATTGCACAATTTGTGCAAGTTGCTGTAAAATGCCCGGTTGCTGTGAACAATATGCACAAATATCACGTAAAAAGTTATTTCATTCTTGCAATTTTGCACATGCTGTGCTATAATAAATGAGAACGTAAAAGGGAAAATCCGTTTTTGACAGTACCAAAAAGGGCAATATTGCTCCTCTGCGAAAACGGATTTTCGGCAGTCGGATTCCTGCCTGCGGATGGCGCGGACAGGGGACAGAAGTTGGTTTCGATCCGGCTGTTTTTGTTACAGAATACAGAAAGGGGAATTCTTTCCATGAATCACAAGCAAAGAGTTTTATCCGTCCTGACTGCGGCGGCACTGCTCTGCACTGGAATCGGAACAGCCGGCGTAACTACGCCGCTTGCTGCCAATGCGGCAGAATCCGTGGAATCTTCCATGAATTGGGATACACTGAATATCGGCGGCGGCGGATTTGTTTCCGGTATTATTACTGGTGACGACCAAATGTATGCCCGGACGGACGTGGGCGGCGCATATCGCTATGACTACGAACAGAAAAAATGGGTGCAGCTGCTGGGCTTCCTGAACGAAGCAGACCGGGGCTTCCTGAGTGTGGATGCCATGTGCATTGACCCGAATGATGACGACACCCTGTATCTGCTGTGCGGCTGCGCCTATTTCAGCGATGCACGAACCGTCATTTTCCGTTCCCACGATGCCGGCGAGACTTTTGAAGAAATCGATGTCACCGACATGATTCAGGTACACGGCAACGGCTACGGCAGACAGACCGGTGAGGCAATTGCAGTGGATCCGGACAATCCGAATATCATCTACTGCGGCGGCGATGCCACTGCCGGCGATTCTGCCCTCATTATGAGTGAGGACGGCGGCGACACCTGGAGTCCGGTCATGGGCTATGATAAGCTGGGGCTGTTCGAATACAGCATCAAATGGCCGACCTGGACAGAGCATATGGTAAGATCTGTCGCAGATGACGAATACCTGAACGTCAATGGTATTGCTACGATTAAAATTACAGACGGCAAGGTCTACGTCGGCACTTCCGTCAAGGGCAAGGAAAATCTCCATGTGGCAGACGTGGGAAGCGATGACTTTAAGCCGCTGAGCGAAGAGCTGCCCACCGAGCAGATGCCCTCCAGAATCAATCTGGACGCAGACGGCAACCTGCTCATCACCTATATCAACGGCCTGATGTTTGACCGCGGCACAGGCTACGCATTCAAGTATAATCCCAAGACGGACGAACTGAAAGACATCACACCGACAGAGGGCATCGTTACCAACACCAAAAAGCTGAATGTGGGCTACGGCGCAGTAGCAAGTGACCCGAAGGATGCCAACAAGCTGGTGGCAACCACCTGCGCACAGTGGTACTCCCAGGCCTGGACCGCAGATGCATGGCAAAGAGATGCCATTGCGTGGGGCGACCGGTTCTTCAAGTCTGAGGACGGCGGCGAAACCTGGACAGAAATAACACCAGGCAACACTGCGTACTGGGATGGCCCGCTGCTTGCAAATTATTTGCAGGACGGCGGTCACAGCTGGATTCGGGACAAGGCGATCCACTGGTCCGGCTGCATTGCACTGGATCCGCGGAACAGCGACCAGTTCTGGGTAGTTTCCGGTAACGGCGTTTTCACCTGTGAAAATACCTGGGCAGAGTGCCCTGACATCTACTTTGCACCGGACGGCATTGAAGAAGTGGTATCTCTGGACTTCATCAGCAGACCGGGCAAGGATCCGGTTTCCGTCATCGGTGACTATGATGGCTTCTATCACAACGCAGACGGCACTGCAACCCAGCTGACTCCCAGCATGAACAAGCTGACCAGCACCACTGCTTCTACTGCCGGTATTGCATACTGCCCGGCAAATCCGGACGTGATGGTACGTCTGTCTGAGGGCAGCGCACTGGGCTACTACACCACAGACGGCACTACATGGCAGGAGCTGCCGAACATTCCGTGCTCCGGCGCAAAGGCAGCCATCAACCAGCTGGAAGACGGAACCTACCGCATTCTGGTCAGCAGCAGCGGTAAGATTGCTTACACCGACGACTTCGGCAAGACCTGGAACACCGCTTCCACCAGCGACAGCTTGTCCAGCACCATCTGGATGTGCGTGGATGAAAAAAATCCGCAGTATGTCTATGCATACGGCTATTACTACAACTCCTCTTATTTCTACAGCAAGCCGAAGGCTGATATCACCGATGCCCGTTACATCCTGATGGTCAGTGATGACTATGGCAAGACCTTTAAGAACAACCAGACGATCTGCCAGTATGACCAGTGTGACGGTGCGTACCGTATCGCTTATCTGGACGAAGGCACATTTGCCATTGCCGCAGGTTACTATGGTGCATATCTGGTAACCGACTACGGCAAAACCGTCACCAAGATGGACAATGTCAGCTACTGCAAGACCATGGGCTACGGCGCAGCAGAAAAGGCTGGCGATCCGTACACCCTGTATATGTATGGCAAGCCGGCAGATTCTGATCCGGAAGGCGTTTATCGTTCTACCGACTGCGGCAAGAGCTGGGTACTGATTAACCAGAACCACCTGTACGGCGGTACCGGTAACGGGAACTATCTGGTTGGTGATATGAACACCTTTGGTACTGTATATATGTCCACTGTTGGATGCGGCATTGTTGTCGGAACGCTGGAAAACAGTGATCCGCCGAAGCCGGTTACTACTGACACAACCAGTAATACTACTACAACCAAAACCACCACTACTACCACAACCGGAAGCACGGCTGCCACTACTAAGCCGGGTACTTCCTCAAGTGTAACTGCAACATCTATAGAGCCGGCAACAGAAACAAAACCGAGCAGCAGCGGAACAACCGATTCCAGCATTCTTTACGGAGATGTCAACCTGGATGGAAATGTTGGTCTGGTGGACGCAGTCCTGCTGAATAAGGCGGTGGCAGACGTGGTTACACTGAATGATCAGGCACGGCGCAACGCAGACTGCAATGCAAACGGCGAAGTAAACGGCAGTGATGCAATCACCCTGCTGATGTTCCTGACACAGATCATTGATGTGCTGCCATATCAGGACGCATAAAATAAGCGCATTCCCGGAACCGGGAATCAGAACGAAAATCAATTGAAATTACAGAAAAAAAGAGCAGTCGGCTGAAAAATCGGCTGCTCTTTTTGCTGCTTCGGAGTGTCCGTTCCACGAGTACAGGCGTATTCACTAAAGGCACAGAAAAAAGTCCTGAAAAATTTGTCGGTTTTTCCGATTGATTTTTTCCGAAAAAACGCATATACTAATATAGTATGACACGGTACGGCGTGTATTGCAAGAATCTCTTGTTTTTTCTGTGATTTTGACAAGATCACAAATATTTCTAGTAAGGAGAGAGATCGAAACCCTGATCTCATAATACAGCTATGGCGACAAAAGTAGTAAAATTCGGCGGAAGCAGTCTGGCAGATGCCAATCAGATTCAAAAGGCTGCTGCAATCATAAAGGCAGACCCTCAGCGGCGGTATGTAGTGCCCTCTGCACCGGGAAAGCGCTTTTCCGCAGACACCAAGGTAACAGACATGCTCTATGCATGCTATGCTCTGGCAGAACAGGGACTTTCTTTCCAGGCAGAGCTGGAAGCTATCCAGGCACGGTATCAGGATATCATTTCCGGCCTGGGGATGACATTGTCCCTCGCAGAGGAATTCGCTGTAATTGCAGAAAATTTCCGGAAGCGTGCCGGCAAGGACTATGCGGCCAGCCGCGGAGAATATCTGAACGGCAAGGTGATTGCGGCTTATCTGGGCTTCCCGTTTATTGATGCGGCAGAAGTGATTTTTTTCCGCCCGAACGGCGCGCTGGATGATGAGAAGACAGCAGCAACCCTGCGGAAGCGTCTGGAAGATATGCCCAATGCAGTGATCCCCGGCTTCTATGGCTGCGGCGCAGACGGCTATGTCAAGACCTTCTCCCGGGGCGGCAGCGATGTAACCGGTTCTATTGTAGCCGGTGCAGTGAAGGCAGATCTCTATGAAAACTGGACAGACGTTTCCGGCTTCCTGGTAGCAGATCCCAGAATCGTAGAGCACCCGGCTGTAATCCGCACCATTACTTATACAGAGCTGCGGGAGCTTTCCTACATGGGTGCCTCTGTACTGCATGAAGCCGCTATTTTCCCGGTACGCTCTGCTGGTATTCCCATTAACATTCGCAATACCAATGCGCCGGAAGAGCCGGGCACAATGATTGTTCCGGACAGCACTGAGGAAGAACTCTCTGCCTACACCATTACCGGGATTGCCGGCAAGAAGAACTTTACCTCCATCAGCATTCACAAGGATATGATGAACAGCCAGATCGGTTTCTGCCGGGACGTACTGAATATTCTGGCCGAACACCGCATTCCGTTGGAGCACATGCCGTCCAGCATTGACTCTATGACTGTCATTGTGGATTCGGAGCATCTGAACGGTCTGGAAGAAGAAATTCGCACCGAGATCGTAAAGGCGGTACAGCCGGATATGCTGGAAGCAGAAGACGATATCGCGCTGATTGCCGTTGTAGGACGGGGTATGTGCCGGACACGGGGCGTTGCAGCACGAATCTTCGCAGCACTGGCACACGCCAGAATCAATGTGCGCATGATCGACCAGGGTTCCAGCGAGTTGAATGTTATCGTTGCCGTAAAGGGTACCGACTTTGAACAGGCAATCCGCTGCATCTACGATATGTTTGTAAATTCTGTCGCATAATTTCGCGATAGTCATAAAATCAGATACGGCAGACGGCTGAGGGTTTCTTTCAGCTGTCTGCCGTTTTTGCGTTTTGTCTGTACGGAACTTCTTTTCTTTGTCCGGAATATGATGATAGCAAGGGCGCGCGCCGCGAGGACGCGAAGTATAACTGCCGAAGCACAGGGCATACTAACAGCACACGAAGCAGAGCACAGACGGGCTGCAATTGCATCCGTTTTGTTTAGCTGCACTGCGATTTTGTATTCTGAAAAGTGATTTTTGAAATTCGGACAGAGGAGGGATCTCCATGCTGGTGAAGCGTGGCGAAATTTATTATGCAGATTTAAGCCCGGTGGTTGGCTCTGAACAGGGCGGAATCCGGCCGGTACTTATTGTACAGAACGACATTGGAAACCGGCACAGTCCGACTGTGATTGCAGCAGCGATCACCAGCCGCCGGGATAAGGCAAAGCTGCCCACGCACATTGACGTGCAGGCCTCCAGCTGCGGTCTGACCAAGGACAGCGTTGTGCTGCTGGAACAAATTCGCACTCTGGATAAACGGCGGCTGAAAGACCGGATGGGGGAACTGGATGTGCCGTCTATGACACGGGTGGATCATGCATTGCAGGTGAGTTTTGGTCTGCCGCTTTAATGCGGCCTTTGATGCGAAATAGAAGCAGACAAGTTTGGTGAAAAGGAAAAGAGACTGTAGCTTGAAAAACTACAGTCTCTTTTTATCGGGATAAGTCAGAATATGCCGGTGTCTTATGCAGTTGCCAGATTGTTCAGTTCATTCTGAATCAGTGCATAAGAGACAATCCCTAAACCAAAGATTGTCAGGATAATGTACATGATACCAGAATTGCTGGAAGGCAGGCCACGTTCAATCTTTGCGCGATCCAGGATGTCGCCGCGCTTATACATCCAGTACCAAGTGTAAATACCACAGGTAACGATGGACAGCAAAATAACAATGCCGCCGGATGTTGCGCCAGGATCTCTGGAAAGACGGTTGGTATCTTCTGTCATGGTGTACAGCCAGTACCAACCATAAATGCCGCAGGTAACAATGGAGAGAATGATGCACAATGCAATATTTCTCTGCTGAATGCCGTTACCGGTCGGGGGCATCTGTGTGTACTGGGGCTGTGTCGGCGGTACTGTGCTCTGCGTGTCGGCAGGAAGCGGGGCACCGCAGCTTGCGCAGAAAGCGCCGCCATTTGGGTTGCTCGCGCCACATTTGGGACAATTCATAAAATTACTCCTCCATTTTTCATGAAAAAATTATACCCTTATTATAGCATTCTACTGTCGATTTGTCAATACTTTTTGCAGTATCATTTTTCTTTCTTGTGCAAAAAATCGAAATAGATGGGAAGAACCTGTCGGCACATCGTGTTTTGCCTTTCTCGAAAAAAAGCGGATGGCATATTTGTACATCTGGGTGTGTCAGCAAGGGCTATTTAACGCATAGAAGACGGCAGCAGGAACTCCATTCCCGGCAGATTGCGGAGAATTCCAAACAAAAGCAGCAGCACCACACAGATACAAGCCAGAATCCGTTCAAACCGGCCATTTTTTTGCAGCCATTTCGGATGCCAGATAACACGGATGAAAAGCAAAGGCCCCCAGAGAAGGATCAGCCCTGCCACAGCAACGTTTTCCTGTACAGCGCCGGGAATGTCAAAATGCAGCAGTCGTACAAGAAAATGGGTGATGCCGCATCCGGGGCAGGCAAGCTTTGTGATTCGTTGGAACAGGCAGAAGAGATGAAATGGAGTGAACTGGATTAGCAGATAATAAGCAAAACCAATTCCCAGCAAAATACCTGCACATCGCCACTGCTTGGCATGCTTCTGCCGGTATTGCTGAAATTTTGCTTTCTGCCTGGTTCGCATGATTGGCTGCTCCTTTCGAATAAAACTTTCACAGGGAAATCGGACAAATTTTCATAAAGAATGTGCGGATGTGTTATATTTCCTTTACCGGAATTGCATCAATAATATGCGTCAGAAACTGAATCAATGCAATGGCGTCCATACCGCTGCATTCTCCGTCCCGGAAGCAGTCTGCATTGCGCTGTGCCTGTTCGGAGAGGATGACAGCTCCGGCTACGGTTTTGTTGAGCAGAACAGCATCCGTGAGGTTTACTTTTCCGTCCAGGTTGATATCGCCGCAAATGCCAGCGCTTTCTGTGGCTTCTGTGGTAGTTGTCCGAGTCGTTGTGGTGGTCTGTGTGGCGGACGTTGTCACAGTAGTGGCAGTTTGCATGCGGTGCGTGATGCTGTATTGTACAAGAGAAACATCACAGAGAGAATTTACATACAGTTCCAGTTTGTCTACATCTTCATCCGGCGTGATTTCCAGTATGTAGCTGTCGCCGTCAAATTGCAGGTCATAATCGGCTCCGTCTGATGTCATGCTGTCATTGAAAAACCAGATAAGATCCATATCGTCATAAAAGCCGTCTTCCCGGAGCGTGATGGTGATGGTGTCGCCTGCCTTGGCATTCAGATCATCGATGGGGAAACATTTCAGGGTAGGCCTCGGCCCCGGATCTGTTGTGGTAACCGGAGCTGTGGAGGAAATGGGAATTGTGGTGGTGGTAGTAGTAGTAGTTGTTGTTGTTGTTGTTGTTGTTTCGGTTGTGGTCGTGGTCGGTGTGGTGGTTGTTTCATGCTGCTGTCTGCTGATCAGGTAGGTGCTGCACCATACATCGGGAATGCTGTACACCGCAATGTCGATGTCATCAACAGATTTCTGGACGGTAATGGAAAAGGAGTGTTGGTCTCCTGAAAAAGTTCCTTCATAGAAACCGTCAGACGAGCTGGAATCGTCCAGATACCAGACCGCCGTAAAGTCATCATTTTCCCCGGATTCGGACAAGAGAACTGTTACCGTGTCGCCGGCTTCCAGGTTCAGATTGCTGAGGTGAATCCAGTGCCAGGTTTCTGTTGGTTCTTCCGTTTGGGTTGTTGTTGCAGGAACGGTGGCTTCTGTGGTGGTTGTGGTAGAAGTTGTCGTTGTGATTTGTGTGGTTGTGGTAGTTTCTTCCTGGTAGGTGGGCAGATAGGCATCGGAAAATGACTCGCTGCACCGGATGAAATTCTGCGTCCAGTATAAAACGCCGCTGGAATCTCTTGCCACACCAACGCCGATATAATCGAACTCATACTTTTCGCTGAGAATATTGGCTTTATGGCCGGCGGAATTCATCCAGGCATCCATAACGGCAGCCGGTGTTCTCTGTCCCCAGGCGATATTTTCACCGACGGCTGTCCAGTTGACGGCATAGGTGCCGCTGGTCAGGATGCTGCTGAAGGAAGAGCCGTCCGGGCGCGTATGGGAAAAGGATTCCACGCATTCTTCGGCGCGGACAGAAGCGGCACCGTTCAGACGCGGCAGCACATACAGTGGCTTTTTCCCCACCTTTTCCCGCTCCTGGTTGACAATGGCCGCCACCTGGTCTGCGTAGGCTTGCAGCTGCGCATCCGTCAGACTGGTGGACACACCGGAAGCTGCAGAAACTTCCAGCGGCGCGGCGGCCGGGAATGAAATGCTTCCGGTGAGTACCAGCACGGCAGCAGTGAGCACAGCAGCTGCGGCAAAAATTTTGGCTTTCCAGCGATTCAGATTCATGAGAATAACCCCTTTCACAAAACGGGCAGAATACTTGGAAGGATTCTGCTTTGCGAGTGTTCCTTTTCCATAGTATAGCATATTTTTTATGCGTTGTAAAGGAATTGTGCAGAATGTTCCAGGAAATCTGCGGTGTGGTTAAAAGGCGCAGGTGGAGATCCCCTGAGCCAGATTGGAACGAAGCGTATCAAAACAATCACAGCATAATAAAAAATTTACATATTATAAATAAAATAATATATGCATAATAACGATTAAGTATTATATTATAAGTGTAGGGGGTTGTATCTCTTTTCCAAATAAGAAAAAAGATTGCAATCAAATATACAAGAGAGAACAAGAAAGGATTTGATATTTATGAAGGGAAAAAAGATGTTATCCCTGCTTTCCGCAGGAACAATCGCTTGTGCAATGCTGGCAGCACTGCCGGTAAGCGCTGCTGGAACCGCCGTAACAGGGGATATTGATCAGGACGGTGTCATCACCGGGCACGATACTGCAATGATTTCCCGCTATCTGGCAGATGATGCATATACACTGACAGAAGAACAACTGAAACTGGCTGATATCAACGGAGACGGTACTGTCGATCAGACAGATGCTGATCTGCTGCATGCCAAGGAAGTATATCCGCTGGGCTATTCTGAATCGTATACCGATTATTACACCAAAAAAGAAATGAAGGTTGTAACTCTGACCAGCATAGATTGGGCGCTTTCCTATTATGCTTATCAGTGCGCAGGTGTTACACCTGAGAATATGGAACAGGTTTTAAGCCTGACACCGGTTCAGCTGAATCTGCTGGATGTGGATGCAGACGGCACCATTGCCATTGCAGATGCATACTACATGCTTTGCGCATATAGCTATTGCTTTGCAGGCCGCGGCACGCCGTATGTAGAAGGCCGGTATGACTTTGTTCTGAAGGACAACGCTAAGGTGAACTATCACGGTGAAAATGGCGGCACTGGCTTGTCTGCCTTCACGGAGGATGTACAGCAGTAAATGTCTGTACGTACAACACCAAGAGATAAAAAAGCGGACAGAATATTCTGTCCGCTTTTTTCTTGTCCGGAGTCGGCTGCAAAATGTGTGTCTAGCTCTCCAGCTGTTTGCCTAAAAACTGGGATGCCGCCTGAATCAGACTGCGCTGGCTGTCGTTGATTTTGCTGCCGTTTTCAGTTTCCAGAAACGCCACTGCTCCGGTGACATCTCCGGCGGTGATAATCGGCATGCAGGCCATAGCAGATTTTTCCATGCCTTCTGCCGGCAGAAACTCCGGCCGCCCGGCTTCGGCAAAATACTGCCGCCGATTTTCCATCAGGTCTTCCAGCTCCGGCGAAACCCGGCGCGCGTTCCATTCCTTTTTGGCTGCGCCGGAAACAGAAACCACGTGGTCTCGGTCGAATACCGCCACCGGACAGCCTGCCAGCCGGTGCATGATTTCTGCCACCTGTGCGGCGCTTTCCCCCATTTCTCCAATGGGGGAATATTTTTTGAAAATGACCTCTCCGTCATTGTTGGTGTAGATTTCCAGGGGATCGCCTTCCCGGATTCGCATGGTTCGGCGGATTTCTTTCGGAATGACAACCCGTCCCAGATCATCAATGCGTCTGACAATTCCTGTTGCTTTCATCTATGGAGTCCTCCCTTGTTTTTTCGCAGTTTTTTTCCTGCGATTCAGACTTATTTTCTGCAAAACCGGAAAGAATATACACTGCCGGAAAATTTCACACAGACATTTTCTGTCCGTGCCGGATTGCAGCAAAACGTCCGCAGAGAGGCTTTGCTTTCTCTGCGGACAATGACAATGCCCAGAATCCATGTGATAATGGCAATCAGCACGAACGGAATGGGGAATGCCCGGAAAGACCAACTGAATGGTTTGCTTATCGTTGGACTTTCCGGCAGAAATGGAGTATTCCTCATAATAGAGGGGGAATACGAAGAAATGGTGTCCTTATCGGAAACTGAAAAACCTCTCAACTAGGCCGGGGATATTGGTTGCTTAGATACATTTCTTACAGTATTCCACTTTTGATGCAAAATTTCATGGAAGGATTTTGATTCTTTTTCCCGAATATGGTATAATTTGTTTGGAGCCAAAGCATGTAATGCGGAAAATATGGTTCTAACAATACGCAAAGGAAAGCAGGAAAAAAGACACTATGAAAAAAGGGAGAATTGTGCCGATTTTAGTGGCACTCATGGCGGTATTAGCAGGATGCAGCAACCAGGAGGAATCGTCTGTCAAGCATAAGCGGGATTCAGACACAACAGAAAGCGCACAAACTTCCGTTGTAGAAACAACAACGGAACCAGCAAAACAAGAGCAGGCCGTCGCAGAACCAACAGCAGGAATGTCATTTCAAAGCAGCGGCGCCTCTAATCTGGTCAACTCCGGTATTTGCTGTACAGACGGGGAACGCTATTACTATAGCGACACCAATACCCGGACGCTGTACCAGACGCAAAACGGCACAGCCGATGTAATTGCAGAGCAGTTTTATGGATATTATCTGAATCTGAGTGGGAATACCATCTATTATGCAGATGCCGCAGCGGATAACAGCGTCACTGCCTATGATTTGTCCTCCGGCAGCAGAACTGTTCTCTGCAACATGCATGTGCAGGAGCTGACGCTGTACCAGGAAAAACTTTATTTTACCTGTACGGACGGGGAAAAGAGAACCATCTATCGGATGAACCTTGACGGGAGCGATCTGGAATCCCTGGCAAGCTGTGAAGATTTGTGGTACATGACGATTTATAAGGATGTGATCTACTACGTCAACTATGAAAATGATCAGTATGCGATTCTTTCTATGAAGCTGGACGGCACAGAATCCAGAATTCTCCGCAAGTACAACGCCTCTGACCTTTGTATCGCAGAGGACAAGATTTTCTTTGCAGAACGTGACACGCGATATCTGTATTCCATGAATCTGGATGGTTCTGATGTACAGCAGCTGAATTCCACATACAGCCGCTGCATCAACTACATGAACGGCCAGCTGTATTATTATGGCAGCGAAGAAAACGGCCGGAATGTGTACAGCTGCGATTTGAACGGAAACGTTACCGGAAAATACACTTCGGGTGCGAAGTTCCTGATGCTGATGGAAGAGGAGCTTTATTATTACGACTGGGATGACGTCCTTCACATTCTGCCCCTCAACAAAAAATCAGAGGAGGAAAACACCTCCCACGGCACCAATATTGTTTCCTACAAACAGGAGGATGTGCTGAAACCTGTCCGCAGCTATCTTGCAAGCAACTGGGCAGGATACACCCTTGACGAAGGAAACATCACAAAGCAGGGCAACACCTGGATCATTCTTCTTTCAGAAAGCGGCGGAAGCAGACAATATCAGCTGACCATTGATCTGACAACCGGAAAAATTACAATTCTCTGTACCACAGAAGACATTCTGCCGGTTTCTGTTTATTTGTACGATACGGCGCCTTCTGTATCGCCGTCTGCTGCACAGCTTTCAGAGGAAGAATTGAAGAGCATTGCAGATACTTGGTATGAACAAAACTATGGCCCGGGCGGAGCTTGGTGTTTTGAATATCATGACTATGATGGCAATGGAACATATGAGGCCTTTGCAGTTTGCGGTCCTGTTATGGGCGATGGATATGATATTGATCCATATAATATTTTAGAAGCAATTCTATACATTTCTTCCACAGGAGAAATTACTGTAATAGAAAAAGATGTTCGGGATACTGATTTTTGTGTTGAAAATGAAATTGAAAAAGAATATTACATTGAATACGATGGAAAAGGGTATTATGTTCCGCATTTTCGATCTAGTGGCATCTTTTGGCAACCTATGTATGGTGTAAAAGACGACAAACCTTATGATACTGGGATCTCAGGTCATATAAGTTTAGACGAAGACGGTGACCTGCTGTATACTCCTAATAGCGGAATTTTTACGTGCCCGGAGTGTAACAATCATGTGGAACACAAGCATATTTTGGTTTATGACGAAACAAGCGGCGAATTGAAATCAGCTGTCAAATACCCGTCCGGAGAAATTGTGAATTAATGAGGATTTGCAAGCATAATCCTTCCGAACCTGTATTCAGAATGAAATAGCAGACGAAATCACAAACAATATCGATAGAAAAAGCGTCACAGTACAATAAAATGTACCGTGACGCTTTTGTTTGCTGTGAAATATATTGCACCGCCTGCAAGCTGTGGTTTACAGGGGGATGGGGAATTGCGCGGTTTGAAAGGAAGGGGCGCGGATTATTCCCACTCCTCAAATCACCCTCTAAGTTAAGCAATTTTGTTTAGAGGATTTGAGCTGTGGTATCTCAATTATACATTTTGTTCTGTATTGTACTTGGCTGCTGATGCTCCGTTATCATTTTGTTAGCACGTTTGATAATGAGCTGTGCAACTTGTGGAGGCAATGTGTGCCTGGTGGCTTGCTCCTTATTTGGTATTATAGCGCAGGTTGAGGTGGTTTGTCAAGGGGAAAAAACAAATTTCATTAGTAGTTTGAAACGTGGTTTTTCAACATCTGATGATTCTTATAAATACTTGTGAAGCCAATCAGGCATTATCAGTCGCACCCAACTAAAGAAACCACGTTATTTATAATTTATTTACAGCTAAATCGTTAAGACAAACAGACGAGCTTAAATTTGCAAAGGAAATCAAATAAATAACCAAAAACGTAGAATATTAATACATCTATCGCATACACAAAATTTCATATGAGAATATGAATACGGGCAATTTCAAAGCAATCTTATACCGATAAAGCAAAACAAACATATCAAATTGTCATCCATACAAATTTTCATAAAGAAGCTTGATTTTTCTCTGAAAATAATGTATACTTTTATAAAAGTGCCAAAATAAGTGCAGGAGTGATTATATGCATAAAAAAGAAAACAATTTCAATCAAATAAAAATTGCAAAATTCATTCTAAAAAAAAGTGAAACCTCCAAACAGGAAATCTCATCTAAACTGGGTCTCAGTATGCCGACGGTTTTGCAGAATGTAAAAGAATTGATTCAAATGGGAATGGTAACAGAAACTGGAAAGTATGAGTCTACCGGAGGACGAAAAGCGGCGGTGCTCTCCATTGCAGAAGGATTTCAAACCGCAGTTGGAATTGATATAACCGCCAATCACATCAGTTATGTCCTGATTGATTTTTCCGGAATCATGCTTGCGAAAAAACGCATCAAACAAAGTTTTGAAAACACACCGGATTATCATCAGTTTGTTGCGGATCAGCTTGATCGGTTCTTGCTTGAAAATCATGCAGATCAAGAAAAAATTCTTGGTGTCGGGATTTCTTTGCCTGGTATCATTGATAAAACCCATTCTGTTCTGATCCGTTCTCATGTTTTAAAGCAAAATCATATGAGCTTAAAAGCATTTTCTCAACGGATTCCGTATCCTGTGTTCTATGAAAACGATGCAAATAGTGCATTGTTTTCTGAAATACAGCAGATCAACACGGATATGATCTATCTGTCGCTGAGCAATAGTGTTGGCGGTGCTATTTATCTCAATGGGAAAATTGTAGAAGGAGATCATCATCGAAGTGCAGAATTCGGGCATATGATTTTGGAGCCTAATGGAACGCCTTGCTATTGCGGGAAAAAAGGTTGTGCGGATGCCTATTGTTCTGCCACGGTATTGCAGGCACACGCAGCATCATTGGAGGACTTTTTTGAACAGCTTCAAAAAGGGAATCGAACGATACAGGCAGTTTGGGATCGTTATCTGGAACACCTGTCAATTCTGATTACCAATTTGAGAATGGCATTTGATTGTGATATCATGCTGGGCGGTTATATTGGCGGGTATTTGAAACAATACTTGCCGGAACTCAGTCGCAAAGCGATCCAATACAATCAGTTTGAAGATGATACACTTTATTTGAAATGTTGTACCCATGATCGGGAAGCATCTGCCATTGGTGTGGCAATGACATTTTTTGACACTTATTTAAATAGTTTCTGAAAATCAGAATGAACACATAGCCCTGCGTGAAAGACGCAGGGCTTTTTTGTTTGTTTTGCATAAATCTATTGGTGCGGATT
>ERZ1106963.3142-NODE-3142-length-14631-cov-7.876578_pt1 | contig 14631 bp, 8 predicted proteins | sample MGYA00403681_ERZ1106963 | MGnify/ENA primary metagenome ERZ1106963 (study PRJEB35170, sample SAMEA104062407) | human gut metagenome | biome: human gut; feature: human-associated habitat; material: faeces | place: Denmark | collected 2012-05-03 ...
GGTGGTTTCGCTGGAGCCGGAGTCGATGACCACATAGTTGAGAAACCGTTCTTTCACATTCATGGGACAGTACCTCCTTGAAAAAATCAAATTTACCGCAGTTGGGTCAGGACGATGGCGCTTTCCCGGGCCAGCAGGGCATGCTTCGGCGCGGCGGGGAAGGCTTCGACGCTGCCGCAGGAATGGCAGCAAAGCATCATTTCCGCAAAGTCCATCCCTGCAGCCATGGAGAAGCCTACGCCGCCGGAGAACCGGGGGTTGACCTCCAGAAAGAAGAAATCGTCCCCGTGGCGGATGAACTCCATGTTGACCACGCCCACCAGCCCCACAGCCTCCGCAATGGCGGCGCAGACGGCCTCCAGCGGGTGGCCGGGCAGCACCTCCACGGTCATGCCCAGCCCGCTTTTGTTGCGCAAAAGCTCCTGCCGGGCGGCGGCGCGGGTATGACCGAAAGCGTCCCGGGCCACGTCCACACAGAAAATATCCCCTTCCAGAAAAGGCTGCACGATGCAGTCCTCCCGGCCCGCCAGTGCCGTCTGGTAGCTCTTTTCGTCCGCCGCCACGGCCTGTCCCAGACTGGAACGGCCAGACCGGGGTTTGACCATCACCGGGAAGGGAAAGGGGCAGGGCCGCCCCGGCACGGCAATCTCCGTGGGGATCAGTCGGCAGACCTGCTTTTCCGCCAGGAAACGATTCATGGTATCCTTGCGGCGGCACAGGGCGGCGACCCGCTCCTCCGGCACGCAGACCGTACAGCCCAGCGCCCGGAATTCGTCGGCATAGAAAACCTCGTCCGCCGTATTGAACCCGAGCACCACGCCGACCCGTTTGCCCGCCGCGAGCAGCACCTTGGCCAGGTTGTAGAGCGGGGGCACGCCTACGCCGCCGCCCACCAGCAGGGGACGCTGTGCGGCATTGTGCACGTCGAACCCGTTGCCGAGCCCCGTCAGCAGGTCGAGCTCCCCGCCCGCGGCCATACGGCTCATCTGTGCGGTTCCCTCGCCCACCACCTTGTAGATGAGCGTGAGCGTCGTGGCGTCGTAGTCGCAGACCGAGATCGGACGGCGCAGGTAACGGCCTTCGAGGGCGATGTCGACGAACTGCCCGGGGGCGGTGATCCACTGCGTGTCCCCCCCGAGCACCATGCGCCATACGGTCGCCGTCAGCGGTTCGTTGGCAAGGATTTTATAGATGCCTTTCTTATACATGCCTTTCTGTTCCAATGTGCCGCATAATACCGGAAATCACTTCGCATCGATGGTCGAAACCCCGAACGTAATCTCTTCCAGCACGTCCAACAGCACCTTCACCGTTTCGAGCGCCGTAAATACCGTCACGTTGTTCTCGACGGCCGTGCGGCGGATCTCGTACCCGTCGAGACGGGTGTTATGCTGGTTGATGTCGATGGTGTTGATGACGTAGCTCACATGTCCCTGGCGCAGCGAGTCGATGATCTCCGAGCTGCCTTCGCTCAGTTTGCGGCGCGTACGGGTACGGATACCGTGGTTACGCAGGAACTCGGCCGTCCCGGTCGTGGCCTCGATGTTAAAGCCCAGGTCGTAGAACCGCCGCACGAGGGGCAGTGCCTGCTCCTTGTCGTGGTCGGCGATCGTGACGAAGATCGTCCCGTAGTTCGAAACGTTCATGCCCGTGGCCTGCAATGCCTTGTAGAGCGCGCGGGTGAGTTTGTCGTCGTAGCCGATCGCCTCGCCCGTGGACTTCATCTCAGGCGACAGGTACGAATCCATGCCGCGGATCTTGGCGAACGAGAAGGCCGGGGCTTTGACGTACCAGCGCTTCTTCTCCTTGCCGTAGACTTCGGTGATGCCCAGCTCGCGGAGCGTCTTGCCCAAAATCACCTGCGTGGCGATGTGTGCCATGGGCACGCCCGTCGACTTGGAAAGGAACGGCACGGTACGCGACGAACGCGGATTGACCTCGATGACATAGACCTCGTCGTTTTCGTCGAGGATGAACTGGATGTTATAGAGGCCGACGATGCCGATCCTCAGTCCGAGTTTGACCGTATAGTCGATGATCTTATCCTTGGCCTTCTGGCTGACGCTGAAGGTCGGATAGACGCTGATCGAATCGCCCGAATGGATGCCCGTGCGCTCCACATGTTCCATGATGCCGGGGATGAAGACGTCCTTGCCGTCACAGATGGCGTCCACCTCCAGCTCCTTGCCCATGATATAGCGGTCGACCAGCACCGGCGAATCCTCGTTGACCTCGACGGCCGTCTGCAGGTAGTGGCGCAGGCGCTCCTCGTTCGAAACGATCTGCATGGCACGGCCTCCGAGCACATAGCTCGGACGCACCAGCACCGGGTAGCCGATGCGGGCGGCGGCCTTCACGCCGGTCTCGATGTCGGTGACGGCCTCGGCCTCGGGCTGCGGGATGCGCAACTCTTCCATGATCTTTTCGAAGCAACCGCGGTCTTCGGCGTTCCTGATCGCCTGCGTATCGGTACCGATAATGGGCACGCCCAACTGCGCCAGCGGCTCGGCCAGGTTGATGGCCGTCTGTCCGCCGAGCGACACGACGATCGCCTTCGGTTTTTCGAGGTGGATGACGTTCATCACGTCCTCGACCATCAGCGGTTCGAAATAGAGCTTGTCGCTGGTAGTGTAGTCCGTCGACACGGTTTCGGGGTTGTTGTTGATGATAATCGCCTCGTAACCGGCCTCGCGGATCGACCAGATGGCATGCACGGTCGAGTAGTCGAACTCAACGCCCTGGCCGATACGGATCGGGCCCGAGCCGAGCACCACGATCTTCTCCTTATCGCTCACAACCGACTCGTTCTCGTCCTCGTAAGTCGAGTAGAAATAGGGCACATAGGAGCTGAATTCGCTGGCACAGGTGTCGATCATCTTGTAGACGGGGAAGAGGCCGTTCTTTTCGCGCAGCCGGTATACGTCCTGCTGCGAGATGCCCCACAACTGGCCGATGAACTTGTCGCTGAATCCCATGCGCTTGGCATCGCGCAGGGTTTCGACATCCATCGGGTGCGCTTTCACCTCGCGTTCGAATTCGACGATGTTCTTGAACTTTTCGAGGAAGAACATGTCGATCTTCGTATTGTCGTAGATCAGCACCAGGTCGATGCCGTTGCGGATCAACTGCGCGATGGCATAGAGGCGGTCGTCCGTAGCGTCCTTGATGTATTCCAGCAGCTGCGCGTCCGACCAGTCGTCGAATTTCTTGTGGTAGATATGGCAGACACCCGTTTCGAGCGAGCGCATCGCCTTCAGGAGGCTTTCCTCCATCGTGCGGCCGATGGACATCACCTCGCCCGTGGCCTTCATCTGCGTACCCAGTTTGTTCGACGCATCGCTGAACTTGTCGAACGGGAAGCGGGCGACTTTGGTGACCACGTAATCGAGCGTCGGCTCGAAGCTGGCGGGCGTATTGGCCAGCATGATCTCGTCGAGCGTAAGTCCTACGGCGACCTTGGCCGTCACACGCGCGATCGGATAGCCGCTGGCCTTCGACGCCAGGGCCGACGAGCGCGACACGCGGGGGTTCACCTCGATCAGGTAGTATTTGAACGACAGGGGGTCGAGTGCGAACTGCACGTTGCAACCGCCTTCGATTTTCAGCTCGCGGATAATCTTCAGCGCCGAATCGCGCAGCATCTGGAACTCCTTGTTGGTAAGCGTCTGGCACGGCGCCACGACGATCGAGTCGCCCGTATGCACGCCCACGGGATCGATATTCTCCATGCAGCAGATGCTGATGGCCGTGTCGTTGTGGTCGCGCATCACCTCGAACTCGATCTCCTTGTAGCCCTTGATGCTCTTCTCGACGAGCACCTGGTGCACGGGCGAAAGGAACAGGGCGTGGCGCATCATTTCGCGCAGCTGCTCCTCGTTGTCGACGAATCCGCCGCCCGTACCGCCCAGCGTATAGGCGGGACGCAGCACGACGGGATAGCCGATCTGGGCGGCGACCTCCACGGCCTCCTCGACCGACATGGCGATTTTAGATTCGATCACCGGTTCGCCCAGCGACTCGCACAGCTCCTTGAAAAGTTCGCGGTCTTCGGCGCGTTCGATCGACTCGAACGAGGTGCCCAGGATCTCGACCTGGCACTCTTTCAGGATACCCTTCTTGGCAAGTTGCACCGCAAGGTTCAGGCCCGTCTGTCCGCCCAGCCCCGGCACGATGGCGTCGGGACGCTCGAAACGGATGATCTTGGCCACGTATTCGAGCGTCAGGGGTTCCATGTAGACCTTGTCTGCGATATGCGTATCGGTCATGATCGTCGCAGGGTTGGAATTCACCAGGATTACCTCGTATCCCTCCTCCTTGAGTGCGAGGCACGCCTGCGTACCCGCATAGTCGAATTCCGCGGCCTGGCCGATGACGATCGGGCCGGAACCGATGACCATTACCTTGTTTATATCTCTTCTCTTAGGCATTTTTACGCTCCTCCATTATTTTGGTAAACTTCTTGAACAAATAGCTGCTATCCTGCGGGCCCGAGGCACTCTCGGGGTGGTACTGCATCGAAAAGACGCCGTCCTCGGCGCACTCCACGCCTTCGGCCGTGCCGTCGAGCAGGTTTACGTGCGTCAGCCTGAGGCCGGTGGCGGCCAGCGAGTCGATGTCCACGGCATAGCTGTGGTTCTGGCTCGTGATCTCGATCCGTCCCGTCTCCAGATTTTTCACGGGGTGGTTCCCGCCGCGGTGGCCGAATTTCATCTTCACGGTCTTGGCGCCATAGGCCAGCGATATGAGCTGGTGCCCCATGCAGATGCCGAAAATCGGCAGTTTGCCGCGCAGTTGCCTGACCAGCCCGATCACCGGCGTCACATCCTCGGGGTTGCCTGGGCCGTTCGACAGCACGATGCCGTCGGGATGGAAGGCCATGATCTCCTCGACCGTCGAGTCGTAGGGCACGATGGTCACATTGCAGCCCACGCGGTTAAGCTGGCGAATGATATTGTGCTTGATGCCGCAGTCGACGGCCACCACGTCGTACTTGTGGTTGGGAACGCGCGACATCCAGCGTTTCTTGCAGCTCACACGTGAAACCATATCGTGCGGCAGGCGATACTCGGCGAGCTTGCGCATCGCTTCCTCACGGGGCGTGGCGGCATCGGTGACGATGACCTTCTGGCTGCCCTCGTTGCGGATAATGCGCGTCAGCGTGCGGGTATCTACGCCCCAGATCGCCGGGATGCCGTACTCCTCGAACACCTCGTTCAGGGTTTTCGTATACCGGAAATTCGACGGCGAGTCGTTATACTCGCGCACGATCATACCGCCGATGGTCGGGTTCTTCGTTTCGTAATCCTCATCGGCCATACCGTAGTTTCCGATGAGCGGATAGGTCATCACGACCATCTGATCCGTGTAGGAGGGATCCGACATGATCTCCTGGTACCCCACCATCGAGGTATTGAAGACGATCTCGTTGATAGCCTCTCGGTCGGCACCGAAGCCGTAACCGTAGAACTCCCGGCCGTTTTCCAGCACAATTTTCTTCGTAAATGGTTTCATTCTTATCTATTGGTTTTCATCGTTTCGTCTCTAAACACTTCCCTGCCGCCCACGACGGTCATCGCCGCACGGCCCTGTACTTCCCAGCCCGCAAACGGGGTCGCCCGGCCCATCGAAAGGAACGTCGCAGGGTCGACCCTGTACCGTGCATCGAGATCCAGCACCGTAAAGTCGGCCTGGTCGCCGACATGCAGCCCGCCGCCCAGGCCGAATATCCGGCGGGGATTAACAGCCATCAGCGCGATCAGCTTTTCGAGCGTGATAATGCCCGGCAACACCATATATTTATATAACAGGGGGAAAGCACACTCCAACCCCACGACCCCCATGGCGCTTGCGGCCAAGCCGCGCGACTTCTCCGCGGCGGTATGGGGCGCATGATCCGTGGCGATCACCTCGATCGTGCCGTCCGTGATCCCCGCAAGCAGGGCATCGCGGTCAGCGCGGCTGCGCAGCGGCGGGTTCATCTTGAAGCGTCCGTCCTCCTGCAGATCCTCGTCGCAGAGCAGCAGGTAGTGCGGGGCCGTCTCGCAACTCACGCGCAGGCCCCTGGCCTTGGCGCGGCGTACCAGTTCGACGCTCTCACGGGTCGACACATGGCAGACATGGTACTGGCAGCCGGTCTTTTCCGCGAGCGCGATGTCACGTTCCACCTGCCGCCACTCGCTTTCCGAACAGATGCCCTTATGCCCGTGCGCACGGCAGTACTCCCCGTCATGGATATAGCCGCCCCGCAGCAGGTCGTCGACCTCGCAGTGCGCCACGACCGGCTTCCCCACCTGTGCAGCGCGGCGCATCGCCTCTTCCATCAGGCCGTCCGACTGCACGCCGCGGCCATCGTCCGAAAAGCCGACGACCTCGGGCGCCAGCGCCGCAAAATCGACCAGCCGGCCGCAGCCGCGCTGCCCTATCGTAATGCAGCCGTAGGGAACTACGCGCACGACGGCATCGCGGCGGATGATGTCGGTCTGCGCACGGAGCGTCTGCGGAGTGTCGGGCGCAGGGTTCAGGTTCGGCATCGAACATACCGTCGTATAGCCTCCGCGGGCCGCGGCCGCCGTACCCGTCGCAATGGTCTCCTTCTGCGAAAACCCCGGTTCGCGCAGGTGGACATGCACGTCGACAAGCCCCGGCACCACGTGGCGCCCTCCGAGGTCTACGACCCGGTCGGCAACGCCCCCGGCGGGCACGACACACCCCCCGTCGACGGCAAACTCCCCGGCCGCAAAACGACCGCCGTCATAAACTACGGCATTGGTATAAAGCGTTTTCATCTGCGTAAGCGTAAAAAAATAGGGCAACTGAAACAGTTACCCTAATAAAACAAAATCGCCGAAAACCGGAGGAAATACGTCGCCCGACCAATAGTCTTGCTGCCAGGAAGCCTGCGCCGACAATATGCTGGGTTTACAATTCATAGGTTCTCGGGATCACTATAATTGTGCACAAAGGTAGGGCTTTTTTGCCGGGCATGCAAAATTTAGCCGGAAAATTTTCAACAAATAATCCACACCACCCCCTGCCACCGGAAACGCCAACCGCCCCGTAACGGCTCTGTAATCCGGAATAAGCTTCCCTCCCCGGGTAGCGTTATCTGACGATAATCAGGTCGACGCCCGCCTCTTCGACGATGGTGACCATCTGTTCAGGAATCCCGTCGTCCGTGATGATCACGTCGATATCCTCCAACGCACAGATGCGTCCGAAGCCGCGCTGCCCGAATTTCGACGAGTCGGCCAGCACGATATTCTGCGACGAGGCCTTCATCATCTTGCGCGTGAGTTTCGCCTCGTCGAGCGTCGAGGTGGTGATGCCGTGTTCGAGGTCGATGCCGTCCACCCCGAAAAAGAGTTTCGAGCAGATGCAGTCGTCCAGCGACCGCGAGGCCTCCTCGCCCAGCACCGAAAGCGACTTCTTGTGCACCGTACCGCCCAGCTGCACGACATTGACATTCTCCGCCTCGTTGAGCAGCACACCCAGCCGCAGGAACGGCGTGACGATGTTCAGATGGTGCCACTGGCGCATCTTGATCTCCTCGGCGAAAGAATAGATCGTAGACCCCGATGCGATGATGATCGAATCGTTATCGTCCAACAACTCCACGGCGCGCTGCGCGATGAGGCGCTTGGCATCGCGGTTGATATTGTCCTTGACATGCACGTCGAGGTCGGCGACATGGGGATTGGCGGGACGGGCGCTGCCGTGTACCTTGTAAAGCAGCCCTTTGCTCTCCAGGATTTTCACATCCTTGCGGATCGTTACCTTCGTAACCCCCAGCTCGTTCGCCACGTCGGTGATGCGCACGAAACCATATTTGTTCAGTTTGTCGAGGATATATTTGTGTCGTTCGGCAATGCTCAGCATATCTCTCTGTCTTTTTAGCAGTTATTGGAGCAAATATAGTTATTTTTTCGCTTTTATCAAAAAAAGTGTCCGAAACCGCGCTCCGGTTCGGACACTCCCGGATCGCAAGACCCGTATCATCATCTAAAATAGGAACATACTGTTTAATTCCGTTCCGGTTCGGCATCGTAACCGTCGGCACGCGCCCCCCACATCATCAGGAATACCAGCATGCCGACGACGGCTACGCCGATAATCCCTACATAAGCCCAGTTCCAACCGTAATGCTGCGCCACGAAGCCCAGCCCCACGCCCGAAACGACCGTGCTGGCATAACCGAACAGGCCGGTAAGCCCGTTGGCCGTCGCGGCAGCCTTTTTCGTAGCCTGGTTCGCGGCGGCAATGCCGATCAGCGCCTGCGGGCCGTAGATGCAGAACCCGGCGGCACACAGCGTGAGGAAGAGCAACCACACGGGAGCATCGGCAGGCAACTGCCAGAACAAGAACACGAACAGCGCAGCACCCGCCATGCAGAACACGCAGGTGCGGTGCGCACGGCCCCTGAGCCATTTGTCCGTAGCCCAGCCGGCAAACAACATGCCGACGATACCGGCGATTTCGAACATCGCCACGAGCCACCCGGCATGCGACATGCTGACGCCCTTCGACTGGCTCAGCAGCGAAGGCCCCCAGTCGAGCACCGAGAAACGGACGATATATACGAAGAAATTGGCGAAGCCCAGGATCCAGATCAGCGGGTTCCTGAACACGTGCTTCATCAGGAATGCGCGGTGCTCGGCACTCTTCGTCTCCTTCTTCACCTCCTTCACCTCGGTGCCTTCCAGTTCGGGAAGCCCGACCGAAGAGGGCGTATCGCGCAGGAAGGCGACCAATCCGATCGCCCCGGCGAATGCGATGGCCGAAGGTACCCAGAAACACCATTTCCACGCCCCGACATGCGCAGCCGAAGTCATGACGCGCTCCATCCCGGCGGCATCGTCGGGCGCAACGCCCAGATTGGCGGCGATCGTCGCCACGGCGTCGGGGTCGGCCGTCATGTTCATGCCCACGGTACCCATGATATAACCGCAGAGAATCACCACGAGGCCCGCACCGATCGAATGCGAGGTATTCCACACAGACATCTTGGTCGCCAGCTCCGTAGGCGGAATCCAGTGGGTCAGCAGACGCGCGCAGGGAGGGAATCCCGTCCCCTGCAACATGCCGTTTATCACCCACATGATCCCCATGAAGAGGATCATCGTATTGGTGAACTGCGAACCGTCGTGCTGCCCCGTGATCCAGTAGGAGACATCCTCGCCGAATCCGAAGGCGAAGTTGGCCAGCGCACAGAGCGCAAGCCCGATGGCCATGTACCAGCGGGCGTTCATGCGGTCGGCCAGAATACCATTCACGAAACGCGAAAGCCCGTAGACCACACCGTTCAGGGTCAGGAAAATACCCAGGCTGGTTTTCGAGATCCCCAGGTCGGCCTCCAGGCCGGGCATCGCCAGCGAGAAGTTTTTACGCACGAAGTAAAAGAGCGCATAGCCCACCATCGTGGCGATGATGGTACGCGTCTGCCAATACTTGAAGCGCTTGGTTTGTTCAGGAGTCATTTCGGAATGAAAGTTTAGTAGTTTCAGTTTGCAAATATACTACTTTATTTCCCAAATTCCGCCTTTCCCGAAAAGTTTATCGAGCCATTGTTCCATCCAACCGCAACGGAAAGCGATGTCGATGACCGTGAAACGACTGCGCATGTAAGGTATTTTTTCGAAACTTGCCCGGAACCTGGCACGCGATACGCCGATCTGCTCGGGTTCGTAGGGCGCACCGACCAGCTCGAGGCGGCGGCGAACTTCCCCGAACGGGATGATCTGCCGGCGGATACGCACGCTCAGCTCGGGCCATGCTTTCTTCAGGCGCTGCAACTGCCTGCGCAGCCCCTCCTTATCGACGTATTTACCCTTGGTCTCCACCAGTCCGCGGGCCACGAATTCGGGATCGTTATCGAAAATCCGGCGAATGTCCGCCTCGGTCTCCTCCCATGATTTCCAGGCTGCGACGCACTTTTCGACGTCGAGTTCCCCGACCGGAGCTTCGAGCAGCATTTCGAGGAATGCCGTCGACGCAAGCGTACCTATGCCCACCTTGAACCCGTGCGAAACGGATGCCCCGTTGTATTTGAGGTGTTCCATGTCCCACAGGTGGCTGAACTGGTGTTCGGCTCCCGACGCGGGTCGGCTCGACTGGGTTGCCTGCATCGCAAAACCGCTCAGCAGCAACCCTTCGGCCAGCTGTTCCACTTTGACGACATTCCCCGCGTGTACGCCCGCCGGGTCGCAGAGCGCCTCTTTCAGGCCGTCCTGCACCACCGAGAATGCGAAGTCGTCCATCAACTCCGACCCTACGGCGTCGGCCAGCATCCAGTCGGCACCGGCCGGGATCTTGGCGATCAGATCGGCATAGCCCGAGGCGGAGAGCTTCGCAGGCGCAGCCGCGGCGATGTTCGAGTCGAGCACCATCCCCAGCGGCGCCGGGCAATCGAAAGTCTGCTTGTTGCCGTCCTTGGTGATCGAAGCCCCGTAGGCCGTATAACCGTCCATCGAAGCGGCCGTACCCACGACCATGTAACGGCGTCCGTTATGGCTGGAACAGAGTTTCGTCAGGTCGTTGATCACCCCCGAACCGACGGCTACGGGCACGGCATCGGTCTCGGCAAGCACGGTATCCAGCTCCCCGACATACGCCCATTCGGCATAGAGTTTCGGGTCGGTGAAGACGTATGGTTCATCCTGCGCGACACCCGCTCCGGCCAGTATCTTATGCACGTCATCGCCGGCCACGCGCCATGTATTGGCATCGGCCACGACAAGCGCCCGCTTATCCGGGAAAAGTTTTCTGAACATATCCGCAACCTGCGGAAGGGTATCGGTTCCGATCACCAACGCCTTGGTGTCGGTCGTGCGCGACAGGGCACTTTCTACTTTATTCATAGTACGAAATTAATTTATTACCATCCGGAAAAGGGGATAAGTCATCCTAAAGCAAAATAAAGACGCAAGAATTTTCCCTTTCATGCCTCAAAGTTAACATATTTTACTTTATTATGCAATATAAGAAAACAAAATACCAACAAATAGCTATCTTTTTCTTTTCTTTTCAATCTCCAATGTCGATAAAAACCAGGGACTGCAGACACCCGCAGCCCCCGGTTCACCATATCCACCAAAACTAATTAACCTTCTTAACCTTCAGATTATCCAGCCACATACGATAGTTTTCACCCTCTTTGCCAACAAGAGCCGAATAGATTTTAATGCGCGTATCGGCCGTAACGCCGGTGATCTTCACTTTGTGATTCGTATAGCGATACGTATCCTTCAGCCCCTCCTCGATCATTTTATCCACAAGCACGTTACGTAAAGTCACCGTGGCACCGCCGTCGCTGATAACGGCATCGGCCGAGGTCTCGCCCGTTACGCTCACGATCGTCGCTCCGGTCACCGTCACCCCGAAATACTCCATAATGTCGGTGTTCGAGGGTGCCATCATATCCCCCTTCGTACTAGGCTCGTAATAGGGACACGCATCGAATTCCAGCTCGATCTCCGTAGCGCCGGACAACGAGGACAGTTTCGGCAAAGTCAGCCATGCGGGCTTCTTGCCGCCACCGAATTTCATATATCCGGCGGCAAGCCCGATATTGGAACTGTTGGCCATCCAATCCGCACGATCCCACTCGGGCAGGTATGCACTGAAATAAGAGTCATTATCCTTCACGCCCTGGCAATATATGGAGTTCGCATCGCCCGTCGTAATCAATATCTTATCCGGATCGGAAAAATCGGTCGTGCTGCCCAGGCTGAAGCCGTAGGCACCATAGAAGGGCTGACCGCCTCCGGGAAGATTCTCGAAGTCCTTATACAGGAGGTATCCGGACTTGTCGGGAGCCGCGTCGGTCGTAACGGAAGCCGAAGCCCACTCGGAATCGAGAAGCGCCTCCTTATTCGCCGTCGACTTGCGGCGGAGCTCCAGTGTATAGGTCGCCCCGGGCGTCAGCCCACCCCACACGAGCCGGTAATATTTATACTTCGTAAAATTGAATTTCGAGAAGTTCTCGATCGACCGGATCACATTCCCGCCGGCATCCTTCACCCGGAAATCATAGGTATCGGTCGACCCTACGGGCTGCTGCTCCAACGCTGCGGCGGACAGCTCCCACTCCAGCACGGCAAGGCCGTGTGTCTTCGCGTAAATCCGCGCAGAGGGAGCAATCATAGGCACAGGATCGGTGGTCACGAACTGAACCGCCACCACGTCCGAATCGAATTCATTCGCCACGGAGCCGTCGCCGACAAGCGCCTGAACCAAAACCGCATAATCCGTACCGGCCTTGAGCCCGGCAGCCGTATAGCTGGTGGCGCCAACGATCGTCGAGGCAACCTCCTGCCCATCGGACGTCGTTTTGACCACGACCCGGTAATTGGCGGCGCCGCTCACTTCGGCCCAGCTGATCTTGGCCCCCGAGGAGGTCACGTCGGCAGCCGCCAATTCTGTTGGCGTCGCTAATTTTTCAGCCGCAAAGCCCAAAGTCCCCACGACCTTCTGCGTCGGGTCGGAATTGAATTCCGCATTCCCGGCGTAAAGCGCCCTGACGGTAAAGATATAAAGGCCGGGTTCCAGATCGGCGAACTCGCAGTTCGAATCCTCCGTCTCGACGGTTTTCCTGAAGTCGGGACGCGTTTGCTGCGCCACGGAAGCTTCATAGGAGGTCACCCCCTTCACGCCTTCCCACGCAAATGCGACGGAAGTCTTGGCGGGCGTATAGGTAATCTTTTCAAGCTCGGGGGCCGGCAGTTTCTCGGTCACCTCCGTCTTGTCGGCAGCCATAACGACGATATTGTCGATATTGATACGGTACCCCTTTTCGTTATAGGTCTGCGCCTCGATCTTGATGCGCGTCTTGTTGGTAGCGTCCTGAACGGTAAAGGTCAGCGTCTTCCATTTGCGGCCGGCAGCCGAAGTCTGTGCCGGGAGCACGGTATTGTTCACTTCGCCGTTGGTTACGACTCCGGCACCCTCGGCAGAAACGATGTAGGTACCCGTTTCGTTATCGAAACGCAGGAAGTCGATCGAAACCGACACGGTCTCGGGTGCCGCCGAAAGGCTTTCGAGCTCCGGCGTCATGATCCAGCCGCCATTGGCCGTAACCCCCAGCTTCACATAACCCGGGTGCTCATATACACGCAAGCCCGACCACTTTTCAACGCCGCGGTTGATGCGGTAGGTCTCGCCCATCGTGTTGAAAACGTCGCTCGTACCGTCGGATCCCGCCGAAATCACATCGGGTTCCGCAGGCTCCGTGCCATCGAACTCCTTGCCGGCGCCGTCCTTTCCGTTCGGGCCGGGGCCCTTCTTGTTGTTCGGGTAATCGCCGCCCCATTTGAACAGGTCGAAGCCCATGCCGAACACTTCGTTCGACGAACTTACGTTCCCCGAAACATCGCCCTGGAATTTCACGACCCCGTCGAGTTTGAAAGTCACATGGCACACCACCTCACCCAGCGTCACGGGCACACCGGTGATAGGCACCGAAATCGTACCGCTACCTTCGTGCTCGATCACAGACTGATAGGGGCTGCTGATGCCGAGCCCCTCGGCGGCAAGGCCGTCGAGCGTGGCTTCGATTTCCACCATCTCTTCGCCGAAAGCCTTGTCATAGGCGATTTCGAGCATTGCGGCGGATTCCGTATTGGACTTGAGCGTCCCCGAAATCACGGGGTCGTTCACCGAGAAATGACCGTCGGCCTGTGCGACCTCGATCTTGATCTCCTCACCGTTGGCCGGTTTCAGATAAATGTATCCCGTACGTTTGTCGCCGGGATTACGCTCGGCCGTAACGGTCACCCACTGGTAATCGCGTCCGTTACCGACACCATTGTCCGGAGAGACGGAGAACCAGTTGTTCACCGGAGCCCCGCTTCCGTCCGTACACTCGACACGCGCCGACCACGAACCGGCATAGCGTACCGAGATCTGGGTCGTGGCGCCTGAATTGTACGTCAGCTCGACGGCATCGGTATCCCGTTTGAGCGGAGCCACATCCGGATCGTCGGAGCAAGCCGCCAGACAGAGGGCCGACACGAAGAGCATCGTCTTTATCCAATTTTTCATAAGTTTCATAACATTTTGATTAGAGTAATAACTATTACCGAAAATAGCAAAGCGGATACGCCTCGGGGCGCGTCCTTACTCTCAAGAGATATGTCGGAACAACTTGCAGGACAAACATAAGCACATTTTTTCTTTTTTGCAAATTTTCACACCTTAAAAACACTATTGCAACACAAATTGTTTCCTTTAGTGATTATTTAAATAGTTTTTAACATGCATGAAACATCAATAAACGAGCTTTGCCACACAAAAGACAATAATAAGGCAACACGAATCAAGACTAACAAAATACAAACACTAATAATTGATTTTAAGGTATTTACAATATATAAATATAAAAACACCCCAAACCTACATAATTTTTACTATTCTTTTTGCAAAGTTTTCAAACCAAATAGTTGCATGAAAGAAAATAAAAACATATATTTGAAAGCAAAATTAGAAGAACCTTATTTATTAAATAATTAAAACACACAAACCTGACACACGCGAAAACCTAACTACTTTTTTTCACACTCTCCAGCAGAAGTTATATCGGGAATGACTTGCAACCAGCCGAAATCCCCGGAAAAACCCGGCCTTATATAATAATAGGTA
>ERZ1106963.3147-NODE-3147-length-14611-cov-7.032564_pt1 | contig 14611 bp, 18 predicted proteins | sample MGYA00403681_ERZ1106963 | MGnify/ENA primary metagenome ERZ1106963 (study PRJEB35170, sample SAMEA104062407) | human gut metagenome | biome: human gut; feature: human-associated habitat; material: faeces | place: Denmark | collected 2012-05-03 ...
CCTTTTTTCTCGGCCACATGGCCGGAAATCAACTTCGTGTTTTCTTGCAGGTGTACCGCTGGCATACTGATCTGTTCCTCCTTTTGCGGTATTGAGTTCACCTACCAATGACACCTTTATTGTATCATCGGACAGAACAAAACTCCAGGTAAATCCGCGTCAGAATTGTTAACTTTCTGCGTCCATCTGTTAGGTATCAATGCCATAAGCTGCTAACTCCGTAGCGGTTGTGCAAGTGATTTTCAAATAGCGGAGAATGTGAGCTTTGGGGATACGGTAAGCCCGTCCAATTTTCAGGTACTCAATTTTCCCGTCTTTAAGTAACTTGTACCCGGTTTTTGTACTGACGCCAAGCGCCTCACACATTTGGCCAATGTCCATCACATCCGGGTAGTCTTTTAACATCAATCGGTAGGCATCTCTGGGAGAGAGTAGGCCGCCGTCATTTTCATACATTTTGAGTCCTCCTTTCGTTGGGGTATCCTATGCCAATGCTGATTGCCAGGGCTGCATCTACCTCCAGCATTTTTTCTTTGCTGATACGCCCAATGTAACCACGGAGCCGCTTCCGGTCTATTGTCCGCAGTTGTTCCAACAGAAGCAGAGAGGTAGGCGCAAGCCCCGGCACATTCTCAAGTAGGATATGGGTAGGCAGACTGTTCTTCGCTTTTCTGCTGGTGATGGCTGCCGCAACAACGGTAGGACTAAAGTGATTCCCCACATCATTTTGGATAACAAGGACAGGGCGGATGCCGCCTTGCTCGGAGCCGACCACCGGGTTCAGGTCTGCATAGAACAGATCGCCACGCCGGATAGCCTTTCGCATAAACTGACCTCCTGAATATTAAGTAAGCCGGAAATAGGGCAGTCCATAAGACCTGCCCCATTTCCGGCGAAATACTAAATCCGATTTGTTTTCTTTCTATGTGCCATTTGTCCTTGACACCCCGCACATATTGGGAAGTCATCAGTGACCGGCAGCGAACCGGCCCACGGGAATCTCACCCCTCCGAGGATCTCTCCGAGCTGCCCCCATTGTGTGAACTGTGGCTGGACAGGAGTACCATTATACCCCTTTTCGGTCATGGCCGCGCCGGGTGCTGCCCGGTTTTTACAGGCTGCCGTTACTCGCTCATACAGGACAGGATTGTATGCAAGACCAATTATGATAATCAGGTGGGATCTGCTCATCATGTCCGTATATCATGGCGCGGCCCCTGAATCAGCTTTTGCTCATCGCACTGAAAAGGGGGATGTTACTGATGAATGAGTATGCGGTTGTCAAGGAACAGGCGAAAGGAAAACACTCGAAAGAATGCCTTTCACCTATCGTCCTGAAACCGCAGGGGTGTCAACCCTGTGCCGCAAAATATTTTTTAAGTTTGGCAATCGCCAGGTTTATGGACTTGGCAACGGCTTGATGGCTTGTCCCTTCCATCCGGCCAATCTGCCGGGTAGACATTCCCTGAAAAACATGAAGCTGGAACCGCCGTTTCTGAATCTCGGTCAATGCGCCCACTGTAAAAAGCTGCTTCAGGGCTTTCCAGGCATACTTGCGGTTCTGTATGTCAACAACTCGTTCTTCCCATTCTTCATCCAGCGCGCGAGTGGCACAATGCTCCGTTTCCTCCAAACCGTGGATTGAAACATCCTTGCGGGTCTGGGCACTCTCTGCCCGATCCTGTTCATAGTAGATTTGATCGGACAGGGCTTTCAGCTCTGCAAAGTCGTGTTCCGTTTTGTCAGGGTTCTCCTTCAGATAATCCTCCAGTGTGATTTCTATGATTTCATTATGAAAGCGATAAACGATATTAGGGCTGTTTTTGTTTATCGCATAGTCGCTTTTGCGATAATTTTGCACCTCTGTTACCTCCGATTTGTTTTTTGTGGAAAACAAGGAATTATTCAAATCTTGACGGATTTGAATACTTCGATTACTCACCTAACATGCAGGCATCCCGTTCTTCTTCACGGCAGATCGGGCATTGAGTTTGAGTGTCCTTCAAACGATGTAAATATAGATGCCAGCAGCTCAAATCAATCCATCATCATCTGTACTAACTGCCGCAGTCAGCATTGAGCGTGAACGGCCTAACTTCCCTTCTGACAAGAAGCGCAGGGATGCGCTTGTCCTTTTTAACTGTGGGCTGGGCTATTCGAAGGTTGCAGACATTTTGGAGCTGAATCCCAACACGGTCCGTGACTGGGCAAAAAGCTTTTTGGCCGGCAAGTTTAAAACTGAGCTTTCAAAGACGCAGTTTCGCTATTCGGAAGATTTCAAGCTTCGCTGCGTGACCATGCGTCTGAGCGGCATGAGTTGGTCGGCCATTGAACGTGAAATGGGAGTTGCACAGGCTACTGTGCGTCGCTGGGTACGAGCAGCCGAAACTAAAAAAACAGGCAAAGGAGATCTTGTCTGATGGCAGGTAGCAACATTACTTGCCGTCTTTTCGCCGCTTTTGAACGTTTCAAGAACCCGAATTTGATTCGATTGGCAAAGTATCTTCCAGCTTATAAGGGAAAGATCGGTCTGGCTGTCTGCTGCATGCTGACCGCCGGTCTTTCCTCATCGCTTATTGCGACCCTTTTGGGGCGGCTCACCGACGCTGGCTTTTATCAGCAGCAGGCTTGGGTGGTGCTTGCGGCTCCGATCGGGCTCATCCTCATTTCGCTCCTCCACGGCGGGAGCATGTTCGGCAGCAACTATCTGCTCGGGCAGGTCTCTCAGTCCATTTTGGCTGAGCTGCGACGCCAAATATTCCACCGTATGCTGCATTGGCCCGCAGAAACCTATCAGACGAATTCAACTGGTTTGGTGACTTCCAAATTCGTCTTTGAAGGGAACTTTGCACTCAGCAATGCAGCAAAGTCTGCGATCACTCTGGTGCGAGACAGCATTCAGGTCGCCGCGCTCACAGTTGTTCTTTTCTGGCACAACTGGGAACTTGCCATGATTGCCTTGGTGATTGGACCTTTTGTGGCTTGGCTCCTGCGATATATCAGCGCCAAGATGAAAAAGGTGATGAGCTCAAGTCAGGCCAACATTGCTGAGCTGTTGGTACGAGTCAAAGAAGCCTATGGCGCCGAGCGTTTGGTAAAGATCTCAAATGCTTACGAGCAGGAAACATCTCGCTTTGCCAGATTGAATGCTGACATTAAGGATCTGATGATTCGCATGACCAAGGCTTCATCCTTGGGGACGCCCCTCACGCAGCTTCTCTGCATGACGGGTATTGCCGTAGTGCTCACGATCGCGATGTACCAGACGCAGGCGGGTCTTCTCACCATTGGTGAATTCGTGACGTTTCTGGCCGCGCTTCTCCTCATCATGCCGCCTTTGAGGCATTTGGCAGGCTTGAATGCATCTTTTGTGATGATGACGGTGGCTGCGGAAAGTCTCTTTGCAATACTTGACCTGCAGGAAGAGCCTGATCAAGGTACGGAGCAGTTGTCTAAAGACATAAAGAACGTGGTCTTTGACAGCGTCGGTCTGCGGTATCCGGGGGCAGAACGGGATGCTGTGGAATCGGTTTCCTTTGCCATTGAAAAAGGCAGGGCTATTGCTCTCGTTGGTTTCTCGGGATCGGGGAAGACGACCATCGTCAATATGCTTCCGAGGTTTTGGAATCCAACATCAGGACGGATTCTTATTAATGGCGTTGATGCACAACGCTATACGCTCTCAAGCTTAAGAAGTCAGATAGCCATCGTTTCACAAGACGTGCTGATGTTTGACGACACGATACGCGCAAACATCACTTATGGCTGTCCGAACGCTTCGGATGATGATATCAGGCGCGCAGTAGCAGATGCCGCTTTAACCGACTTTGTGGAAAGTCTTCCGCAAGGTCTGGACACACCGGTGGGTGAGGCTGGAGATCGTCTCTCCGGCGGACAGAAACAGCGGATTTCTATTGCACGAGCATTCCTGAAGAACGCCCCCATTCTGATACTGGATGAACCGACATCTGCCCTTGACGGTGTGTCGGAAGCGCAGATTAAAGAGGCTTTAACGCGTCTCATGGCCGGACGCATCACGCTGATCGTTGCACATCGCCTGACCACGATTGAGCATGCAGATCAAATTCTGGCATTGGCAGACGGCAGAATCGTTGAGTCCGGAAGCTGGCAGGAACTTATTGAGCGAAACGGACTCTTCGCGAAGCTCTGTCGTCTTCAGGGCATCAATGCCAAGGGCGAGCAGGAGGATGCAGCATGAACTTCCTGCGGCGCGTTTTTGCGAATGGTCTGGATGCGGATCTTATCCGCCTCTTTCGCATGCTTCTCCCATATAAGGGGCTCATTGCGCTCGCCTGCATCTTTCTCATTGGCGCGGCAAGCATGTCGTCCCTCACGGCGACGCTTTTGGGCAAACTCACCGATCTTGGTTTTTATCAGGAAGAAAAGTGGGTGATCTTCGCGGCGCCGGCAGCTTTGATCGGCGTATCGCTGCTGTTTGCGGTTTCTACCGTGATGAGTTCCATTTTGATGGCAAAGGTGTCGCAGTCTGTGTTGGTCACCTTGCGAACCGAGCTGTTTGAACGGATGCTGCATTGGCCGGCGGAGGCGTATCAAAAGTTCTCGACCGGAACAGTTTCTTCCAAATTCGTAAATGAAGCCAACATTGCTTTGAGCGGCGCAACGAATTCAATCATTGTTTTGGTGCGCGATATCGTCCAAGTGATTGCGTTGCTGGCAGTTCTCTTCTGGCACAACTGGCAGCTCACGCTTGTGGCGTTCGTTGTTGCTCCGGGGCTGGCACTCATTCTTCGTGCGATCAGCCGCCGCATGCGCATGATCGTCAAGCGTTCGCAAGAAGCATTGGCTGCCATGATTTCGCGCGTGCAGGAGTCCTACGGCGCTGCGCGCATTGTGAAGGTTGCGGGTACCTACGACTATGAGGACGAGCGATTTGCTCAGATCAACGGCCGTATTCGCAGCCTGGCCATGAAGACCATTCAGACGCAGAGTCTTTCAACGCCGCTCACGCAGATGCTCACGATGGTAGCGATCGCGTTTGTTGTCGGCGCTGCACTTTTTCAAGCTCAGCAGGGACTGTTGACTTTCGGCGAATTCATCACATTCCTCGCAGCCTTGCTTTTGCTGAGAACGCCGATACAAGCGCTTTCAGGATTAAACGGCACGTTTGCCTCCATGTCGGTGGCGGCAAAGAGCATCTTCGAGATGCTCGATACGGAGCGCGAGACGGATAAGGGAGCGGTTGTTCTCGAGCGTGTCCGGGGCGAGGTGAATTTCGAGCACGTGTGGTTACAGTACCCCGGGCAGTCCGGTTGGGCCTTGCATGACGTGAACTTCACCGTTCAGTCCGGCGAGCATGTCGCGCTCGTGGGACAGTCCGGCTCCGGCAAGACTTCGATCGTGAACCTCATTCCGCGGTTCTGGGAACCGACAGAGGGACGGATCACTTTGGACGGTCATGACATCCGAGATCTGACGCTTGAAAGTCTGCGCAGGCAGATCTCGATCGTCTCGCAGGACGTGGTGCTCCTTGACGCAACCATCCGCGAGAACCTCACCTATGGCCTTCCGAACGTTTCGAACGAGGCTGTCTGGGCGGCTTTGGACGCCGCGGCGCTCAAGGACTTCGTCGCTTCGCTCCCCGATGGCTTGAACGCTCGCGTGGGGGAGGGCTGGGGGCTCTTGTCCGGAGGACAGAAGCAGCGCCTTTCCATCGCGAGGGCGCTCCTCAAGGATGCGCCGGTTCTGATTCTCGACGAGGCGACGTCAGCGCTCGACTCCGAAGCCGAGTCGGCCGTGAAGCAGGCCATTGATGTTCTCACCAAGGGAAGGACGGTGTTCGTCGTGGCGCACCGCTTCTCGACCGTCGAGAATGCCGACCGCATCTTCGCTATGGATAACGGTGCGATCGTCGAGGTTGGTACCAAAGCCGAACTACTCGCCCGACAGGGACTCTTCGCGCGTCTCTATACAGCGATTGACTCTTGTGGGAGATGAGCCGTGAGATCTCCGTTTCCCTATCTCACTTCCTGGTTCGCCCCCGCTTGGTGCGCTTCATCGTCTATTTGGGAGCCAACAAGGGGTTGCTCGCCGCCTGCGTTCTTTACAACAGGAGGAGCCATGACCTAGGCCGTCTTGGTGTTTGCTACGGATCTTATTGATTATTACAAGGAAGAAATATATGCAAGAACCTGTGGTTCAGTTCGTCATTCCGATGGCCGGAGCCGGCAGCCGCTTTCAAAAAGCGGGCTACAAGCTGCCCAAACCCCTGATTCCTGTCCTCGGCAAGCCCATGATCCAATTGGTCGTGGAGAACCTCACCCCGAAAAAGTATCAGGCGAAATTCGTTTTTCTCGTACAGCAGGCTCATATCGAGCGTTATCACGTGGACCAACTGTTGCAGCGAGTGGCACCGGGCTGCGGGATCGTGCCCGTGCACGGTTTAACCGAAGGGGCCGCCTGCACGGTTCTCCTCGCTCGCGATCATTTGGATGCGAACCAACCGCTCGTGATCGCCAACTGCGACCAGTACGTGGACTGCTCGATGGACGCGTTCTTTGAAGCGTGGTTCGAGGGCGACTACGACGGCATGATCATGACGATGAAAGCCGACGATCCCAAATGGTCGTTCGTGGGCTTCGACTGCACAGGTAAGCCCGATCGCGTAGTGGAAAAACAGGTGATTTCGGAAGAGGCTACGGTCGGCATCTATGGCTTTACGCGCGCGGTCGACTTCATCCGTGGGGCCGACGCCATGATTGCCGCCGACGACCGGGTGAAGAACGAGTTCTACGTCGCTCCGGTTTACAACTATTTGGTCAAAGACGGGGCACGGCTCGGCCTATTCAATATTGGTAGTGAACGCCACGGCATGTACGGCATTGGTATCCCCGAAGACCTTCAGTATTTTGAAACTCTGCCGCTCGCCCGCAAGGCTTGCGCCTTGGAGATGCCATGACGTTGAAACTCACCATCGTCGCCCACCGGGGGGCCTGGAGTGGCTGTCCCGAATTGGGCGTGCCTGCAGTGGAAAAGAACTCCGAAGCGGCTTTTCGTCTTGCCGTGGAGCATCACTTCGGGATCGAAACCGATTTCCGCGACATTTGCGGCAAGGTGGTCGTCAGCCACAATCCGCCTCCCGCCGACGCCTTATCGGCGCAGGACTTCTTCAATTTCTTGGAACCAGGGCAGACGGTCTTGGTCAACATCAAGGCCGACGGCTTGGCTGCTTCCTTGGAAGAGCTGCGTCGCCACACTCGTCTTGCCTACTGTCGACCGTACGCCTTCGACATGTCCGTCCCTGACACGTTGGAGTACGAAAAAGCGGACTTTCCCTTCCTCGAACGTTTGAGCGAGTACGAGACGCTGGGCTGTACCGGAAGCGGAAATTTTCCCGCTCACTCGGGCATTTGGCTCGACGCCTTTCACAAGCAGTGGTACGGATTGGAGGATATTCGCACATTGCTCGCACATCACCGCCGAGTCGCCCTCGTGTCTCCCGATCTGCACGCTCGCCCGTACGGACAGGTGTGGGATTGGGTGAAGGAACTGCTCAAAGAGCCGGACGTTTTCTGTACGTCAGCTGAACTCATTTTATGTACCGATCATCCCTTTGCGGCCCGCAGGTTCTTCGAGCAGAAGTAACGCGGAGAGCGTCAGGACGAAAGAAACAAAGGAAAAGACATGCCGGTAAAAATCAAGGCCGTCCTTTTTGACATGGACGGAGTGTTGGTCGAAGCCAAGGATTGGCATTACGAAGCCCTCAATCGGGCGTTGGACGTGTTTGGACTGCCGATTTCGCGCAGTGAACACCTCTCGCAGTACGACGGTTTGCCCACCCGCACCAAGCTCAAGATGCTCACGGAAAAGAAGGGTTTGCCGCCGGAATTGCACAAGTTTTTAAACGACTTGAAGCAGCGCTACACCACCGACATCATCACAACGCACTGCCATCCGGTCTTTAACGTGGAGTATGCCCTTTCACGCCTGCACGCAGAGGGCTACAAAATCGCCGTGTGCTCGAATTCGATACGTGCTTCTATCGAAATGATGATGAAAAAATCGGCGTTGTTGCCTTACATCGACCGAATCATTTCCAATCAGGACGTGAAAAAAGGCAAACCCGATCCTGAGATGTACCAAAAGGCCATCGCAGCTTTCAATCTCACTCCGAAAGAATGCCTGATTCTCGAAGACAACGAGAACGGCATTAAAGCGGCCCGCGCGAGCGGTGCCAACGTACTGGTCATCGGCACTGTGGCCGACACCAACTACGCCAACATCCGGGGAAGGATCAACAGTATCGAGGCGTCGGCATGAACACCAATACTATTGTTTTAGGAAAATACGCCATGAATGAGGCGCTCGCGGCCGTCGTGGCCCGTGCAGCTCTTTTCTCAGACGACAAGACGGTCATCATCGTGAAAGCGGAAGACGACGCGCCCTATTCTCCTTATGTGGTGCGCCATGCTCGTCACATGATGGGTGACGTTTGTGACGTGCTGTGGGAGGCCGCAAAGCTCTCACCGGACATGCCGCTGCTCTTGGCTTCTAGCCGCGGTTATCGCTACGACTTCACGTTGCCCGCAATGCCCGACGGGGCCGACCTTGCGATTTTCGGAGACGAAGCCGCACTTTCAGGGTTCAAGTTCGATCTCACGGGTCTCTTGATCGAATCTGGAGCGCTTCCGGGCAGCGCTTTGTTCCGACTGTACTTCAAGACCACGAAGGATTATTTGGATCTTACCGAACGCGTCATTTTGGCTGGGAAGATTCAAGGCGAAGCCTACGAACTGCGTACGGTGATTAATCAAGCCATCTTGGACGGCAAGAAGATCGTGGTGCGTTCGTGGGAGGATCTGCCGTGATAAGCGCCCAGCTTTCCAATTTCACCAAAGGGTGGTTCGTGGGGGATTTCGCGCCCACGCTGTGCCGTACCCAAGCCGTCGAAGTCGCTGTAAAAAAATTCCGAGCAGGGGAAACAGAGGTTGCGCATTTCCACAAAATCGCCACGGAATACACGGTGGTGATCTCCGGACGAGTACGCATGTTCGAGCGCGAATGGAAAGAAGGAGACGTGGTGGTGGCGGAACCCGGGGATAAAACTTCGTTTACCGCTCTCACTGATGCGGTGCTCACGGTGGTGAAGTTCCCTGGTGTTCCGCATGACAAGTATTTGGTGTCGGACTAATGACTGTAAAAGCGCGTGACGTCAGTGTGGTGCTGCAAGGCCCAGTGCGGTTCGAGACGCCGGAAAGCGTCGAGAGCGTGCGCCGCCTGCTGCCTGAAGCCGAACTCATTCTCTCTACGTGGGAAGACGAAGACGTCTCCGGCTTGGGCCCTATCCATGTTTTGCGTAGTGAGAAGCCCTCGGCTCCGATCCAGCACGACCGCCTTTCGGTACCCAACAATTTGAACCGCCTGATTCGCTCTTCTAAGGTGGGAGTGGCCGCAGTTACACGACCCTATGTCTTGAAGATGCGCAGCGACATGGTGCTCGATTCGCTCGCTTTTTTGGATACGTTCGAGTGTTTCCCGGAGCGCGGCCCAATGCCGTTATTTGCGCACAAGGTGCTTGTGCCCGCTTTGTTTTCTCGTACGGCCTACCGAGGCCACGCAGTGCCTTTTCACTTGTCGGATTGGGCTGTTTTCGGGTTGGCGCAGGACGTCCGAGCGCTTTTTTCCGAACTTCCGGAAGTTGTCGAGCCTGAATTTACTAGGTGGTTCGAGTGCCAGGATCACAAGTCCCCTTTCGGTACGACGCTTTTTCGCGTGGCTCCGGAGCAGTACGTCGCCCATTCTTTTTTCACCCGCTCGACCGGGCTCACTTTGATGGTGGACGCCTGTGACAACAATCCGGCGATTGTCCACGAAGCGGAGAAATTTACGGTCAGCAACTACATCGTGGCGGAATACCGCGACAGCGGCCTGCGGTTGCCGAAATATCCGGCTTCCATTGACGAGAAATTGATTGGCATGGAGTTTTTCGAGCTGTGGAACCGTTTTACCTATGAGCAGGCATACCGCAAATACTGTGATCCGCACTACCAGATAACTGCTCTCGAAGAAGCGCATCTCTATCGGCAGCAGCCACTAAACGAAGCGCGTTTGCGTGTTGCCAAACATTGGCACCGACTGCTGCATCCTTTGTCATGCACTCGGATTCCGGAAGAACTGATTGCTCTCCCTGTTGTCTGCTGTCAGTACCTGCGGGCTCTCTTATTTCTACGAGACAAAAAATGAAGCCCAAGCCAAGATCAGTTGTCAAAAGTACGGGGTTGCCCAAGGTCGTGATCAGTGGTACAGAAAACTTGTCCTCCCGGGATATCTCCTTTGTAGTGCAGGGGCAGATCCAGTCCGAGACATACGACTTTTTGCAAAAGTTACGTTGGAATTTTCCACAAGCTGAGTTGGTACTTTCGACATGGCGGGGAAAATATGATCGGCGTTTACTCCGTGTTGTCGACAAGATAGTTTATAACAAGGATCCGGGGGCTGTGGTCGGCAGTTATTACCGGGAAGTGGCGCAGTGGAATAACTTGAACCGCCAATTAGTGACTACCATGGCGGGACTCAATGCAGCTTCGCGTCCGTATGTCGCCAAGGTGCGCACGGACTTCACGCTTGAAAACTCCTCTTTGCTCTCGTTTTGGAATCAGTATCCCAGGCGGCAGTCCGATGCCTTGCTCTTCCGTCACCGGATCATCGTTCCGAGTTTGTATTCCCGGGTGTATTCCGATCAGCCGACGGCTCTTCCCGTACCTTTCCATCCATCGGACATGTTCGCCTTCGGGTGCAAAGACGACATGCGGCGTTTTTTCGGTTCTTGCCCCCTTCTGACGGAGGAGGAATTGGGTAATTGGCCGCCGCGGTATCCCAACCGAGTGCCGTATCCGTTCTGTCAATGGCGTTGGACGCCGGAGCAGGCCATTTTTTATCACGCGGCGAAATCGAAATTTCCCGGGCTGCAGTTTGATGATTGGACGGCTTTCAATAGGGAAATCTTGACCGTTTCCAAAAAGCTCCTGATGAACAACTTCATCTTCGTTAATCCGTGTCAGGTTGGTTTGATCTCTTACAAGCATCGGGAGGCGTTGAGCAACGCCAACCTTCACGGTGATTGGCCCGGTTTGATCACCAACAGCTATTTCGAATCTTGGTACAGGGACTCTCTAGATCCTGATCTTGTAGTGCACAGCAAAGACAAGGGAACGGCAGCAGAACGATACGAACTTCATAAGGGAAGGATGCTTTATCCGCTCAAAAAAATGCTCCGTTCTTTGGGGTGGTTTGCCGAGCCGTTTGCGTGCTTTTGGTATGGCGCAAAGAAGACTTTCAAGCGTTAATGGCAAGCGATTCGGATTCGGGATCGGACGATTGGCTCTTTGTTAGTAATGGCTGATGATTACTTAATTTTTAAAATTTTTTCTAAGAAATGAAGCAAAAAAGAAATTCGAAGGCGAAAATTCACGACCAAATCGTCAAGATCAACCAAGGATTGAAACTGTCAGCTAGTCGAGCGTACTCCTTGAACGTTGAGGAACGAATCCGAAAAGAACGTAATGCCAGTGAAAACGCTAAGACAGTCGATGTATCAGTCATCATGCCCGTGTTCAACTGCGTCAAATATCTTGACGCGACTCTTGATTGTTTGTGTTCTCAAACTTTAAAAAATATCGAGATCATTTGTATTAACGATGGTTCGACCGATTCGTCTCTGAATGTTCTTCAACGGTATGCCGCTCGCGACTCGCGCATTATCGTGATTGACCAAGCCAATCAGGGGCAGTCTAAAGCGCGGAACCGAGGGCTGGAAATAGCCCGGGGCAGTTTTATCGGCTTTATGGACGCAGACGATTACGTGCCTTCGGATTACTTCGAAAAATTACTGAATGCCGCGCAGGGAAGCGGAGCAGACATCGTTCAGTGTCGAGTGATCTTCACATATCCAAACGGAACCCGAGAAAACTATATTATGAACGACGAGTTACTCAAACTGGATACTCGTCGTTTCGTTAACAAGCTCTTCTTCACTTATACGTCGGGATTTCTTTGGAACAAGATTTATCGGCGCAGCATTCTCTCGGGAATGGCTTTCCACGAGGGAATTTATTGGGAGGACAATCCGTTCGTCATGGAAGCGGTACTTAACGCCGAAACCATCATTACGATTCCCGATGTTTTCTATGAGTATCTTCAACGTCCGAACTCAACGGTGACTTGTATAAAACCCAAGATCCATTTTGATCTGCTTGCAAGTACCGATTTGATGCTTGCCTTTCTGAAGTCTTCGCCGAAAGTGACAGATCAAATGTATCGAGAGTTCGCCCCTTCCGTTGTTGCGCGACTCGATCGCGAATTAGAACGCGCTCAAGCGAATATGAATTTGACAACGGCAGATCTTCATCGATTTAAAAAAAATGCGTTTACGCACGATATTCCGCGTGGAGCACATTTCTTTGGCTCGGAAGTTGGAAATAGAAGACGACTGCCGACTTTTTCGAAAACATTTTCACGGATTTATGAGGCCTTTCCGTATTTTGGAGATTCCATTCCGGCTTATTTTTAATCTGATTCGTTAATTTAGGATATCGCTCATGAAACGCATCGCCATCGAACTTTGCGGCTTGTCGCGCACATATCGTGATACCGCTTTCTCTCTACTAGAGAATTTGATCATTCCTAATGAGATGGAAGGCTACGCTGTGGACGTCTTTATTCACACTTGGACGGAATCGGATTCTTCCGACGTTGTTTGGCACAATCCCAAGGGAGAGGCTCGAGCCAAACAAATCTCCAACCGGGATTTTGCTGAAATCGCCGCTCGGTACAACCCTGTCAAGCTCTTGATCGACAAGCCGTTAAACGTTTCCAAGGAACCCATACTGCACGGACAGCTCAAGCCTTTTGTTAGAAGCTATTCCTCCATCGTGAGCTGCTTTTTCTCTCGCTATCGAGTCAACGAATTGCGTCGGGACTACACGCAAAGAACCGGGGTTCACTATGACTATGTTCTGCTGACTCGTTTGGATATTTTGTTTCTAAAGCCATTTCGGTTGAACGACTTCTTGAACACCTTTTCTCGATACGGTTGTTGTGTTCCCCCGGATACGGTTTTTACGGCCTCTTCACCCTTCAAACGTGGGTATGCAGAAACCGATCATTTGCGCTGCAATACAGATCTAATTCTTTTCGGCAGCGAGCGCACGATGGATACGATTTGTGGTTTCTACAAAGAACTCACAACCGGACGAATCACTCCAGATTTCATAATCAAGGAACTTTTTGGCATGGAAGCCCTATGGGCTACCTATTGGCGAGAAAAAGGGATCCAAAGTGCGTTGTTGAGCTTCTTTGAAGGGCCTGATTATGTGATCGTTCGTTCACACAACAACAATTCGGACGGGAATACTCAAACAGATAGCGCGACGAAAACTCAGTCTTATAAATTGCGTCGGAATCTACGTTCAGCAGGTGAATATTTCCACCCGCTTTTCAATTGGTGTTTTGAACCGATAGCGATGGGGTTTTATGGGTTCGCTATTTTGAAAAAGACTGTCCGAACATTCCTTGCGGCGTGGTGATGTCCTCCTGTAAGGACCTGAGCACCTAGAGTAAGGCGGGTTGTGTACCTAGTCCACCAGTGGCTGTACACGTTCTGCATTTGGTAGACGGACTTCATCATGCCGCCGTCGTCGATGTGCGTGACGTGCGGGTTGACGTCCAGGACGTCGCAGTAGGCGAAACTTTCTTGGCGGTTTTTGATGCGTTGCTAAAAGGCGGGGTATTCAAGTCCGCCACAACAGACGTGGAACCCAAATTGATCTGCCACTTGCGCCCTACCGTGAAGGCCGGAGCCTCCATTTCAACGCTCGTGCGCGCGACCGAGGATTTCTGTGACCCGGAGGTCGTTCCAACGCTGAAGGCCGAAGCTTCCCCAGTCGCCAACGTTTGGGCGTCGTTGCCCAAGGAGGCCATCAGCGAAGTGGTGCCTTTCCCTCGGCGCAGGGGCGAGCCGCGCCGCGCCTCCGATTTGTCGCACTCTACATCTTCGTAGCACCGCTGCGATAGTTCCCACACTTCGAGCAACGTTTCAAGGTCGGCGTACACCGTGACGTAGCCGGGCAGCTGCGCCGCATCGGTTTCTAACGGACTTTTTCCGCGCAGCTTGCGCTTGAGTTGGATGAGCTTTAGCAACACGTGCACAGCATGCTTGGCTCCCAAGTCGTCGTCAGGGCTAGGAACCTCCAAAAAAGATGCTTGATCGTCGGCTTGCTGCGTAAGCGTCAAGTGCCATCGGAAACCCCTTGTCCCGGCTGCCTTCGTCCACGTGCAGACTCGCCTTGCTTTCGCCGTTATTGGCGAGTTTGTTGATGCAGTCGAAAACGTCGGTGGCCGACGCCAAGGCGGATGCGATTTTCTTCCCGCCGCAGGATTTCCTGCGCAAAGAAATATTCCAGCGTCTCTCGAGGCGTTAATTTCTTTTCCGTGGTCATGCAGAGAAACTCCGTAATGCGGTCGCGGATCAGTGTCAGACGGAGCCGGTTGACCAGCGATGCTAACTGCACATTGGTGGCGGCCTTAGCGATGGGCATGGCTCACCTCCAACATGTATTTCTCATAAACCTTCAAA
>ERZ1106963.3154-NODE-3154-length-14578-cov-33.152586_pt1 | contig 14578 bp, 13 predicted proteins | sample MGYA00403681_ERZ1106963 | MGnify/ENA primary metagenome ERZ1106963 (study PRJEB35170, sample SAMEA104062407) | human gut metagenome | biome: human gut; feature: human-associated habitat; material: faeces | place: Denmark | collected 2012-05-03 ...
CTAAAATGTCCGCGATGGTGGTGTTGTAGCGCTTTGCCACCTCCCATGCGGATTCCTGCCTGCCCACGCAGCGCAAAATCAGGGATGGCGCGTTGGACAGGTCCTTGGGCGTACTTTCGTCCAGCACGGCGGAGGCTACGCACAGCTTGCGGCACCGGCCGCAGACCTCCACCTGAAAATCAACCGGGAATCGGACCTCGATGCCACGGTCTCCCAAAGTTCCCTGAATTTCCTCCCCACAGAAGGCCCGGGCGGACACGGTACAGTCCTTTGGCAGCTCCATGGGGCAGCAGACGTCGATACAGCGCTCCGCCGACAAACAGGCGCCCCCCTCGTCCAGATACAGCGCCCGGACCGTCACCGCCGTCCGCAGCTGAGTAATTTCTCCCTCCCGGCTGACGGACACCGCCCCGCAGTCGGCGCACAGGGACAGCACCGCCTCCGCCGCCACGCCGATCTCCAGCACCTCCCGCACCGTCTGCCGCCGGGTCACAGCGTCATACAGGCTGCAAAGGTCCAGCTGGCAGGGCTCGTAGCGAAGCTCGTAGGCTGTGGAATAAAGGTCCGTCAGCAGCGTGACCTCCCGGCTCTCCCGCAGCAGGGCCATGGTGTGGTAGTAGATGGTCACCGCCAGTTGGCGGCCCTCGTCGTCGGCTCCGTCGATCTGGATATCCGCTCCGGTGATCTGCAAACGCATGGACACCTGGGCGCTCTCTCCAATGCTGTCGATCTCCATGATCTGGGAGAAAGGCAGTTCCGAAGAAGCGGAGGCCAGTTGGCCCCCGGTGGTGCGGTACAGCACCGCCACCAAGAATACGCCTTTAAAAATCAGCTTATTGCTTACTGATCCTTTTCCACCATCATCTTGCTGGCTTTATAGATATCGCCGCAGCCGAGGGTGATGACCAGATCGCCGGGCTGGGCGTTCTGCTTTACCCAGTCGGCGGCCTCCTGCAGGCTGTTCACCAGCACGGAGCCGGGGATCTGCGCTGCCAGCTTTGCGCTGGTAATGGTGGGGTCGTTGGGCTCGCGGCTGCCCATGATGGGGGTCAGCACCGTGATGTCCGGGATCTTGAGCACATCCACAAAGTCGTTGAACAGCATCTTGGTGCGGCTGTATGTAAACGGCTGGTGGACGGCGATCAGGCGCTTGTAGCCCATCTCCTTGGCGGTGTTCAGGGTGGCGCGCAGCTCGGTGGGGTGGTGGGCGTAGTCGTCGATGACCAGCGCACCGTTGCACTCGCCGTACACCTCAAAGCGGCGGCCTGCGCCCTTGAAGTTCAGGGCAGCCTCGGCGCACTGCTCTGCGCTCAGGCCCACAAAGCGGCACACGGCGCACATGGCCAGTGCATTATAAATATTGTGGCGGCCGGGCACGGACAGGCGGATGCGGGTGGTGTCGGTCGTATTCCACTCCTTCAGGTCGAACTCGAAGAAGCCGGGCTTATACTCGTTGACATTGACAGCGCGGTAGTCGCCGTGGTTGTCGATGGCAAAGGTGCGCACTCGGCGATCCAGTGTGTACATCACGTCCATGGTGTTCTTATCGTCGGCGTTGGCAAAGATCATGAACTGGGTCATCAGGGCAAAGCGCTTGAAGGCGAACTTCAGCTCACCCATGCTGCCGTAGTAGTCCAGATGGTCGTTGTCGATGTTCAGCACCACGGACAGGTAAGGGGTCAGCTTCAGGAAGGTCTCGGCAAACTCGCAGGCCTCGATAACGATATCATCGCCCTTGCCGGCCTTGCCGTAGCCGTTGATGAGGGGCAGCTTACCGCCGATGACGGCAGAGGGGTCGCGCCCTGCCAGTTCCAGCGCAGTGGTGATCATGGAGGTGGTAGTGGTCTTGCCGTGGGTGCCGGACACGCAGATGCTCTGCTTGTACAGGCGGCTCACATAGCCCAGCAGCACGCTGCGCTCCACGGTGGGAATGCCGTAGGAGGCAGCTGCGTTCAGCTCCACGTTATCCTTGGAGATGGCGGCAGAGTACACCACCATGTCCGCACCGACAACGTTATCCGCATTGTGGCCAAGGCTGACCTTTACGCCCATCTCCCGCTCGTAGCGGATGATGCTGCCGTCCAGCACATCGCTGCCGGACAGCTCGTAGCCCTTGGCGGCCAAGATCTGGATCAGCGGGTACATTCCGCTGCCGCCGCAGCCGATAAAATGGATCTTCTTTACATTGTCCAGCAGATGCTGGCTATAATCCGAGTACATGAACATAGTAAGGCTCTCCTCCAAATATTAACGGCTGCAGCGCAGACCGATTCCTTCCAAATATGGGGACACACTCTTATTATATATTTTTTGCAGCATAAAATAAACAGGTAAGGCCGAATTTTCGGAAAGAACCATAATTTTTTTGTGAATTTTGTGATATGTGTACAACAAAATCCCGGTAGTATTACTTTGCCCGCCGCTGCAGGATCTCGTCCAGAATGGCATCGGCCACATCCGCCTTGCTCATCAAAGGCAGCTCCCGTGTGCCGTCCGGGGTGATGAAGGTGACCACGTTAGTGTCCACCCCAAAGCCTGCACCGGCCACCTTGAGGTTGTTTGCCACCACCATGTCCAGATTTTTCTTGGCAAGCTTCGCGGAAGAGTTTTCCACAAGGTCCCGGGTCTCCATGGAAAAGCCGCACAGGAACTGGTGGGTCTTGCGGGGGCCGATGGTGCCAAGGATGTCCTCGGTGCGCTCCACCGGGATGGAAAGGTCGCCCTCCTTCTTTTTGATCTTGTCGTCTGCCACGGTAGCGGGGCGGTAGTCTGCCACGGCGGCGGCCATGATAAGCACATCGGTGGTGTCAAAGCGGTCAGTCACCGCCTCGTACATCTGCTGCGCCGAGGTGACCGGCACATCGGTGGTGAACTTGACCGGCGGCAGCGCGGTCTGCCCGTGGATCAGGGTCACTTCGGCGCCCCGCATGGCGGCGGCGCGGGCAAGGGCGTAGCCCATCTTGCCGGTGGAGTGGTTGGTCAGGTAGCGCACCGGGTCCAGCGCCTCCTGCGTAGGGCCGGCAGTCACCGCGATGCGCACCCCTGCCAGATCCTTCGGGCGGGCGATGGCGTGCAGAATGTGCTCGATCAGTACTTCCTCCTTGGGCAGGCGTCCGCTGCCCACATCCTTGCAGGCCAGCACGCCGCTTTCCGAGGGGATAACGGTAAAGCCGTACCGCTCCAGCGTGGCAAGGTTATCCTGCGTGATGGGGTTTTCCAGCATACCGGTGTTCATGGCGGGGGCTACCAGCTTCGGGCACTTAGCGGCCAGCACCACGGTGGTAAGCATATCGTCCGCAATGCCGTGCGCCATTTTGGCAATGACGTTGGCGGTGGCAGGGGCGACTAAGATCACATCCGCTTTTTTTGCCAGCGAGATGTGGGTGACCTCAAACTTGAAATCCCGGTCAAAGGTGTCCACCATGCACTTGTGGCCGGTCAGGGTCTCAAAGGTGAGAGGGGTGATGAACTGGGTGGCGTTTTTGGTCATGATGACCTCCACATCCGCCCCCAGCTTGCGCAGTGCACTGGCCACGTTGGCCATCTTATAGGCGGCAATGCCGCCGCTCACGCCCAGCAGGACGCACTTGCCGTTCAGATCCATGGTTCGTTTACCTCCCGGAAAAACAGTTCTTTTCCACATATCTTACCTTAGTATAATGCAAAACTTCCACCAGCACAACAAAATCTTTGCCGGGAACTTGTATCCTGAGCAAAAATGCGGTAAAATACGCTTGACAAAGAGCAAACCGGTTCTTTTCTTTTACTTTGAAAAGGAAAACAGAATTATGATCTTAGCCATTGATATAGGCAACACCACCGTCGCCCTTGGGGGCATCCGGGACGGACGTGTATGCTTTGTGGCGCGCATGGACACGGTGCGCACCCGCACGGCTGCGGAATATCGTGCCGAGATGGATAAAATTTTTGCGCACCGCCGCCACCCGGAGCGTCCCATGCGCTTTGAAGGGGCGGTGCTCACCAGCGTAGTGCCCCAGATCACCGGGGCACTGGCCGAGTGCGCCCGTCACTACACCGGCAAAAAGCCGGTCATCGTTTCGCCGGACATCCGCACCGGGCTGACCATAGGGGTGGACGAGCCCCGCGCCGTGGGCAAGGACCGGCTGGTGGATGCCGCCTACGCGGCGGCAAACTTTCCGCTGCCGGTCGTCACGGTAGACCTTGGCACCGCCACCACCTTTAATGTGGTGGACAAAGACCGGGTATTCCGGGGCGGCGTGATCTGCCCCGGCCTTTCCACCGGGCTGCGCGCACTGGGCGAGCGCTGTGCCCAGCTGCCGCAGGTGCATCTGGGCTCCCCAAAAAAAGCCATCGGCACAAATACCGAAAGCTGTATGCTGTCCGGCTCGGTGCTGGGCACCGCCGTGCTCATTGACGGCATGGTGCAGCGCATTGAAGAGGAATTGGGCAGCCCTGCCACGCTGGTGGTCACCGGCGGGCTGGCAAAGTACGTCACCCCGCTGTGCCGCCACCCTCTGGCCTATGACCCGGAGCTGCTGATGAAGGGGCTGGCACTGCTGTACCAGCTGAACGCCCCGCAGGAGCACAGCCGCAGCCATGGCGGCGGCAGGCACTACGGTCAGCAGGGACGTCCCCGGGCAAAGCACCCGCACCCCAACCGCCGCACCCGCCGCGAGCCGGAGGCGCTGGTAGGCTGAGGGAACAAGAGGATAAGGGAGAGCATTATGAAACTGGGCATTCTTGGCACGGGTAAGATCGTGCAGGAATTTTTGCCATGGCTTGTGGAGCACACGCCGTTTACTGTGCAGGCGGTGTGCAGCACCCCACGCTCGGCGGCAAAAGCCGCAGAGCTGTGTGCACAATATCAGATCCCACAGCACACCACCAATTATTTTGAGCTGCTGCAATGGGTAGACGCGGTCTACATCGCCGTGCCCAATTTGCAGCACGCCCGCTACGCCCGGGTGGCGCTGGAGGCGGGCAAGCACGTCATTGTGGAAAAGCCCATGGCGGTGACTGCCGCCGAGACCGAGGAACTGGCTGCGCTGGCACAGCGCAAGCGGCTGTTCCTCTTTGAGGCTATGACCACCCAGTACCAGCCCAACTACGCTAAACTCCGGGAGCTGCTGCCCCGGGTGGGTACAGTGCGCATGGTACAGTGCAGCTTCAGCCAGTATTCCAGCCGGTACGACGCCTTTTGTGCCGGGCAGACCCCGCCGGTGTTCGACCCGCTGTGCGCGGGCGGCGCACTGATGGACTTGGGCGTGTACAACGTCAGCTACATCGTAGGTCTGTTCGGTGAGCCCAACAAGGCAGTGTATGCCGCCAATATGGAGCGCAATATCGACACCAGCGGTGTGCTGATGATGGATTACAGCGGCTTCAAGGCGGTAAGCCTTGCCGCCAAGGACTGCGCAGCCCCTGCCCGCTGCATCATTCAGGGCACAAAGGGCTACATTCTGCAAAAATCCACCCCGAACTACTGCGGCGGCGTGACCTTCCATCCCAACGAGGGCAAGGAGGAGCACTATAACCTGAACGGGGACCGTCCCCGGCAGGCGGCAGAGTTCGAGGCATTTTACCGCGCCATGACCGCCGGAGATCAGGAGCTGTGCGCCCGCATGCTGGATACCAGCATCGCGGTGAGCCGGGTGCTCACGGTGGCGCGCCGCAGCGCCGGGGTACGCTTCCCCGGTGACCGGTTCTGAAAAGCTGTTTTCTGACGCATTTTTCTCTGGAACACGCCCTGACAACTACGCGCTTCCAAAGATTTGAATATTCACCTAAAACCCGCACAGAGCGGGCAGGTTTGCGCCGTATCCGACAAAAAGGGCGGAACGGCAGCAGGAGGAAAACTGAATTATGAAGAATACCAATACGAAGACTCTGACCCGTGTGGCCCTGCTGGTGGCCATTGAACTGGTGATGAAGCTTGTCGGTCTGGGCAGTGTGCCCGTGGGCCCGCTGTACATGAGCTTCCTCACCCTGCCTATCGCCGTGGGCGCCATCACCATGGGCCCCGCCGTGGGTGCCCTGCTGGGCGGCGTGTTCGGCGCTGTGAGCTTCTACGATGCCATCACCGGCGCCTCTGCCATGACCGGTGCACTGTTTCAGGTCAGCCCGCTGAACACCTTTATCCTGTGCGTGGGTATGCGTGTGCTCATGGGCCTGTGCTGCGGCCTGATCTTCAAGGGCCTGCAGAAGCTGGATAAGTCCCGCACCTGGAGCTACATCGTCAGCGCCATGACCGCACCCGCCCTGAATACCCTGTTCTTCATGGGCTACATCGTGCTGGCCTTCTACGGCTGCGACTATGTGCAGAATCTGGTGTCCGTCAAGGGCGCTGCCAACCCCTTCATGTTCGTTGTGCTGCTGGTTGGCGTGCAGGGCGTAGCCGAATTTCTGGTGTCCGGCATTCTGGGCGGCATCGTCGCCCGCGCCGTGGCAAAGTTCCTGAAGTAAGACCGGCTGCGCACCATGTCAGGGCGGCGCATCCGTGTTTAGAATAGAAAAATGAATGCTCCTCCGGCAACTGCCGGGGGAGTTTTTTTGTTGGGAGACTTAGAAAGCCCCCCTTCAGGCGCTGCGCGCCAGAGGCTCCCTCTCCGAGGGAGCTGTCAAAACCGTCAGGTTTTGACTGAGGGAGTTCGTTCCCAAAATCCTTCCGTGAAAAAGGGGTTCTGAAAAGCCCGCAGGCTTTTCAGAACCCCAAATTTCAAATATTCTTCCGCTAAACATGGCTAGAGCGCAGCGGAAGCCATTCTAAATCGTCCCGTCTGCCCGGCAGCCTTTACTTTTTCTCCCGCAGCTGCTCCAGATAGCCATCGGCCTTGATGGCCTCCGGGGTGAAGGAGTTATTCTTCCACCAGTTCACAAGGGCGGCGGTCACGGTCAGGCCGGTGGTCACCAACTGTTCCACGGTGGAGCTCTCGATGGGCAGCACAGGCTTGCCGCAGGCGCTCAGCACCTGATTGGTCAGTGCCAGCGCCAGCGCAGCCGTGCGCGCCAGCGTAGCAGCAGAAATTTTGCAATGGGTATCGTTCATAGGTTCAGTTCCTCTCTTTCTCTAAATCTGCGATGCGGTGGTTGGCCACCTTCATCTGTTCTTCTAAAATGGGTACGCGGCGGGCAAAGTTGTTATGCTCCCGCACCTCCCGGGTCAGTTCCTCCAGCTTTGTGTCGGTCACCGCTTGGCTTTTTCCGTTGGCGATCAGCACGCCGATCAGGGTCACCGCACCTGCGATGATGGCTGAGATGATGCTTGTCATCGCGTTCACCCCCTCCACCGGGCTTTGTCTGCCCGGGTGTCCACGTGTACCCAGCCGGTGGCTCTGCCCGCCTTGACGGGATAGCGGCCAACGCCGCCCCAGTCCGGCATCAGGCTTTCGGCGTAGGCGGCCACGTCCTCCACGCTCACGCCCTGCACCCGGATGTCCGCCGCCCGGCCCAGCAGGTGCTGGCTGCTCTTGGCACCGCCCACGGCCGCGTTGTGCGCTGCCGTGCGGTAGCCGCTGGTAATGGTCACCACCTTGCCAAAGTGCTCCCGGATACACTGGAGCAGCAGCATCAGCGCATCGTCCACCATAACGGTGTCGCTGCCGTCCCGGCAGCGCAGCTCCCGCACCTTAAAGTCCGGTGCAAGCAGCTTTGCCCCGTTCTTGGCAAGGCTGTACTTTCGGATCATCTCTCTGCCTCCTTTCCGCATCACAGTCCCCGCATCCAGTTCTCAATGATGGTGCTGCGGTACTCATGCGCCCGCAGACCCGGATGGCCGTTGTAGAGGGCAAGTTGAAAGGCATCGTTGCGCAGCTGCTTTGCCGTAGGGCTGACGTCCGCGCGTCCTGCGCTGTGTGCGGTCAGCAGCAGCGGGTGCTGCTCGTCGTTCAGGTCCAGTACCGGTACACCCCAGTAGGCACAGATCTCCTTCACCGTTGTCCGGTAGGCTGCGGTCATCCATCCATCCGCAAGGATCACGCCCAGCTTCGCGTAGGGGATGTTCTTCATCAGATACTCAAAAACGATATTGTACGCGCCCCACACCGTTGCGTTGGTGGTATCTGTCTTTGTGCCCACAATGGCGGTCGGGTCAAAGCCCTGTGCCGTGTCCGGCTCACACTCGTTCAGACCGAACATCAGGGTGATGTAGTCCGCATCCTTCGGTACGGCCTTGTACCGCTCCACCGAGAACGGCGAAAGCCGCCCGGTGATATTGGTGAACACAGAGCCGCTCACAGCCTCGTTCACCAGCGTCATGTCGTTGCGCTTTGCGATCCACCACGGGTATGTTTTCCATGCTTTCAGCTTCTGGTCGTAAAAATCCGAGTTCGTGCCGGTGTTGCCGGCAGCATCCGTGTAGCCGGTCGCATCGCCTGCGGTAAAGCTGTCTCCGCAGGCCACATATTTCTTCCCGTACAGCACGTTGCCGCTTGCTGTACCGAGGGGATCACCATGTACATCATAGATCATACCGTGCCCTCCTGAATGAACTTGTTAATCTTCGTATCGCTCAGCAGTCCTTTGTACACCTTACACTGGTACAGTGTGCCGTCCCAGCAGCGGGTCATCTCGCCGCCATTCGTGCCCGGAGCACCACCGATCAGCAGGCTCTCCGGCACGTCCGTAAGGGTATGTTTGGTTACCTTCCAGCCACTCAGCGTGCAATGGGTGCTGCCGCCGCGATACTTCTGGCCGTCCAGCTGGATCACGTACCGGGTGCGGGTCTTGAGGTGTGCAACGCTGTCCGATAGCGTCACGTCGCAATAGTCGTAATAAGCAATACTTGTGGTGCCGTTGTTGGGGTTCAGATTGATGTTGATACCCGGCAGATTGAAGTTATCGCCGGTCTCGGTCATGCAGTGCACAAACACGATCCATGCTTTGTCGTTAAAGCTGTCGCTGGCCTTTGCATCCAGCAAAATGGTGTACTGCGGTGTCTCAGTGCCCGCGTGCTCCAGCATCTTTACGCCGGTATCAATGCCCTTTGTCAGTGCCGTTTCACCGGGCAGGTCGTAGAGCAGCTGCGCCGTCTCCACCTCTGCCACCGTCACCGTACAGCTTGCACTCTTGCCGCCTGCGGTGGCAGTCACGGTGCAGCTGCCCGCTTTGATGCCCGTCACCACGCCGTTTGCCACCGTGACAAACCCGGCAGGTGCAACGCGCCACACCACTACATGGCTGGTGGCGTTTGCGGGCAGCACGGTAGCCGTCAGGGTCTTGCTTTCGCCCTCGTTCAGGGTCAGGGCGCTGCTGCTCAGGCTCACGCTCTGCACCGGAATATCCTGTGCACTTCTGCCCCACTCTACACGCAAGGCATTCAGGGTATCTTGTGCATCGCTGGTTTTGTAGGCTGCATTCTCAAACAGGTTCAGCAGCAGCTCTTTCGCAATTTCACTCACTCCCTCGCCCGGGTCGCCCTTATCGCCTTTCGGACCCTGCGAGCCGGGTTCGCCCTTTTCTCCCTTATCGCCCTTGACGCCTGTGGCGGCAGCCGCAATGCCCGCTTCCATGTGGTTCAGGTGGGCAGCCGTCAGAGTCTGGCCGTCCACAAAATTCTGTTTTACGTAGCTCATATTAACTCCTTCCAAGGATCATTCTGCCCAGCACTGCAAGGCTCAGCCGGGCAGTCGTCTTGTTATCCGGCTGCGTGATGCCCCACAGCGCCGCCAAGCGGTCATAGGCGGCCATGGCTGCATCATTGCCCGCCGCCAGAAGCCGCAGGATCGCCAGCAGTTCCCGCTTTTCCGCGGTGGTAATGCCGCCGGTTCCCAGCAGCCCTACCAGCGCCTCCCACGCCGGGGTGTCCGGTGCAGGCATCGTGCCCTCTGCCGTGCCGCTGTTGGCGCATACCTTACACCGCACATCGGCGCTTGTCACAGTACGGCTGCCGTCCGTACCCTCAAAGGTGATGCAGCCTGTGCCGGGCACCGCCGTTACCGCTGCCGGAACGGTCAGCACACCGTTTTCCACCAGCGTGGCCGCGCTTGCGCCGGGGGTGTGCCAGTGGGCGCATACGGTCAGCCCCTTCCACTCGCCCCGCTGCTCAATGCGCAGCCGGTAGTTGCCCCGGTTGCCCGCGTACCCCAGCAGCAGCTGCCCGCCGGGCACTGCTGCCGCGCCGTTGCGCTCCAGCCGGATGGTCATCTCATTCATGCTGCACCCCACCCTTACACATACTGGTAACCCTCTACGTTGAAGGGGTACTCAAAGCTGAGGCTCGAGTCCGTTCTCACAACGCCGATGCTCAGCACGCCGCTGTCTGCAAAGCTCATCCGCACAGGCGCTGCACCGCTGCACTTGACGCCGTTGCTGAAGTCATAGCTTACACCGCCCACCATGGCCACCGCCGTGCCGCCCCGCACAATGCGGGTGCTGCCGTACTCCGCAGCAGCGGCAACCGGGTTCGTGCTGTTTTCTGCCGTGGGTGCCACCATCCGCACCACAATGTAATCCACCGTCTCCGGCACAGTCAGGCTCGTTGCGGCCTTGCCCGCAGTGCCCGCACCGGTGTAGACCAGCTTTCCGTCCATGTCCATCATCCTTTCCAGTCGTTTCAGTTTTTCGGCTAAGCTAAAGCCCAGCACTGTGTCAAGGTTTTCCGCTGTCACTTCCAGCGTGCCGTCCGCGCTCACGGTCAACCCCCGCCCGGGCTTCACGCCGCCCAGCACGGCTGCGGTAGCACACGGCAGTGTGTAGCCCGTGCTGAATTTCCGGTCTGCCTCGGCTTTGGAATAAAACCGGTCGTCCGCACCCAGTTGCAGCAGTGCTGCCGTCTTTTCCTGCGCCGACCAGCTTGCTGCCCCGGCGGCACTGGTCAGCGCTTTTTTTACGCCGTAGGGCAGCAGCGCCGGGGTCAGGGGCGCGTAGGCCTCGGTCATGCGGTCCAGCTGTGCCGCCGTGGCGGGCACGGTGGTCAGGGTGGCGTCTGCCCGCACCGCAACACCGTACTGCCCGTCTGCCCGTACTGCGCCGGGCACGGCTGCCGTGGGCACGGTCTCGCTGCGCACATAGGGGCGCAGGTCCGGCAGCGGGGTGGTGTCGGTCTGTACCGCGCCGGTGGCGGTATCCACACTGAGGATGCGCACCACCTCGCCGGGCAAAGGCTGCGCCGGGAGCGGCACCGCTGCCACATCCTGTGCGTCCAAATGCACCGCGCCGCCCTTGCTGTTCACGCTCAGCACGGTGCCGTCCCTGGGCGCGTAGCTCTCTGCACGCAGCGCGGCGTCCTCCGCCCGCTTTGCGCAGGCATCGGCATCGGTGCGGTCGGCCAGAATTTTGTCCGCCGCCTTTTGCGCCAGCGCCGCCTGTACGGCGGTGTCTGCTGCGCCGTTCTCGGCGCGGCGGGCGCTCTCCGCTGCGGCGCGGGCGCTTTCCAGCACGCGGGCCACGAACTGCTCGTACACCGAGGGCGGCAGCTCCTCGCTGCCGCCGTCCGTAGGCAGGGTGGCGTACACATCGTAGCTGCCGGGGCGGGTGTAGGCGGTGTAGCCACCGCTGCCCATGGCGGCCAGCATCCACTGTCCCCGCACGCTGCCGGTCAGGCGGCGGTCCACCGTCACGCTGCCATCGGTGTCCAGCGGAATAGCCGCCAGCTGCACCCCATCGCTGCGGCGCAGATACAGCGCCATGGTGCACCCCGCCCACGCTGCGGGCAGGATGAACTGCAGCCGGTCCACCCCCTCGGCGTTCTGTGCGCCAAGGTGCAGCCGGTGCGGCTGGGGCACAAATTCGGTGCCGCCGCACTGCTGTTTGAGGATCTCGATCTCCATGCAAAACCTCCTTTTCCGTTTGCTGTCCCGATTGTACCGCTGGAGGTGCAAAACTATCCAGAGTGTACAGAAAATGTGAAATTTTCTGCTCTTCGGCATTTTGCTAAACGGGGTTTTTGCACCGCAAATACAGGCCGTTTTCCCCTGCCGGAAACGGGTAATTCCCTTGCAGGTTTTCTATGCAAAACCCGCGATGTGGGGCAGCTTGTTTTGGGCGCAGCGGCCGCCGCTGCACCCTTATTTGCAGGAAAAAAAGCCGATGCAAATGTTAAAAATTCATGAACTAATCACACGCAGAAAAAAGGAAAAAATCAGAAGGAAACTACCTAAAAACCAAAATTTCAAAAAAAACACTGTGGAAATTGCACAAAAAATAATGTTACAAATCTAACAAAGTACATGACGCAAATTTGACAGATGCTTTACGGTCTGGTAAAATAACGTTTGTGCAACGAACGTTGCAGCGTTTAAATTCTATCTGGATGAAGTAAAAAGCCGTCCTGCGTACGGCACGGCACGGGCAGATGCGGCCCGTGTCTGGGCAGTTTTGTGGTCTGCCCGAAGCGGATTCCAACCTGTAATACGATGCTCCGCTTTTTACCCAAAGAGAGCATCGTATTTGACTGTGCGGCACTTATATCCCCAGCCGCCGCAGTCCGGGCGGCCGGGGGTGCTGATGCACTGCCCGCAGCCGCGCAAAATACGACAAAGAGAGGAGTTGTCTCGTATCGCTTCCGTTAAATTGAAGAAAGCAGTTACTGCCGCAAAGCAGGCAGTATCTCCCCGTGTGCTGGCATTTTGTGTCATGGTGGTATGTCTTGTGGCTACCCTTGGCGTCACCGCTGCAAATCTGCGGCTGACCTACGTCACCGACTCCAATGGTGCACGGCAGGTCCTTGTGACCGATGCCGATGCTTCCCCCGCACAGGTCATGCACCTTTCCGGCATCCGCTCTGAAGAGGGCGATGAGGTCTACTACACCGCGTTCAGCGGCAATCTTGCCTCCCTGAACATCGAGCGCGCATTCTCCGTCAGCATCACCGCCGACGGGCAGGAGTACCCGGTCAAACTGGTGTTCGGCACTGTTGCCGATGCGCTGGAGCGCGCCGGTATCACCCTTGAAGGGGACGACTACACCGAGCCGGCGCTGGATCATGTTGTGACCGCCGGCAGCAAGATCGTGGTCCACCGCGTGGACTACGCAGAGCGGGTGGAAACTCAGGCCATCCCCTACGACACCCAGTATGTCTACACCAGCCTGTACTTCCGCAACACCGGCCGCACCACCACCCTGCAGCACGGTGCAGCCGGTCAGCAGACCGTGACCACCCGCGACCGCTATGTGGACGGCGAGCTGGAGAACAGCACCGTTGTGGATACCACCACCACGGTGGAGCCCACCGACCACGTCATCAAGACCTACGGCGCAGGCGCGCCGGTGTCCCCCCTGACCGGTGCGGACGGCACCACCAACGCCCCCACCTCTTATAGCAAGGTGCTTACCGGCAAGGCCACCGGCTACTATTCCCGCACCGGCAAGGGCTCTTCCGGTCTGGGTCTGGGCTACGGCACCGTGGCTGTGGACCCGGACGTGATCCCCTACGGTACCAAGCTCTACATCACCTCCACCGATGGCAAGTTCGTCTACGGTTACGCCGTGGCCACCGATACCGGCATCGCCGTCCAGAAGGGACAGATCCTTGTAGACCTGTTCTACGAGACCTACGCCGAAAGCGTCATCAACGGCGCCATTCAGGTCAACGTCTACGTTGTGGGCTGAGCCGTAAACAAAACAGAATAACCACGCAAAGAGACCGCTGTACAAACTGTGCAGCGGTCTCTTTTGATGTGAGCGGAAGAACTTTTTTATTTCGGAGCACCGGAGCGTCTGCGGACGTTCCGGTGCTCCATTTTCACAGGAAGGGACCCTAGCTGAAACCCTTCCCTCTTTTTCGCAACGCTTTCGCCGGAACCGTTTGGCAAATGAGCAGTTTATACGATGTCGAGCTGCAAATTTTGGATGGTATGACCACAACATACAGAGAAGTCCAGAAAATTTGTGGTAATTGTATTTGAATTTTGGACAAAAAGTCTTGCAAATCTGGTCAAAACCTTTTAATATAAAAGAGTACAAAGCTGTGGAAGCCGCTTTCGGCTTCCGCACGGGGAGGAGCAGTCTATGAAACCGACCGAAGAAAAGATTCAGAGCAATACATCGGATCTGCCGGTGTACCTGTTCAAGCAGGGCAATAACTGCGAGGCTTATCGCTACTTCGGCGCACATCTGGAAACGCGGGTCGGGGAGTCCGGCGTCGTGTTCCGTGTATGGGCACCGCACGCCGCAGCCATCAGTGTGGTAGGCGACTTCAACAGCTGGAAGCCCGGCAGCCATCCCATGCGCAAGGTTGATGGCGATTCCGTGTGGGAATTGTTCATTCCCGGCATGAAGGAATACGATGTTTATAAATATTGCGTGACCACCCGCGCAGGCGACCTTGTCTACAAGGCCGATCCTTACGCCTTCCACGCCGAGACCCGGCCGTCCAACGGCAGCAAGGTCTATGATCTGTCCGGCTTTGCATGGCACGACGCCGCATGGCAGGCCGCACAGAAAAAGGCAGACGTGATCAACGGCCCGATGAATATCTACGAGATGCACGCCGGAAGCTGGAAGCAGAAGGAGGGCGGCAAGCCCTACAACTACTCCGAGCTGGCGGACGAGCTGATCCCGTACATCAAGGATATGGGCTATACCCATGTAGAGCTGCTGCCGGTGATGGAATATCCGTTTGACGGCAGCTGGGGCTATCAGGTCACCGGCTATTTTGCAC